>QLIP01050595.1_pt1 | contig 60126 bp, 47 predicted proteins | sample 1769771 | NCBI WGS metagenome assembly QLIP01 (sample SAMN09428762, study PRJNA476227) | Gut metagenome, whole genome shotgun sequencing project. | isolation source: cecum | host: Rhizomys sinensis | place: China: Jinsha town of Minqing, Fujian Province | collected 2013-09-23 | reverse complement strand
TCTGGGGCCTATCAGATGCCTCTATGAATAATGTAGGCTAAGTTCCATATATATCGTATCGCCGTATATCTTGAAAAAAGAAGTTTGCTGTAAACTGCCGTCTTTATCGGCAAAGTGAAATGCCTTGGATTTGCGACTCGTCTCGTTATAAGCCACTATATTGAACTGGCCGTCATTGAGAGCAAAGGTAAAATAAATCCAACCGTCAACAGCCTGTACACACCGCACAAACGAAGCTGTGGGAAGTGGGCAATCCTTAAAAGCTTGAGCCTTGCGCGAAATACCCTCCTTATTCTGACACTCCGAGGGAAACGACGCTTTACCGAAATTTATGGCATACAGGGGTTTTATTTCAAGATCGGTCACAGAGTATATTGTATCTCTGAAAGGCTCCCATGAGAGTACGCGACCATGGTCTTTGTCACAAAAAGCCGCGTCCGAAAAGTATGTAGCCTCGTTTACTTCTCTGCCTTTTACTGCCCCTATTCGGTGTCCTTTGGCATCGTATAGAGTCATTTTTGGATTAGTGGGTGTAGTGTAGTCGCTAAAGGAGTTTAAGGTATAAAAACTACCGTCGGCCCGTGCACTCGACACCAATTGGCGTGGATGCTCGCCGGGAAGTTCCGGGGAGGCAATACACGGCTTGGACGATAAATAGCTACCGGCAAGAGAGTAATATTTTACAGCATTGTTATTGCTGTCGTATACACACACCGTGTCATTTTTCATCCACAAATCGCTTATTACAGAGTATTGGGCAGAGTCTCGTCCAAATACACCTATATTGCCCAAGAATCGGCCGGTAATCAGGTGATATTTACGGAGATAGTCGCGAGACCTTACTATGAGAGCCGAGTCGGTAACTTCCAATCCGTTGATATCATACAGCAAAGAACTGTCAGATGCTTCGAGTTTGAGTATATTGGCCGAATCAACCGCAACATGCTCAATGTCATTTACATCAATGCAAATATTGTCGACCTTATTCTTACATCCTGTTACAATGCAGAATAAAGCCGACAATATCGGTATGTAGTTGTAATGCCGCATATATCAATTGCGAATCATAATTTAAGTTTTTAATAAACTTTTACTCACAATACTCTTTTCAAACAATCATATTTTTTGATTGTTCAAATAAGTTCAACTTTTATGCTTTAGGCATTCCTTGTCCCTGTTGATAACTATGTTGAAAACCTGTCAATAACGTGTCAACAACCATGTAAACAAGCCAATTAGAGACTGTTGACAACCGGCTGTGGCTGGGGGTTATCTACGATTTCGAGGCGTTTTTAATACGGTTTTTGACAGTTTTTGGGTGATTTTATCAGAGAAATTTATTAACTTTGCACATTATAAACATGGTGTTAATAAAGTTGGGAATCTATTGATATTCAACAGCAAAGGGGGTTGATAACCTGTCAACAACCGTAAGATGGAGTTTAATAACCCATATTTGCAAGTTTTTAGGCCTAAACTTATCACCATTATTGACACCTATTATTATTGTTTTAATTTTTATTGGAATAAATTTTTTCTTCAAAAATATAAAAGAAAAATAAAATGAATGTTGAAAACCGCGGCGGCTCACAGCACGAGCTCATCGAAAAAATCAAGCGCCTCAAGGCCGAGAAAAATGCCGTAATCCTTGCCCACTACTACCAGCAGGGAGCAATACAGGATATAGCCGACTACACCGGCGACTCGCTGGCCATGGCACAATATGCAGCCAAGCTGTGCGACGCTCAGATCATAGTGGTGTGCGGCGTGCACTTCATGGGCGAAACAGCCAAGCTGCTGTGTCCCGACAAGAAGGTGCTCATCCCCGACATGGAAGCCGGCTGCTCGCTGGCCGACAGCTGTCCGCCCGAGGAGTTCAAGAAGTTTATAGAAGCCCATCCAGGCCACACCGTGGTGTCGTATGTCAACACCTCCGTGGGCGTGAAGGCACTCACCGACGTGCTGGTCACCTCGGGCAACGCGCAGAAGATAATCGACAGCTTCCCCGTCGACGAAAAGATCATATTCGGTCCCGACCGCAATCTGGGCAACTACATCAACTCCATCTCCGGCCGCTCCATGCTGCTATGGGACGGAGCCTGTCACGTGCACGAAAAATTCTCGGTTGAGAAGATACTCGAGCTCAAGGCCGCCCATCCCCAGGCCAAGGTGCTCGTGCACCCCGAGTGCAAGCGCCCCGTGGTGCTCCTCGCCGACAAGGTGGGATCGACAGCCGCCCTGCTCGACTACGCCCGCCACAGCGATGCGCAGGAATTTATCGTGGCCACCGAGAGCGGCATCCTGCACCAGATGCAGCGCGACTGCCCAGGCAAGACATTCATACCCGCGCCGCCCGACGACTCCACCACCTGCGGCTGCAACGACTGCTCGTTCATGAAACTCAACACTCTGGAGAAGCTCTACGACTGTCTGCTCAACGAAACCCCCGAAATACACATCGACCCCGAGCTCGCCGAGGCCGCACGCCGACCCATAGAGCGCATGCTCCAACTGTCATAAATCATTATCGCAAATTCTGAAAAAAAATCATGGAATACAAGCATAACGAGATAGAAAAACGCTGGCAAGAAAAATGGAAAAATGACAAGACATATTCCACAGCCATCGACCCCTCCAAGCCCAAGTATTATGTGCTCGACATGTTCCCTTACCCCTCGGGTGCAGGTCTGCATGTGGGCCATCCTCTGGGCTACATAGCCTCCGACATATTCTCGCGCTACAAGCGTCTGCAGGGCTTCAACGTGCTTCATCCAATGGGCTATGACGCCTATGGTCTGCCCGCCGAGCAATATGCCATACTCACCGGTCAGCACCCCGAGAAGACCACCAACGAAAACATTGCCCGCTATCGCGAGCAGCTCGACAAGATAGGCTTCTGCTACGACTGGGACCGCGAGGTGCGCACCTGCTCGCCCTCGTTCTACAAATGGACACAGTGGGCATTTATCGAAATGTTCAACCATTACTACGACCTCGACGCCGACAAGGCCCTGCCCGTGGCCGAGCTCGTGAAGCGATTTGAACAGAACGGCACCGAAGGCGTGCACGCGGCCTGCGGCACCGAAATGCAGTTTACCGCTGCCGAGTGGCTCGCCATGAACCCCAAGCAGCAGAGCGACACCCTCATGAACTATCGCCTGGCCTATCTGGGCAACTCGCTCGTGAACTGGTGTCCCGCCCTGGGCACAGTGCTTGCCAACGACGAAGTGACCGAAGGCCTCAGCGTGCGCGGCGGCCACCCCGTGGAGCAGAAACTCATGTACCAGTGGTGCCTGCGCGTGTCGGCCTATGCACAGCGACTCCTCGACGGCATGGAACGCATCGACTGGAGCGACTCCATTAAGGAAACCCAGCGCAACTGGATAGGTCGCAGCGAGGGTGCAGAAATGCGCTTCAAGATTGCCGACAGCGATGTGGAACTCGAAATATTCACCACCCGCGCCGACACCATCTTTGGCGTGACCTTCATGGTGCTTGCTCCCGAGAGCGACTATGTGGACCTCATCACCACCCCCGAGCAGCGCCAGGCCGTGGACGAATACATAGCCTCGGTTAAGCACAAGACCGAGCGCGAACGCATGATCGACAAAAAGATGACAGGCGTGTTTACCGGCGCCTATGCCATCAACCCCCTCACCGGCTCCAAGGTGCCCGTCTATGTGAGCGACTATGTGCTCGCCGGCTACGGCACAGGCGCCATCATGGCCGTGCCCGCTCACGACAGCCGCGACTATGCCTTTGCACGTGCTTTCGACCTCCCCGTCATCCCACTCATCGAGGGTGCCGACGTGAGCGAAGAGAGCTTCGACGCCAAGGAAGGCGTGATGATCAACAGCGACGGCCCCGAACTCAAGCTCAACGGCCTGCAGGTGAAGGAAGCCATAGCCAAGACCAAGAAGTTTATTGAAGAAAAAGGTCTGGGCCGCGTGAAGGTCAACTACCGCCTGCGCGACGCCATCTTCAGCCGCCAGCGCTACTGGGGCGAGCCATTCCCCGTGTACTACAAGGACGGCATACCCCACATGCTCCCCATCGAACAGCTCCCCCTCCACCTGCCCGAAATAAGCGAATACCGCCCCACCGAGACCGGCGAGCCGCCCCTGGGCCGCGCCGAGGGCTGGAACACCCCCGAGGGATATAAACTCGAACTCAACACCATGCCTGGCTTTGCCGGTTCGTCGGCCTACTACCTGCGCTACATGGACCCCCATAACGACCAGGCTCTCGTGGGCCCCGAGGCCAACGGCTACTGGCGTCAGGTCGACCTCTATATCGGCGGCTCCGAGCACGCCACAGGCCACCTCATCTACTCCCGCTTCTGGAACAAGTTCCTCTACGACCTGGGCACAGTGGTGGAGGACGAACCCTTCAAGAAGCTCATCAACCAGGGCATGATTCAGGGCCGCACCTCGTTTGCCTACCTCATCAAGGGCACACACACCTTTGTGAGCCTCGGCCTCAAGGACCAGTACGACACTGCCCCCGTGCGTGTCGACATCAAGCTCGTGAAGAACGACGTGCTCGACGTGGAAGCCTTCAAGAACTGGATGCCCAGCTACGCCGACGCCGAATTCATACTCGAAGACGGCAAGTACATCTGCGGCTATGCCGTGGAAAAAATGTCGAAGTCGATGTTCAATGTCGTAAACCCCGACGACATCGTGGAACGCTACGGTGCCGACACCCTGCGCCTCTATGAAATGTTCCTCGGCCCGCTCGAACAGTCCAAGCCCTGGGACACCAACGGCATCGACGGTGTGAACCGCTTCATCAAAAAGCTCTGGAACCTCTTCTACAAAGGCGACGAGTGTATAGTGGACGACAGCGAGCCCACCAAGGACAACCTCAAGACCCTCCACACCCTCATCAAGAAGGTAACAGCCGATATCGAAAACTTCTCGTTCAATACCTCCGTGGCAGCCTTCATGATATGCGTCAACGAGCTCTCCAAGCAGAACTGCCACTCCCGCGCCGTGCTTGCCGATCTGCTCGTGGTGCTTGCCCCCTTCGCCCCCCACGTGGCCGAAGAACTGTGGCACAGCGCCATAGGCCGCACCACCACCGTGTGCGACGCCCAGTGGCCTGCATGGAACGAGGACTACCTCAAGGAATCGACCGTCACCATGGCCGTATCGTTCAACGGCAAGGCACGCTTCAACATAAGCGTCGACGCCTCAATGCCCGCAGCCGAGGTGGAAAAGATTGCACTCACCCACGAATCGGCCGCCAAATGGATTGAAGGCAAGACCGTGGCCAAGGTAATCGTAGTGCCCGGAAAGATTGTAAACGTTGTGGTAAAATAAACCACGCTTTTTATCGTTATAAGAATAGCTAAAGTAGCCGAAATGGCTATTTTAGCTATTCTGATATTAAAAATAAGCCAATCTATGCGATCCAAACTGGTATTTGCCACCAACAATGCACATAAACTCGAAGAGATACGCCAGATTGCAGGCGACCGATACGAGATACTCTCGCTGGCCGACATAGGCTGCCGCGACGACATACCCGAGACTGCCGATACCATCGAGGGCAATGCCGTGCTCAAGGCCCGCTGGGTGAGCGAGCGTTACGGATACGACTGCTTTGCCGACGACACCGGTCTCGAAGTTGAAGCCCTCGACGGCGCTCCAGGAGTGCACTCGGCCCGATATGCCCCCGGCGACGGCCACGACGCCGCCGCCAACATGGCCCTGCTGCTGCACAACCTCCACGGAGTGGACAATCGCCGTGCCCGCTTTCTCACCGTGATAGCCCTCATACAGCAAGGCCGCCTCACCACCTTCGAGGGCATAGTCAACGGCTCTATACTCACAGCTCCCCGCGGCGACGGAGGTTTTGGCTACGACCCCGTTTTTGTGCCCGAGGGCTGGGACCGCACATTTGCCGAGGCATCCTCGCAAGAAAAAAATGAAATAAGCCACCGTGGCCGCGCCACACGCAAACTAATCGAATATCTCTCTTTATGACAATGAAAAAGCACGTTCTTATACTCGTGGCAGCCCTGTCGGCGGCTCTGTCGTCGTGGGGTGCCGTGGCAGGTGCCTGGAAAGTGATTCCCATGTCGGGCACCAACTTCTCGCAGGTGGTCGATTCGCCCGATATGCTCTATTATGTGTCGGACGGCTCGCTGTATTCATATGACAAGTCCAACAACGAGACCCGCTTCTATCAGCCCGGCAAGCACATATCCGGTGCCGGTGTGAGATTCGTAAAATACAATGTCGACGCGCGATACCTGCTGTGCGTGTATGCCGACAACAATATCGACATAATCTACGACAACGGTCGCCTCGTGAACATGCCCGAAATCAAGGACTCTAACATCACTGGCGACAAAACCGTCAACTCCGTGTCGTTCGACTCGGGCCGCATCTATGTGGCCACAGCCTTCGGCATAGTGATTTATGACGAAAAGAAGCATCTGGTCATAGAGTCGGGCGTGTACAACAAGAACATAAAATTCGTGCAGAGATTTGGCGATCACCTTGTGCTCAATCACGAGTACTTCCTCTACACCTCGCCTGCCAATGTGCGCCACAATACATTCGAAAAGTTTACTAAGCAGTGGAACATTGACTTTGCCGATTGGGAGAAGGTGGCCGACGACGCATTTATATGTATGATGGGCCAGTCGCTCAACAAGGTCACCATGAACATTGCCACCGGCGAGACACAGATGAGCGAAGTGACCAAGGCGCCGGGAGCCACCGGCCTCGATGCCTTCAGCAACGGTTACTACTGTGTGTCGACAGCCGCCGTGGTCACCGTCGACCGTCAGGGCGGCAATCTGTCGGTGACCAAGTTACCGGCCGGATTTGGCAAGCAGACAGTGGGCATGTGGAGCTCGCCTGCCTCGATTTGGGCCGGCGACGAGCGCGGCATTGCCAATTACGATATTTCGCAGGGAGCCATAACAGTGCTGTCGGATAAGTACTTCCCCGAAGGTTCCAAGCAGCTCAACAATGCCTTTGCAGTCAATTCCTACGACGGCAAGGAGGTGTTTTTCAACGGTATAGGCTGCACTGGCTGGCATCCGTCGGGCTCGACGACCGACGGCCAGTACATCCCCTGCCTGCTCGAGAGCTACAATTGGAACACCGGCAAGATTACCCCCCGCTATCCCGTCTGCACCAAAAACTTCTCAAGCACCACCGAGTGGATTCGCAATCAGGACGGCCGCAACCTGCTCTTTGGCGGTTCGGGCACCACGGTTATCGACCCCGTCGACACTTCGTACATATACCACGCCAACAATCTCGACGGTCTCATTGTGATTAAGGACCGCAAGGCGCTGTTCAGCTACAACGAAACCAATTCTCCACTGAAGAGCTCGTGGAAGTCGCGCACGTTTGATGTTGCGTTCGATCCCCGAGGCAATCTGTGGGTGAGCAACTGGCTGCAAAACTTTGCCAACGGCCCCAGCCCCATTAAGGTTATCATAAAAGACAAACTCGCCCTGCTGCGGCAGAATCCACAGGCCCTCACCGAGAAAAATGCCGACGGCACCTACAAGCACTGGCTCCTCACCAAGTGGGTCGACGGGTTTACGACCTTCACCGACGGCCGCGTTAAGTTTGTGGGCAATACGGCCGTATATATAGATGCTCAGTGGGAGGGTCCCGTGGTGACCATCGACACCAAGGGCACCGACGATGTGGACGACGACACCGTACTCGCCTTCTACGACTGCGAAGACCAGGACGGCAACATATACAAACTCTATCTCAAGACCTGTATGGTCACTGACCAGCGCAACCAGCTGTGGATAGGTACCAGCACCGGTGTGCACGTGGTGCGCACCCCCTCGGCTCTTGTCGACGGCTCGACGAGCCACCTGAGCACCGTGCGCCCCAAGGTGTCGCGCAACGACGGCACCAACTATGCCGACTATCTCCTCACCTCCGACAACGTGCTGTGCATGGCCGTCGACAACTCCAACCGCAAGTGGATAGGTACCGAGGCGTCGGGCCTGTACCTTGTGAACGAGGACGGCACAGAAATACTGCAACACTTCAACACCGAAAATTCGCCCATCACCACCAACTGCATCACCATGCTGGCCTGCGACCCCGCCGGCAACGATGTCATGGTGGGCACCAAGGAAGGCATATTCATCTACAGCGGCGACGCTACTCCCGGCGCCGACGACTTCTCGGCCGTGTATGCCTATCCCAACCCCGTGCGCCCCGACTATACCGGCTGGATCACCGTCAATGGCCTCATGTCGGGCTCGCTCGTCAAGATAGCCGACATACAGGGCAACGTGCTGTGGAGCGGTCGCTCCGAGGGCGGCATGGTGACATGGGACGGCTGCGATGCCTCGGGCTCGCGCGTGCCGTCGGGTGTGTATCTGGTGCTCGCTTCCAAGAGCGAGGCTACAGGCACCGAGGGCGTGGCCACCAAAATTGTTGTGGTGAACTAAATTAGATAAATTAATAAATGTTAAAATATCAGAACGAAACCGACAAGAGTCTCGGCATAGCCGGCATGGCTATCAGTCTGGTGGCGTGCGACTGCGAGCAGTATATCGCGGCAGTGTCGCTCGAGGCCACGGACAGCGCCGTGCTCATGTCGCCCGACTATTACTGCATAAGCAATCCCAACATATCGGCCAAGAGTGTGTGGCAGGCGCAGATGCGCCGCCTCGAGGTGTCGGGAGCGGTGTTGCTGGGCAATGTGATGTGCCGCGCACTGGCTGCCGGCCGCAATGTGGCCCCCGACGACCTTGCATCCGTACACAGCCTTATAATCGACGAGGCTTGCGACAATTATTCGCTCGACCGCGACGAGGCCGAGGAGCTCTACCGCCGGTCCTACAACTACTATTACCGTCTGTTCAGCCATCCGTCGGTGGCTGTTGTGGCGCGCGACTTTGCCACCACCCTGCGCATGCAGAGACGTATGTCGACGGCCGAGGTTATCGACAATCTGCGTCGCCTGTCAAATTTATGAAAATACTGCTCTTCGGCGAGTTAAGCAACTATCATGCCTGCCTGGCCGGAGGGCTCCGCGCGCTGGGCCATGATGTGACCGTGGCCTCGGACGGTGGCGGATATATGCGCACCCGTGCCGACATATCGCTGCGGCGCCTGTTGCCCGGCAAGGCCGGAGGTGCCCTGCTCTATGCCTCCCTGCGTGCTTCGTCGCGACTGGGGGGCTACGACATAGTGTCGCTTGCCGAGCCGTCGTTTGTGCGCCTGCGCCCGTCGCGGCTCAGGGTGCTCTACAGACGGCTGCTCCGTGACAACGGCCGAGTGTTTCTAACCGCCGCCGCCGAGCAGAAGGCTTTCATGCAGTATCTCACCGCGCCCGACTGCGACCTGGCCTACTCTGAATACTTCTGCAACGGTGTGGCCAATGAGCGCACCCGCTCGTGGCTCGACAGCAATATGCAGTGGTGCCGGGGCGAGATTTCAGACCTGTGCGAGGAGGTGTACGACTCGGTGCACGGCGTGACGACGGCCCTCTACGAGTATCACCGGGCCATGGAGCGCCGCATCGAGCCCGCGAGGCTGGCCTATGTGGGCATACCCGTCGACCTGCAGGCCGTGCAACCCATAGCAAGGCCCATTGCCGCCGACGGCAGGCTCAACATACTGCTCGGTGCCAAGCTCGAACTGCGCACCCTCAAGGGCACCGATCGCCTGCTTGCCGCCGCGAGGCAGGTGGAGGCCGACGTGCCCCACCTGTGCCGCGTGACCGAGGTGTACAACCAGCCCTACGACCGCTATGTGCAGCTCATGCGCCAAGGCGATCTCCTGCTCGACCAACTTTATTCCTACACACCCGCAACCAACGCCCTGCTGGGCATGGCCGCCGGGCAGGCTGTGGTGAGCGGCGGAGAGGAGGCCTATTACGACTTCATAGGCGAGCGCGAGCTCAGACCGATATTCAATGTTACACCCCACAGCGACGAGGTCATATACGGCCTGTTGCGCCACTGTGCCGAGCACCACGACGAGGTGGCCCGTGCGGCGGCTCAGGGACGGCTCTTTGTCGAGCGGCACAACGAGGCGCGTGTCGTGGCTCAGCGCTGTATTGACTTCTGGACACGATGACTCTCGAGGTGCAGATATCGACTTACGGCCGCGACGGCCTGGAGAGGGTGGGGCGCATGGCTCTGCCGAGGATGGACGGTGTGCGGTATTTCGTAAGTTTTCAGAATCCCGACTGCGAGCCTTATACCGTGCCCGAGAGCCTCGCCCACCGCACGGATGTGGAAATCAGCGAGCATCGGTCGCGCGGTCTGTCGGCCAACCGCAACCACGCCCTGTCGCGCGGCAACTCCGATATAATACTGATTGCCGACGACGACCTAAGCTATAACCCGCAGGGTCTGCAGGCCGTTATAGATGCCTTTGAAACCCATCCGTGGCTCGATTTTGCCACGTTTAAGTACTCGGGAGCCGATGCCAAGACTTATCCCACCGAGTCGTTTGATTTGTCGCAACGCGAGCCCAAGGGCTACTATGTGTCGTCGATAGAAATGGCACTGCGCCGGGAGTCGATTCTTGCCGATATGCGGTTTAACGAGAATTTTGGGGTGGGCACGCCTCGCTTTGGTGCGTGCGAGGATTCTATATTCTTGCTCAATTTGCAGAGAAACAATAATCTGCGAGGACGTTTTTTTCCGATTGTCATCACGCAACACTGTGGGCCGTCTACGGGCCGTCGACGCGCCACCCCCTCGGTGCTACGTGCTCAGGGAGCATGGTTGCGCTTGCGATACGGAGCGGTGATGGGCCTGGTGCGCCTGGTGCGCGACGTGTCCCGCCGCAATGCCCCGTGGCCCAAGGCTCTGTGGTATATGGTAGAGGGGTATTTTAGTGTTCAAGGTGTCTGACAGTCAGCGCGGAGCGCGGTGTTCGTTTAGCCGCGGGTGGAGCGTAAGCGGAACCCGTGGACAGGGTGCGAGTGACACTATGAGCCCAGTAGGGCGATCTATCGCGATAAGTCGCCCCCACGGGCTCTATACACGTATACGCGGCTATCCACGGGTTACGCCCAAGGGCTCCACCCGCGGTTAACCCTACATCGCGCTCCGCGCTTGTTACTATAGTATTACTCAACGACTTTGATCCCGTGAGGGCGGTGTATTTAGGCACAAAAAAAATTACCCGTCATCGCGACGAGCAATCTCTTTAACCTTAAATCTAATACCATGAAAAACACAATGCAAAATTAATATTTTTATGTTATATAACATAATATTTTGGCAAAAAGTTTTTGGTATTAACATATTTTAATAAATTACCACATCCGGTATGCTCTGGAGGCCCCTCACGCAAAGGGCGCCAAGGTGCATGACTGCAAGCGCGGTGTGCTCGGATGGTCTCACGCAAAGGGCGCCAAGGTGCATGACAGCGAGCGCGGAGCGCGATGTACGTTTAGCCGCGGGTGGAGCGTAAGCGGAACCCGTGGACAGTCGCGTACACGTGTATAGGAGCCCGTGGGGGCGACTTATCGCGATAAATCGCCCTACTGGGCTCATAGTGTCACTCGCACCCTATCCACGGGTTCCGCTTACGCTCCACCCGCGGTTAAACGTGCATCGCGCTCCGCGCTGGCTATCAGAGTATTATATACACCACACCGGCTATCACCACCTTGGCGCCCTTTGCGTGAGACCCTGACTACTACGCGCTCGCTTCTGTCGCCTTGGTGTCCTTTGCGTGAGAGCGTTCTACACGCTCCGTGCTATATCCTTGGCGATTGCTGTTTTGAGCTCTTCGAGTGAGTTGAATTTTTGCTCGGGGCGGATGAAGCGGGTTATCTGTACGGTTGCGTCGTGACCGTACATGTCGCCGAGGTCGTGGCCCGGTACGTGCACTTCCCATGTGAGGGGGTTGGAGTCGGCGATGGTAGGATTGTGTCCCACGTTGAGCACGGCCGGCAGGAGCTTATTGCCTTGCACGTATTGCGCGGCATATACCCCCCGACGCAGTGGCAGGGGGTGACGGGGGGCGATGTTCATTGTCGGAAATCCGAGCTTGTGGCCGTTGCGCAGGCCGTGCACCACGGGGCCGTTTATTGTGGGCCACTCGCCCGTACATTCGTGCACCAGGGCGATATCGCCGTCGGCATAGGCCTGGCGCAGGAGCGAGCTCGATATTTTGCGGCCGTCGGGGGTGAGTACGGGCTCCACATACTCCAGTTGGATACCTGCCTCGGAGGCGGCGCGGAGATAGTCGTCGCGACGGCTCAGGCGGTCGGACCCGAAGCTGTTGTCAAATCCCATGACGAGGTGCGTCACACCAAGGCGCTCGCGCAGCAGCTCCAAGAATTGGCTTGCTGTGAGAGCGGCCACATCAGACGTAAAGTCGAGCAAGGTCACTGCGTCGACGCCATGGGCCTTGAGGCGCTCCACAGCCTCGTCGCGAGGCATGAGCTGCACAGGGCAGCGCTCAGGGGCGACAGTGGCCATGGGATGGCTCTTGAATGTGACGACGCGTGCCTCGGCGCCGAGCGAGCGGGCGCGGGCCAGCAGGGCGTGGATTATGGTTGTGTGGCCTCGGTGCAGGCCGTCGAAGGTGCCTATGGTTGCAACGCAGGGTGGGGTCATGAGCGGGTGGAGATGAGGTCGATAAATTCGTCGCCGGGGCGCACGAGGGCTGTGTTGAAGCCCAGGAGGGCGGCTCCGTCGAGGTTGGCCTGGGAGTCGTCGAAGAATAGTGTTTCTTCGGGCTTTATGCCGAGGGTGCGTTCGGCATAGCGGAATATCTCGGCATCGGGTTTGAGGGCTCGGGCTTCAAATGAAGTAACAATTCCGTCGAAATAGTGTTGCATCGTGTGGCCGTCTTTCTCAAACTCGGAGCGTATGGTAGCGTCCCACATCACGCGGTTGGTGTTGCTTAGCAGGTATATGCGGTAGCCCAGTCGGCGCAGGTCTTCGAGCTGGCGCAGGCGGTGGGTGGGTATGCCGATGAGAAATTGGTTGAATGCGTGGTCAATGTCCTGGTCGGTGGTGCCGGCGGGGAGCACCTCGCGCAGGGCTTGGTGAAACTGCTCCACCGAGATGTCGCCGCGCTCTATGGCCATGAATACGCCTTGCTGGCCGTAGTCGCCAAAGTAGCTTGCGGCGTCGGGCAGGCCGAGGCGCTCGAATGCGGCTATGCAGTTTTCTTTTTTAATGTCCATTATCACGCCGCCGAGGTCGAAGAGAAGGTTTTTGTAGTTCATAATATGGTGGTTGGGATTAGTGGGGGGACTCACGCCAAGGTGGTGAGGGGGAGCGCGGAGCGCGGTGTACGTTTAGCCGCGGGTGGAGCCCCTTGGGCGGAACCCGTGGATAGCCGCGTATACGTGTATAGGAGCCCGTGGGGGCGACTTATCGCGATAGATCGCCCTGCTGGGCTCATAGCGACACTCGCACTCTATCCACGGGTTCCGCTTACGCTCCACCCGCGGTTAAACGTACATCGCGCTCCGCGCTGGCTGTCGGCGCCTTGGCGGTCTTTGCGTGAGACTATGGCGCTCCGCGCTCGCTGTCAGCTCCTTGGCGTTCTTTGCATGAGACTACCGCGCTCCGCGCTGGCTGTCGACGCTTTGGCGGTCTTTGCGTGAGACTTCCGCGCTCTGCGCTGGCTGTCGGCGCCTTGGCGGTCTTTGCGTGAGACTTCCGCGCTCTGCGCTGGCTGTCGGCGCCTTGGCGGTCTTTGCGTGAGACTTCCGCGCTCTGCGCTGGCTGTCGGCGCCTTGGCGGTCTTTGCGTGAGACTTCTGCGCTCCGCGCTGGCTGTCGGCGCCTTGGTGGTCTTTGCGTGAGACTATCGCGCTCCGCGCTGGCTGTCGGTGCCTTGGCGGTCTTTGCGTGAGACTTCCGCGCTGGCTCTTAACGCTAAACAGAGTATAGCCCCCCGATGGGGGGACTATACTCTATCTATGGTGAGGGGGTTATGTGTTAGAGGATAACCTTGGTGGCTTTGTTGCCCTGTACTTTGATGTAGAGGCCGTTGGTGGGGTTGTTGACGGGCTGGCCCTGCATGTTGTAGTAGGTGGCGGGGGCATCGGCGTCGGCGGCTTCCACTTCGGTGTTGCCGGCTACGGCTACGCGACCCTTAACAGTGAAGTTCTTGATTTCCCATGTACCGGCTACGTCGGCGGTAGAGGTGTAAGTGAACTTAACCTTTACGCTGTGGCCGTAGTAGGCGCTGAGGTCGATAACCGACTTGGCCCAGGTGAAATCTTCTGTTGCGGGCCAGTTGGTGACAGTAGCGGGTACGAAGTCGCCACCGTCCACGCTTACAGAGGCGCTGAGGTAGGTCTGAGCGGCATTGTTGAAGAATTTGTAGGCTTGGTCGAATACCACCTGACCGTCCCAGTAGCCGGAGAGGTCGATGGCGGGAGAGGTGATCGAGCCTTCTACAACATTCTTCGCACCACCAATATAACCGGTGGCTTTGGCGCAGTTGTAGTTAGCGTCCCAGTTCCAAACTTTGATGGCAGCATCGCTGGAGGTAGCGTCCCAGCCGTCGAGGTTGCTTGTGAGCGAGGTCGATACCACTACGCGTGGGAAGTCTTCGGTTACAGTGAGAGTATAGGAAGCCTCGCCTGCGAGGAAGTCGGCGGTAGCGGGAGTGGTGGCGGTGATGGTGGTAGTGCCCTGAGCCACGAGAGTTACTTCGCCGGTAGTGGGGTCGACGGTAGCTGCCTCGGGATTGCTCGAGCTGTAGGTGGCGGGAGCATCGGTGTCCTTGGTAAGTGTAGGCGCAACGAAGGGAGTGCCTACCTTGCCTGTTACTTCAGTAGCCGAGAAAGCAAGGTTGGCGTCGGCACGCTGTGTACTGCCTGTAGGAGTAAGGGTGATAACCATGCTCTTAATGCGAATCTGAGCTTCGTTAGCTGTGCCTTCCATTACGTTGGATTCAGCAGTAGCCTGCCAAGTGATATCTGTACCAGATACAGAAGTTGTACCTGTAGGAGAAGTAAAGATCTTAGTGTATTTGGATTCAGATGCAGTAAATACAATTTTTTCGAAATTGAAGCCTGCAGGAGCTGTCATGGTAAAGGTGTAGCCTTTGTACCACTTTATCAAATCAGCAGCCCTACTATCATTTATGCCAGTAGTGCTACTGTTCTGCTTCATGACGCAGTTGAAAACTGTGCCATCGGTAGCAGTCACTGTGCCGGTGAGGGTTTTTTCTGTTGCGTCGAGGGCCCAGTTGTTGGTACCTACCGAGCTAACGGTGAAGGTCTGTGCGCTGGCGGCGAAGACGGAGACAGCGGCGGCGAGGGTGAGTAAAAGTTTTTTCATACGCTATTGTGTTTTTAGATTATTTAGGAGTTAGTTAAGGGAGTGGGCACGACGGCAGGAGGCCGTCGTGCCTATTAAGGGTTCTAATTACTTAACGTATATCTTGGTTGCTTTGTTCGCCTGCACCATGATAAAATATCCGTGCGAGGGAGCGGCCACGGGCTGGCCCTGGAGGTTGTAGTAGGTGGCGGGGGCGTCGGAGGGGATTTCGGCTTCGACGGTGCCGGCCACGATGGGCTTGGCCTTTACGATGAAGCGGTTGATGCGCCATTCGCCGGCGTTGTCGCCCTGGTTGGAGATTTCGAAGCGGGCTTCGATCTTCTTGCCTGCATACTTGGAGAGGCTTACGGAGGCTGTTACGAAGTTTTTGGAGCCGCCGTCGTCGGCGGGGAGTTGGTCGTGGATGGCCACGGGTTCGAACTCGCCGCCTTCGGGCTTAACGTAGAGCTTGGCAAACTGGGCCATGTTGCCGTTGAAACCACCGTCGGTGGAGTGACGGAAGGTGAGGTCGGCGTCCCAGTAGTTGGTGAGGTCGATTACAGGCGAGGTTGCGGTGGCGGTGGTTTCGAGGGCATTTAATGTGCCAAAGTCGATGCAAGAGCCTATGAGAGCGGCCTCTGTGAGCGAGGTGCCGTTCGACCACATCCAAATATTATTGCCGGTGGGGTCGTGGAGGGTCCAGTCGCAGTCGGTGATAAGACCAACGTAGGGCATGTTTTTGTCTGTTACCTTGAGGGTGTAAGAGGCGGAGCCGGCGAGGAAGCCTTCGGTGGCCTCGGTGGTGGCGGTGATGGTGGTGGTGCCGAGGCCGTAGAGTGTTATGGCGCCGGTAGTGGGATCGACGGAGGCCACAGCGGTGTTAGACGACGAGTAGCTTACGGGAGCAGTGGTGTCCTTGGTGAGCTCGGGGGCGGTGAAGCCTTCGTTGATGTCGCAGGTGAATTCGGTTACGTCGCCAAACGAGAGGCCGGCGTCAACGGGGTCGGGAGCGGGAGCGCCGGGAGCTTCGTAGGTGACGGTAAGTTTGTTAAGGATGAGGGTTATGTTAGAAGGTTTATTACCTGTAGTTTTTTCTGAATTAGTCAGAGTTAAAGAGGTAATATCTTGTCCTTGAGCAGCAGTCCAAGTGCCGTTGCCATCGTAGCCATTCGCAGTCTTAATGGCATTTAAACCAGAACCATCTAATACTACTTTTTTAAGTGTAGAAGGAGCTGTGATTGTAATGCTACCTTTATTGTTTAAGCGGAAAGTAACAGGATTGCTGTTGTAAAAACGAGCACCGTTACCACCATTTTTTTTGATGAGAATGCTTACTTCGCCTTCGCTGATAGTAGCGTTATCATCAATATAATTGGTACTTGGAATAAAGCCATAGACTTTGCCGTTGGCGTCGGTTTTTGAGAAGTCGAACGTGACGCTGACTTCGGCTGCATGAACACCTGCCCATGCAAGGAGAGTAAGAAGTGTGAGTAAAAGTTTTTTCATTAGATTAACTCTATTGGTTGGTATATAGGATTGATTTTCAAGGAAAATGTTATCGGGATGCGCTATGTGCGCATCCCGAGGATGTTGGAGGTATTACTGCTTGTTGACCTTGCGCACGAGAATTACCTCGGTGGGGAAGTGGTCGGAGTAGCCGTTAAGGTAAGAACCGGCGGCAAATGTGCGCTTGGGATAGCCCTGGCGAGTGCCTTCGGTGTCGCGGAGGAAGTCGTGGTTGTGCACCACAAATCGGAGGAAGTGCCAGTTGGTGTCGGTGGTGTTTACGAGGTTGCCCGAGAGGATAATCTGGTCGAAGAGGTTCCACGAGCTCTTGTAGGCGAGGGTACCGATACCGTCGTCGAGCATCTTCCAGCCGGGGTTGTAGAAACCGTGCTCCTTAACGCCCTTGGGGCTCTTGGCGGCGCCGAGCACCTTGGCGCACGACTTGTTTTGAGGGTCGTCGTTCATATCGCCGAGAATCACCACACCGATGTTGGGATCCACGCGCCACAGGGAGTCGGCAATGCTCTTGCAGAGCTCGGCAGCGGCCTCGCGGTGAGGTGAGCTCTGCTCCTCGCCGCCGAGGCGCGAGGGCCAGTGGTTTACGATAACTGCGATGCGCTCGCCGAGGAGGCTGCCCACCACGCACATTTGGTCGCGAGTGGCAAAGGGCACAGCGGTGAGACGGTGGTTGGTAACGTTTTCGACGGCAAAGTAACGGGGGTTGTAGAGGAGGCCCACATCGACGCCGCGCTTGTCGGGGGAGTCGTGGTGGCATATCTGGAGGTTCCAGGGTTTGAGAGCGGGTGCGGCCACGAGGTCTTCGAGCACGGAGCGGTTTTCGATTTCGCTCACACCGATGATGGCGGGGCCGTAGGGGGTGGTTTTGGATACGAGTTGCGAGATAGCGTACGACATATTGGCTATCTTGTTGTTGTACTTGCGGCTGTCCCACTGATTTTTGCCCTGGGGAGTGTATTCAAGGTCGCGACCGAGGGGGTTGTTGGGGATGGTGTCGAAAAGGTTTTCGAGGTTGTAGAAAGCGATGCCTGCAACCTGCACCTGAGCCTGGGCTGCCGAGGCGGCCAGCACTAGGCCCACAACGGCAAGTAAGAGTTTCTTAATCATATAGTTTGAAATGATCATTGCGGTGTGTTATAACGGGGGCAAAGGTACGTATAATTTTTGACAAAAATATAAAATAAGTGTATAAAAAGTGATAAATGAGCATTTTTTTGGTGTAAATGTCGGTGGGATGTCTCACGAGGCGAGCGCGGATGTCTCACGCAAAGAGCGCCAAGGCGGCGACGGGGAGCGCGGATGTCTCACGCAAAGGACGCCAAGGTGCCCGAAGCCAGCGCGGAGCGCGATGTCCGTATAACCGCGGGTGGAGCCCCTCGGGCGGAACCCGTGGACAGCCGTGTGAAAGTGTAAAAGAGCCCGTGGGGGCGACTTATCGCGATAAACCGCCCTCACGGGCTAAGAGTCGTAGTGGCCACTTGTCCACGGGTTCCGCCCAAGGGGCTCCACCCGCGGTTAAACGTCCACCGCGCTCCGCGCTGGCTACCGGGCTCCATCCGTGCTTGCCGTCAGCGCCTTGGTGTCCTTTGCGTGAGCCACTTGTCCACCACGCTAAACCCTATACCGACATCCGCGCTCCGTGCTGGCAATTAGGATGTTAGATGTTTTGATGTCTCACGCAAAGGACGCCAAGGTGCCCGAAGCCAGCGCGGAGCGCGATGTCCGTATAACCGCGGGTGGAGCTTTAGCGGAACCCGTGGACAGGGTGTGAGTGATACTCTGAGCCCGTGGGGGCGACTTATTTATAATCGTCAGGATGTAAGCTCATCCCGTTTACGGAGACTAAGCGATGAAGTTCATCATCAAAAGACACTGCGCCATGGTGTGTATGTTGATTATCGATATAATGCTTTACAGCGTCAATGTGTCCGAAAGACAATGTTGCAGCATAGTAACCCTCTCCCCATCCATGAAATTTAGGAAATTGAGGATGGTTTGAGAGAAAACGGCTTGTTTTAGCTTTAATCTCTCTAACCAGAGCACTAAGAGCAATATCTTGATGGAGGTTGATTAGGATATGTACGTGATTAGGCATACCGCCAATTCTTACAATGAAGCATTTATTAGCTTTAATCAACGATCCGATATGGCTGTAAAGGTGATCGGAAGAATCGATAGGAATAGTGTTTTTGCGCATTTTAGTGCAAAATACTATGTGGTATAAGGCGCAAATATTACTCATGATATAGATTTTTGGCAAAGTTAGTTTTTATTTCTTTTATAACAAAATTAGCAGTCGGAAATAAGTCGCCCCCACGGGCTCTGAGTAGCACTCGCACCCTGTCCACGGGTTCCGCCCACGGGGCTCCACCCGCGGTTAAACGTACACCGCGCTCCGCGCTGGCTACCGGGCTCCATCCGCTATATGTACACCGCGCTCCGCGCTTGCTACCGAGCTCCATCCGCGCTTGCTTTGGGTGCCTTGGTGTCCTTTGCGTGAGACACTTGTCCACACCGCTAAACGTTTAAAAATATTTAATTTGTATTTTATTCCAATTTAGTTGGTAAAAAGTCCAAAAATCGGGTTACTTTTTTTCGTACCTTTGCACTTACATTGCAGAAACCTACGAAAAAACAATTATATATGAAGCGTAATAACCTAATCTTCTCCTCCTACATGGCCGTGGCCTGTGTGGGCCTTGCCGCTCTTGGATCGTGCAACAAACAGCCCGCCGCCGATGCCGCCGCCATGCAGGCTCAGGTGCCCTCGCTGCAGGTAGTTACCGTGCAGCCGTCAGATGCCGAGCTGTTCAAGTCCTATCCTACAACACTCAAGGGCAAGACCGATATTGATATCCGTCCGCAGATAAGCGGTTTCATAACCAAGGTGCACGTCGACGAAGGTCAGCGAGTGCGCAAGGGTCAGGCCCTCTTCACCATCGACCAGGTGCAGTTCAAGGCCGCCGTGGAGCAGGCGCAGGCCGCAGTCAACGCCGCCAGAACAGCCGTGGACAATGCCAAAATAGCCGCCGACAACAACCGCGCCCTCTACGAGCGCAACATCATAAGCCAAAACACCTGGCAGATGAGCGAAAACCAGCTCAGCGCGGCCCGCGCACAGCTGTCGCAGGCCCAGGCCGCACTGACCACCGCCCGTAAAAACCTGTCGTATACCGTAGTTACATCGCCCAGCGACGGCGTGGTGGGCAGCATACCCTCGCGCGAAGGCTCGCTTGCATCGCCCTCGTCGGCACTGCCCCTCACCACCGTGTCGGACAACTCCCAGATGTATGCCTACTTCTCGCTCACCGAGAAAGACCTGCTCGAAATGACCCAGAACGGCACCTCGAGCCTCGACGCCGCTCTCAAAGCCATGCCCCAGGTAATGCTCACCCTGGCCGACGGCTCCGAATATCCCCAGCGAGGCAAGGTGGCCACAATATCGGGCGTAATCGACAACTCGACCGGCTCGGCATCGGTGCGCGCCCTCTTCGACAACCCCTCGGGCATGCTGCGCAGCGGCAACACCGGCCACGTCAAGATACCAGTGACCGCCACCAACGCCATCGTAATTCCGCAGAAGGCCACATTTGAAGTACAGGACCTGCGCTACGTATTTACTCTCAACGACTCCAACAAGACCGTCAACACACCCATCCAGGTGATGACACTCAACGACGGCAAGAACTTTGTGGTTACCTCGGGGCTCAAGCCCGGCGACCGCGTAGTGGTAGAAGGCATAGGCACCGTGGTGCGTCCCGGCATGCCCGTCAACCCCGTAGACCCCTCACAGCCTCAGCAAACTAAGAAATAATGAAACTCGATACATTCATAAACCGCCCGGTGCTGTCGACCGTCATATCGATATTCATCGTGCTGCTGGGTATACTGGGCCTTGTATCGCTGCCCGTAACCCAGTATCCCGACATTGCACCGCCCACCATCAGCGTGAGCACCAGCTACATAGGTGCCAACGCACAGACAGTAATCAACTCGGTGATACAGCCTCTCGAAGAGTCGATCAACGGCGCCGAGGGCATGGAATACATATCGTCGACCGCCTCCAACACCGGTTCGGCAAGCATCTCGATAACATTCCGCCAGGGCTTCGACCCCAACATGGCCGCCGTCGATGTGCAAAACCGCGTGGCCAAGGCCACCAACCTGCTGCCCGCCGAGGTGACCCAGGTGGGCGTGCTCACCCAGAAACGCCAGACATCCATGCTCGTGGGCGTGGCACTCTACGACTCTACCGGGACATACAGCGAGGAATTTCTCGACAACTACATGAAAATCAATGTGGTGCCCGTCATACAGCGTATTGCCGGCGTGGGCGACGTGCAGAGCTTTGGCGCCGACTACTCCATGCGCATCTGGCTCAAGCCCGAAGTATTGGCACAGTATGGCCTGATGCCCACCGATGTGGCCGCCGCTCTCAAGGAGCAGAACGTAGAAGCCGCCCCAGGCTCGTTTGGCGACCAGGGCAACCAGTCGTTCCAGTACATCATGCGCTACCGCGGCCGCCTCACCACCCCCGACCAGTTTGAGGACATCGTGGTGCGCGCCACCCCCGACGGCGAGGTGCTGCGCCTGGGCGACGTGGCCGAGATAGAACTGGGCCGCGTGACCTACGGCTTCCACAACAAGCTCAACGGCAAGCCCTCGTCGATGGCCATGGTGTTTCAGACCCCCGGCTCCAACGCCACCCAGATCATCAACGACGTGCTCAAAGAAGTTGAAAAGCTCAAGGCCGACCTGCCCCAGGGTCTCAACTTCGGCATTCCGATGAACAACAACGAATTCCTCTACGCCTCGATACACAATGTAATCCGCACACTCATCGAGGCCTTCGTACTGGTGTTCTTTGTGGTGTACATCTTCCTGCAGGACATACGCTCTACCATCATCCCGGCCATAGCCATCCCCGTGGCTCTGATAGGCACATTCTTCGTGATGCAGCTCATAGGCTTCTCCATCAACCTCATCACCCTCTCGGCCCTGGTGCTCGCGATAGCGATTGTGGTCGACGACGCCATTGTGGTGGTCGAGGCCGTGCACGCCAAGCTCGATGAAGGTTACAAGTCGGCCCGACTGGCCTCGATCGACGCCATGAGCGAAATAGCCTCGGCCCTTATATCCATCACACTGGTGATGATGCTGGTGTTTATTCCCGTATCGTTCATGCCCGGCACCGCCGGCGTGTTCTATCGCCAGTTTGGTCTGACGATGGCCATAGCCATCGGCTTCTCGGCCGTCAACGCCCTCACCCTTTCGCCCGCGCTGTGTGCAGTGTTTCTCAAACCCAAGGACGACGAGTCGACCCTCGCCGAGCGCGTGGGCAAGGCCTACTCGGCCACTGGCGACGTGCTCAAGCACAAGTACGGCCGCAGCTTTGGCGTGAACTTCCCCCCCGTCATCACCCTCGCCCTGCTCGTGGCCACCATTACCTTTATGGTGCTCGACTGGTACAGCTTCGAGAATGTGCTCGAAAGCTCCATAGCCTGCGTGGTGGCAGTGCTCGCCGTGGTGGGCCTCTTTGGCAAGCGATTCCACACGGCATTTGAAAACGGCTACTCCAAGCTGCTCGCCGTGTATCGCAGCGCCGTGAAGTGGGTGTGCCGTCACCGCATTACAGCATTCGGCTCCGTGGCCGTTGCCGTGGGCGTGCTCGTGTGGCTTATGAACATTACTCCCAAGGCCATGGTGCCCAACGAGGACACAGGCTTCTTCTTCGGCATGGTCGACATGCCCCCCGGCACATCGCAGGAACGCACCACCGAGGTGCTCAACGAGCTGGAACAGATAGTGATGAGCGTGCCCGCAGTGAAGATGGTGCAGAGCATCAACGGCTTCTCGTTCATAGCCGGTCAGGGCTCCACCTACGGCACCCTGCTCATCAAGCTCAAAAACTGGGACGAGCGCACCAAGGCCGAGAGCGTGGACAATGTAATCAAACAGCTCTTCATGCTCACATCCAAGGTGAAGGACGGCCGAGTGGTGTTCTTTGCCCCGCCCATGATTACCGGCTACTCCGTGACTAACGGCTTTGAACTCAAGATGCAGGACAAGACCGGCGGCGACATCAACAAATTCTTCGACGTGACACAGGCCTTCCTCGCCCAGCTCAACGCCCAGCCCGAAATTGCCCAGGCCTACACCACATTCAATCCCACCTTCCCGCAGTATATGATCGACATCGATGCCGCCAAGGCCAAGAAGGCCGGCATAAGCCCCTCGACCATACTCTCCACCCTGCAGGGATACTACGGCGGTATGTATGTGTCCAACTTCAACCGCTTCGGCAAGATATACCGCGTGATGATGCAGGCCAACCCCGAAAGCCGCGTGAGCCCCGAAACACTGAAAAACATAAAGATACGCAATGGCACCGAAATGGCCCCCATCGAAAACTTTGTGAAACTCACCCGCATCTACGGCCCCGACCTGCTCAACCGTTTCAACCTCTACACCTCAATCAACGTGACCGGCAACCCCGCCCCCGGCTACTCGACCGGCGACGCCATCGCCGCCATAAACCGCGTGGCCGCACAGTCGCTGCCACAGGGCTACGGCCTGGAATTTGGCGGCATGACCCGCGAAGAAGCCTCAACGGGCGGCTCCAACACCACCGCACTCATCTTCGGGCTGTGTCTGCTGTTTGTATATCTGCTGCTGTCGGCTCAATACGAGTCGTACGTACTGCCCTGGGCCGTGATACTCTCCATACCCTTCGGCCTCATGGGCGCATTTGTATTTGCCGGCATATCGGGCATAAGCAACAACATCTACCTGCAGATTGCCCTCATCATGCTCATAGGCCTGCTGGCCAAGAACGCAATTCTCATAGTGGAATTTGCGCGCGAGCGCCGCATGACCGGCATGAGCATATACAACGCCGCCGTGGCAGGCGCCGCCGCACGTCTGCGTCCCATCCTCATGACATCGCTCGCCATGGTTATAGGCCTGTTGCCCCTCATGCTCGCCAGCGGTGTGGGCGCCAACGGCAACCGCGCCCTCGGCACCGGCTCGGTGGGCGGCATGCTCGTGGGCATGGTGCTACAGGTGCTCGTGGTACCCGCCCTGTTCTGTGTGTTCCAGGCCATTCAGGAAAAGATTTCGCCCATCAAGTGGCAGAATCAGGAAAAGGACGGTCACATCGAAAACGAAATTGAACAATACGCCCGCTGACTATGAATAAAATAACAAAATATGCAGTGGTAGCCGCCCTCACAGCATCGCTCGCAAGCTGCAACATATATAAAAAATACGAAACTCCCACAACATCGGCCGTTACGGCGGCCTATGTGGAGTCGAAGGCCAGTGAGCCCCAGGCTGCAATGCCTTCGTACACACCATGGCAGGAGATTTATACCGACCCCGTGCTCGCCGACCTCATAGAGCGCGCCTGCACCGCCAATACCAACCTGCGCAACGCACATCTCAACGTGGAGGCCGCACAGGCTCAGCTGCAGGGCGCACGCCTGAGCTATCTGCCGTCGCTGGCAGTGGCTCCGGCCTACAACGGCTCTAAAGTGGGCTCGGGCTCCGACTTCACATGGAGCTATCAGCTCCCCGCACAGGTGTCGTGGGAAGTGGATGTATTTGGCAAGCTGCTCACATCCAACCGCCGCGCCAAGGCCGCCCTCGAGCAGAGCGAAGCCTATATGCAGGCCGTGCGCTCGCAGATTATAGCCTCCGTGGCAAGCACCTACTACTCGCTTGCCGCCGTGCGCGCACAGCTCGCCCTCTCGCGCAGCACCTCCGAGCTGTGGCTTGAAACCGTCAACAAGATGCGCGACCTCAAGCTCGCCGGACGCACCACCGAGGCCGGCGTGATGCAGAGCGAGGCCAACTACTACAGCATCCTCGCCTCAATCACCGACCTCGAAACCTCCGAGCACAAGCTCAACAACACCCTCTCGCTGCTGCTCGGCACCATGCCCCAGCGCTGGGAAGTGAACGAGAACATCGCCGCCGTGACACCCCCCGCTCTCGCGGCCGACGGAGCGGTGCCCATGGCTCTGCTCGGCGCCCGTCCCGACGTGGAGGCATCCGAAAAAGCCCTCGCCATGGCCTACTACAACACCGCGGCCGCTCGCCAGGCATTCTACCCCAACCTCAACATCACGGCCAACGGCGGTTTTACAAATCTCCTCGGCACCGTGGTAACCAACCCCGCACAATTCTTCCTGCAGCTCTCGGGCCAGCTCGCCGCACCCATCTTCTCGCGCGGACGCAACATTGCCAATCTCAAAGCCTCCAAGGCCGCGCAGCAACAGGCATTCAACAACTTTGAATACTCCCTGCTCAGCGCCGCCGCCGAGGTGTCAGACGCCCTCACCGTGTACAAGCAGAGCACAGCCAAGGCCGCTCTGCTCGACCGTCAGGTCGACGACCTCGCCAAGGCCGTGAGCATGACTCAGGACCTCTTTACCTACTCCAACGGCGATGTAAACTACCTCAACGTAATCACCGCCCAGCAGGGTCTGCTCCAGGCACAGGTGTCGCGCATAGCCGCCAACCTCGCCGCCAATCTTGCCGTCGTAAACCTCTATCAGGCCATAGGCGCCGGAAGATAATTTTTTCCAACAAAATATAGTGGCTATTTTAGCTAAAATAGCTAATTTAGCCACTATAATTCATTTCTTCTAATACCACAATCTAATGATTAGCCCACTTGCTTATGTAGACCCCTCTGCCAAGCTCGGCAAGGACGTTATAGTGCACCCGTTTGCATTTATCGACAAAGACACCGTGATAGGCGACCGCACGGTCATAATGCCCTATGCCTCAGTGATGAAGGGTGCGCGCATTGGTTGCGACTGCAAGATATATCAAGGCGCGATAGTGAGCGCCGACCCGCAGGACTTCCGCTGGAAGGGCGGTGAATCTTACTGCCACGTCGGCGACCGCGTCACGGTGCGCGAACACGTAATCGTAAATCGCGGCATATCGCCCGACGGCGGCACTCGAATAGACAGCGATACTTATCTCATGGCCGACTCGCACATAGGCCACGACTCACATATAGGCTCACACTGCGTGGTGGGCAACGGTGCCACCGTGGCCGGTTCGGTGGTGGTGGGCGAGGGCTCCATCCTGTCGTCCAACTCCATCCTCCACGAAGACGTCCGTCTGGGCCGGTATGTGCTGGTAAAGGGCGGCTGCCGCATATCGTCCAACGTGCCCCCCTACATCATCGTGGCCCACAACCCCGCTGTGTTCTACGGCATAAACTCCGTGATTCTCGAAAAGCACGCAGGCTTTAATGCCGAGCAAATCGAAGTCATAGCCAAGGCCTACCGCTTTATATACAAATCCACATCATCGCTCTTCAACGCCCTCATACGCATCGAGGCCGACATCGAGCCATGTGAGGTGCGCGACAGCATAGTACAGTTTATACGCGCCAACGATTCAAAGATAGTAAGATAATCCCGGTGTAAAATAAAGCAATCGGAGGAAGTTGCCATTTGAGCTACTTCCTCCGATTTATTGTTGAGAACTATTCAAAAAATCAATTTACTTGCGGGGGCTGCGAGGACCGCGGGGACCACGGTCGCCGCCTTCGCGACGCTCGCCGCGCTCGGGACGGGGTGCGCGTTCGCGACGCTGGGGCTCAACATAGCCTTCGGGCTTGGGCAGGAGAGCGCGCATCGAGAGGCGGAACTTGCCAGTCTTCTTGTCAACTTCGATGAGCTTGACTTCTACCTTGTCGCCTTCCTTGAGGCCGCTGGCGGCCATGTCTTCGAGGCGATCCCACGAGATTTCGGAGATGTGGAGCAGACCGTCGCGGTTGGGCATGAATTCAACAAATGCACCGAAGTCCATGATGTTGCGCACAGTGCCCTGATAGGTCTTGCCTTCCTCGGGGAGCTCGACAATGGCGTTGATGAGCTCGAGAGCCTTGTCGATAGAGGGCTTGTTGGCAGCAGCCACTTCGATGTAGCCGCCTTCGGGGATTTCGTCGATCGAAACGGTTGCACCGCTGGCTTCCTGGATACCCTGGATAACCTTGCCGCCCGGGCCAATAACAGCACCGATGAGCTCCTTGGGGATGAGCATGGTGACGATGCGGGGCACGTGGGGCTTGTAGTCCTCGCGGGGAGCGGGGATGGTTTCGTTGATCTTGCCCAGGATGTGGAGACGGCCGTCGCGGGCCTGCATGAGAGCCTTTTCGAGGATTTCGTAGCTGAGACCGTCGCACTTGATGTCCATCTGGGTGGCGGTGATACCGTCCTTGGTGCCGGTCACCTTGAAGTCCATGTCGCCGAGGTGGTCTTCGTCGCCGAGGATGTCGCTGAGGATGGCATACTTGCTGCCGTCGCTTATGAGACCCATGGCAATACCGGCAACGGGCTTCTTCATCTGCACGCCGGCGTCGAGCAGGGCGAGTGTGCCGGCGCACACGGTGGCCATCGACGACGAGCCGTTAGATTCGAGAATGTCGCTCACGATGCGGCACACATAGGGGAAGTTGTCGGGGAACATGCTCTTGAGAGCGCGGTGGGCGAGGTTGCCGTGACCGATTTCACGACGGCCCACACCACGCTGAGGACGGGCTTCGCCTGTGCTGAAGGGGGGGAAGTTGTAGTGCAGGAGGAAGCGTTCGCGGCCCTGGGTGAGCACTTCGTCGAGAATCTTTTCGTCGAGCTTGGTGCCGAGGGTCACAGTGGCGAGCGACTGAGTTTCGCCGCGGGTAAATACAGCCGAGCCGTGGGGGCCGGGCAGGTAGTCGGTTTCGCACCAGATGGGGCGGATGTCCACGGTCTTGCGGCCGTCGAGACGCACGCCTTCGTCGAGCACGCAGCGGCGCATGGCTTCCTTCTCAACGTCGTGGTAGTAACGCTTTACGAGGGGAGTCTTGGCTTCGCGTTCTTCTTCGGGGAGCGAGTCGATATAGTCGTTGCATATCTGTTCGAAGGCTTCGATGCGCCAGTGCTTGTCGGCCGAGCCGGTCTTGGCCACAGCGTAGGCCTTGTCATAGCACTTCTCGCGCACGTCGGCACGGAGCTCTTCGTCGTTTACTTCGTGGCAGTATTCGCGCTTAACGGTCTTGCCGGCTGCTTCGGCCAGTTCGAGCTGCACTTTGCACTGCTCCTTGATGGCGTCGTGGGCGGCCTTGAGGGCACCGAGGAGGTCGGCTTCCGACACTTCGCTCATTTCGCCTTCCACCATCATGATGTTTTCGGCTGTTGCGCCCACCATGAGTTCCATATCGGCCTTTTCGAGCTGTTCGAAGGTGGGGTTGATTACATATTGGCCGTCGATGCGAGCAACACGCACTTCTGAGATGGGGCCATTGAAGGGTATATCCGAGCAGGCGATGGCAGCCGATGCTGCGAGACCTGCAAGGGCGTCGGGCATTTCAACGCCGTCGGCCGAATACATGGTGATGTTTACGAACGTGTCGGCGTGGTAATTGTCGGGGAAAAGGGGACGGAGCACGCGGTCGACCAGACGCGATGTGAGGATTTCATAATCGCTGGCGCGGCCTTCGCGCTTGAGGAAGCCACCGGGGAAACGACCGTTGGACGAAAATTTCTCTTTGTACTCTACTGTCAGGGGCATGAAGTCAACACCTTCGCCTGCTTCCTTGGCCGATACTACAGTGGCCAGAAGCATGGTGTTGCCCATGCGCAGTTCTACCGCTCCATCGGCCTGCTTGGCAAGTTTCCCGGTCTCCAAGGTAATGGTGCGACCGTCAGCAAGCGTGATGGTTTTTTTAACTGGATTCATATATTATCTTATGTAAAATGTATATTCTTGTCAATAAACACGCAAAGATACGAATTTTAATCCGATTTTCAATCACATTTACATATTATTTGCAACACCCCGCCCAGTTATGCCCCCTCGCACACGGCTATACACCGCAAGCCTCTACATCATCCCGGCCATGTAGAGGGGAAGTTTTAAAATGCCGTCTTCTCCAACTGCAACATCGGCGGTATGAAATATTATGCCTTTATTTATATAAGAACTGAATTTGTCAAGCCCCTTCAACAACGAAATAGTTGTATATCTATTGCTTGACTTGACTTCTATAAGGTTTATGTTGTGCTTGCTGGTTATAGGAGATTTTCGTGTAAGAAAGTCTATTTCCATACGCTCTGATGCATCTGTACGTGAGGTGTTGCTGTAGAAAAAAAGTTTATGACCGGATGAGCGCAACAATTGCGCTACAAGATTTTCGGCAATCATACCTTTGTTGAATTCAAGCTTGCCCTTAAGAATTTTTTCATAGATAGCTTCTGTTATTAACTCCTCAGTATCAAAAGCAAGGCACACTAAGAGACCTGTATCGGCCATATATATCTTCAATTTTGAATCTACAGTGTTCATGGCTAATGATACGGAAGGTTCACTTACAGCATAGCAAAAGTTTACGACTCTACTTTCTTCAAGCCAAAACATTGCTTCAGAATATTCGCGCATGCGCGATCCTTTCATCAAGGCAGAGGGGCTGAAACGGCGCTCGTGGCGTTGCAACATTCCAGGTATGTGATCAAAAATTCGTGTAACTTTTGGCGCTTGTCTACCGGCATATTTTGATATGTCATTTCGATACAGAGCCAATATATTGCGCTTTATTAAATCGACTTTTACAAAGTCTTTATCTGCTATATATGATTCTACAGCTTGAGGCATGCCTCCCACCAAAATATATGTTCGCAATAGTTCTGACATCTTGCGATGCAATGCATTTCCAAGAGGGCTCTTTTTGATGAAACATTCTTTGGCAAAGTCATAGAGGTCTTTTTGGTCAATAGCCCACATGAATTCTTCAAAGTCCATTGGAAACATATCTATGCGTACTTCTTCACTGGGTATTACAATATCCTTGACATTGTGGTTTATACTTACCAGCGACCCGGTCTGCATGTAGTCATATCGGCCATCTTTGACCAGATATTTTATTGCAGCCCTTGCTTTCGGATACATTTGAACCTCATCGAAGATAATTACGGATTTTCTTTCATACAACTTTATGCCCGTATAGAGGCTTAGTCGCGAGAAGAATGTATCCAAATCAGACAGATATTGCTCAAAAAGCTCTATTATAGACGGGTTTACATTGTTGAAGTCAATGATTATAAATGATTTATACTCATTTTTGGCAAATTCTTCCACAATCCAACTTTTGCCTATGCGTCGGGCTCCGTCAATCAACACGGCTGAACTACCATTCCACTGATTTTTCCATGAAAGTAAATTGCTATAAATTTTGCGTTTCATAAGCTGTTGTATATGTTGGTGTTATAGATGAAAATACACATTTTCGAGGGTATAAATTATCGCGAAAATACACATTTTCAAGGGTATAAAATGCCTCGAAAATACACATTTTCAAGGGTATGGAATGCAAATTTATATATTAGTACAGTAATTTCCAAATTTTTTTGGCAAATTTGGTCAGAGTTTTTCTATCCAGTCGACGGCTGCTGAATATACGGCCGGGCCGAGGCCACAGATGGTGTGTCGGCACACGGGGGTGAGGAATGAATGACGGCGGAAAGGTTCGCGATTGTGAATGTCGCTCAGATGTACTTCAATTACAGGTACGGGTATGGAGGCCACAGCGTCGGCAAGGGCCACTGAGGTGTGCGTATAGCCGCCGGCGTTGAGTATTACAGCGTCGGGGCGTGTGTCGGGCTGGCCATAACCGGCTTCGTGTAGGCGGTCGATGAGGGCTCCTTCGTGATTGGACTGGTAGTAGTCGATGGTGTGATGCGGATACCGTGCGTATATGTCGGCAAGTATCTGCTCCATTGTGACCGAGCCGTATATCTCGGGCTGACGCAGACCGAGGAGGTTGAGGTTAGGGCCGTTGATTATAAGAAAACGCATCTTTTATGGTTTAGCGTTTATGGTTAAGTGGGGTCTGACAGGTCGGACTCATCCGACCTGTCAGACTATGCTTTAGTGTTTAACATCCACTTTGACTGTGGGGGGAAGGGTGCCGTTGCGTCGGTCGACGGCATCGGTCACTTCGTGGGCCAGGTGCAAGAATGCCTGGGCGGTGAGCGAGTTGTCGTCGAGTGCAATGGGAGCTCCGGCGTCGTTGTGGTCGCCTACCGATGCCACGAGGGGTATGCGGGCAAGGATGGGTACGTTGTAGTCGGCGGCCATGCGGTCGACGTTTTCGTCGTTGCCGAAGATGTAGTATCGTTCCTCGGGATGGTTTTCGGGGGTAAACCATGCCATGTTGTCGACTACGCCGAGCACGGGTACGTTGATTTTGGGCTCGCGAAACATAGCCACACCCTTGCGGGCGTCGGCCAGAGCCACCTGCTGGGGTGTGGTGACCACAATGGCGCCGGTAATGCCCAGTGTCTGTACGAGTGTGAGGTGTATGTCGCTGGTGCCGGGGGGCATGTCGATGAGGAAGTAGTCGAGCTCGCCCCAGTCGCCCTGCTCAATGAGTTGCTTGAGGGCGTTGGAGGCCATGGAGCCACGCCACAGAGCGGCCTTGTCGGGGTCGACAACGAGGCCTATAGAAAGGAGTTTTACGCCGTAGCGTTCAACGGGGATAATGAGGTTGCGACCGTCCACTTCGTGCAGGTAAAGCTGCTCGCCTTCGATGCCAAACATTTTGGGTACCGAGGGACCGAAAATATCGGCGTCGAGGAGACCCACTTTGTAGCCCGAGCGTGTGAGCGACACGGCGAGGTTGGCGGCCACGGTGCTCTTGCCCACACCGCCTTTGCCCGACGATACAGCTATGATGTTTTTCACGCCGGGAAGCACTGGTGCCGCCTGCTCGGCTACGGGTGCCGGGGGTGTCTTTACAGCGATGTTGCCCACAATGTCGACATCGTGGCCCACGAAGGCGAGGATGGCTTGCTCGGCGGCCTTGACCACCGACTTGATAAAGGGGTCGGTTGCCTTGGGAAATATAAGTGAGAACGACACTTTGCGGCCGTCGATGCAGATGTCGTCTTCTACCATCTCCATGTCGACGATGTTCTTGCCGGTGCCGGGGTAGCGCACGTTGCGCAGGGCATCGAGTATGAGTGCCGGATACATAGGTTGGGGTTGTGTCATATGTTATTGTCTGTTTGGTTGATAGTGTCTATATAGCCGCGTGAGTATGAGCGGTATGTGTCGCGTTCGAAGTCGTCTTCGGGCTCCTGGAGTGGAGTGTCGTGGTCGAGTTTGAAAGCTATATATTTAATAGTAAGTCCACGTGCGAGCCATTGGCTTTCGTAGTGAGTGCGGATGGCAAGAATGGGGTCGACGAGGTCGGAATGGTACAGGTCGGCTGTGTCGACTTCCTTTTCGAGCCCGTTGAGCTCGGCCATGGCCTTGGTATACTGGTACAGGAAGGGGCTGTCGGTCTTGAGTCGCACCACGCCTCCGGCGGGCATTACCTTGCGGTAGAGGTCCATGAATCGGGTGCCTGTGAGGCGCTTGGTGGCTTTTTTCATCTGCGGGTCGGGGAAGGTAATCCACAGTTCGCTCACTTCGCCCGGGGCAAAAAAGTGTTCTATGAGTTCGATTTGAGTGCGCAGAAAAGCCACATTGGTCATACCGCTGTCGCGGGCGTCGGTGGCGCCTTTGTGCATGCGTGCGCCTTTTATGTCGATGCCGATAAAGTTTTTGTCGGGGTAGAGCCTTGCAAGCCCCACGGTATACTCGCCCTTGCCGCAACCAAGTTCGAGCACTATGGGGTTGTTGTTGCCAAAGAATTCGTTCCAGCGGCCACGGAGGTCGAAGGAGTCGAATCCCTCGGCCTTGAGACGCCCGTAAGGGTATTGGAACACGAGGTCGATCGTGTTCATTTCGGCAAATTTACTTAATTTATTTTTTCCCATTCTTAGCTAATTTGAGAGTGGCTGTGCTGCCGTTGGAGAGCTTGGCTGCGATTATGAATATGTTGCCGGGTAGGGGTGTGGTGTCGATGCACACGCCCGATGCACGCGGCTGGAGGTCTGAAAGTATAACACCTGAGGGCGCAAAAATGCCGAGTTGCATAATGGAGCAATCGTTGTCGACCCACACCGAGAGGATGTGACCGTCGAAGGCTCCGTGCAGGGTGGGGGCGTTGTCGGCTGTCTGGTCCACATTGAGCATCATGTCAATAATATGGAATTCGCCCCACTGCTCGGCCGATTTATATGCGTCGTAGGCTTGCTGGGGCACGGAGAGCTTTACGCTGGGCTGCTCCACGCCGTCCCACACAGCCTCGCCGAGAGCCGGGGGAGTGATGGCATCGACCGACATGCTGGTGAGCGAATACATGCGTTCCATGGCTCCGTCGCCCACGCTGGCGAGCTTGTCGGAAAATTCAAGTGCGGTCATCGACGAGGCACCGCTCAGTGCATAGCGACCTATGGTAGCTATGTTGCGCAGTCCCTGCACATCGTTGAGTTGCGAGGCTTGAGCCAGAGCATAGTGGGGCAGGCTGTCGACAGTCTGAGGCAGTGTAACAGATTGAAGCGACTGGCAGCCCAACAACACACCGTCGCCCACCTTGCGGGCATGGCCCAGGTTGACGGTTTCGAGCATGGGCATCTGAGCAAATGCCATGCTGCCTATGCTCTGCAGCGAGGTGGCCTGAGTGAGGTCGACACTCACGAGGGCCGCTCCCTCAAATGCGTTGCTGCCTATCGAGGTGAGATTGGAACCAAAGTCAAACGACTGAAGCGATACACAGCCGCTCATGGCTCCGTTGCCTATCGAAGTGAGACCGTCGGCACCAATCACCGATTCGAGCGCCGCACAGCCACGCAGAGCGTCGTCGGGGAGGGTGCCGCCCTGTGGCATTGATACCGATTTGAGCGCTGTGCAGGATGCAAACACAGAGTTGCCAAGCTCGGGCTGTCCAATGATTTCTACCGACTGGAGGTTGGTGCAACCGGCAAAGGCTGCGTCGGCCACCGAAACGACATTGGCCGGAATGACCAGTGTGGCAAGTTGAGAGCCGGCAAAGGCTCCTTCGGCCACCACAATGTGTCCGACAGCGGGCAACTCAACAGAGGTTAAGCTGCTTCCGGCAAACATATAGGCGGGAACAGTAGCCGCGCGATGCACACTGCGACCGGCCACTCGCGCTCCCTCATAGGGTGCTATTGTGGCAGTCGAGAGGTTGAGTTCGCGCAACTTGGTCATCCTGGATGTGATAAACTGAAAGTCGGATGCATCGAGCGAGCCTTTGACTGTAAGTTCGGTTACGTTTGCGGCATCGTCGACGAGTGTTTTGAGGCTGCCAGGCGAGCTTTCGACTGTGACAGCTCCGGCATAGAGACTCAATGCGATAAATATGATTAGTGATAATAATTTGATGTTCATTATATCAAGGTTTTTACCGATAAGGAATTACACTGCAAAAGTACAAAAAATTTGGCTATTTTGCCATATAGATGTGTTTATTTGTTTATTTGGAATAATTATTGTAAATTCGCAATCAAAACCCTGAGATGTATGAACATTAAGTATCCCGTAGGAATAGAAACATTTGCCAATATTATCGAGGAAGGTTATGCTTATGTCGATAAGACTGAAATTATATATAAGCTAACTCAGTCGGGCAAATACTTCTTTCTGAGTCGTCCCCGACGATTTGGCAAGAGTCTCATGCTAAGTACTATGGAGGCATATTTCAATGGGCGTAAAGAGTTGTTTGAAGGGTTGTGGCTCGGACAGGCCCAAGGGGTGGATTGGACACCCCGACCCGTGCTGAGGTTCAACTTTGTTGATGTGGAATGCAGTGTAAATGGTATAAAAAGTGTGCTGGAGTCGCATCTGATACGATGGGAAAATCAGTATGGCATATCAGACAAAGACTTAAACTATCCCCAACGTTTCAGAAATGTGATTGCTGCGGCATGTGAGGTCACCGGTCAAAAAGTGGTTGTGCTTATTGACGAATACGACAAAGTGCTTGTCAATACTATGCATGAGCCCGAGGTGCATGAGGATGTAAAAACGGTCCTCAAACCATTGTTTGGTGTGCTCAAAGGTGCCGACCAATATATACATTTTGCCATACTTACCGGTGTGAGTAGATTCTCGAAACTCAACATATTCAGCGATATTAACAATTTGCGTGATATATCTTTGTCGGATGAATTCTGCACTCTGTGCGGAATTACGGAAAAAGAACTCACAGAGAGTTTTAAGGAAGGTATTCGTAATTTTGCCGAGGTACAAGGCGTATCCTCTAATGAGATGGCTAAGATTCTGAAAGACAACTACGATGGATATCACTTCAGCCAAAACAGCCCCGATATCTATAATCCTTTCAGCTTGATAAATGCCTTTGCCGAAAACAAGATTTTGCACCGATGGTTTGAGAGCGGCACTCCTACTTTTCTTGTCAAGATGATGCAGGAAAGCGACCTGGATATTCACTCATTGTTTACTACTGAGGCCGATTCCGCTTCGCTGTCGAGCAGCGAAATGTCGTTTACCAATCTCACGGCCCTGTTGTATCAGACAGGTTACCTTACCATCAAGGACTACAACAAGGAGGATATGGAATATACACTCGGTATCCCCAACCGCGAGGTGGCCGAGGGTATGTTCAAATGCCTGCTGCCCGAATATTCCGGTCAGGGCAAGGATCCCAGTATGCTGGCAGTGCGAAAAATACGCAATGCCATACGTGCCGGACAACCCGAGGAGATGATGGGTCAATTGCAGACATTCTTCTCGCGTATTCCCTACACCCTCTCAAAGGGACGCGCCGAGAGTTATTTTCAAAACAATCTCTACATAATCTTCTCTCTGCTGGGCTTTGCCGTTCAGGCCGAATACACCACCGCCCGCGGTCGCATCGACATACTGCTCCAGACACCCAAGTATGTATATATTATGGAGCTTAAACTCAACGGCACACCCGAAGAGGCTCTGCAGCAGATTGAGGACAATGGCTACTGTGAGCCCTTTGACAACGACCCCCGTCAGTTGTTTCGTGTCGGTATGAGTTTTTCCAAGCGTAAGCGCAATATCGAACGTTGGGTTGTTGTTTAGTTCTTAAACACACTCTTAAACTTGTTTGCAAAGTTACGACAATATTTGACGCAGGTTTCGAAATTTGGGAATTCATACCAAATTTCGTAATTTTTGGCTTAGCTGTTTAAGGCCGATTCTTAGCCCTCACGGACTAAGAATCGTATGAGATGCCTATTAATAGTTGTTGGCTTTGATTTCGAAGTAGGCCTGTGGATGGGCGCAGACGGGGCAGAGGTCGGGAGCTTCTGTGCCGGTGTGAGTGTGTCCGCAGTTGGTGCAAATCCACACCTGTTCTTCCTGTCGGGCAAATACCTTGCCGTCTTCGATGTTGGCGAGGAGCTGGCGGTAGCGTTCTTCGTGTTCGCGTTCAATTTCACCAACTTTTTCAAAGAGGGTTGCTATTTCGTCGAAACCTTCTTCGCGGGCAGTTTTGGCAAAAGAAGCATACATGTCGGTCCACTCATAGTTTTCGCCCTCGGCAGCATCGCGGAGGTTTGTCATAGTGTCGGCCACTTTGCCGCCGTGGAGGAGTTTGTACCAGAGCTTGGCGTGTTCCTTTTCGTTGGCAGCTGTTTCCTCGAAAATTGAGGCGATCTGGCAGTAGCCGTCCTTTTTGGCGCGAGAAGCGAAGTAGCTATACTTGTTGCGGGCCATAGATTCGCCGGCAAATGCAGTCTGGAGATTTGCCTCGGTGCGAGTTCCTTTCAGTTCTTTTTCCATGTGTATAAAATTATGTTGTTATAGTCTGATTAACGTAAAAAATGTGAAAAAATTGCACAAATTGTATGGTTGAGACTATAAACGCTCTTTTTGTTAATTAAAAAATTTTTATTACCTTTGTAACCTATATAATTGTCTGATAATGGATACGAATCAAGCACGCTGGACCGATATAGAACACCTGCCCGAGTGGGACGAGGAGTTTTATGACGTATATACCGCAAAAAAATACGGTAAGTGGGTCATGCTCAAGACATTGAAACCTCAGTACAAAGACGACTCCGACATGCAGGCCATGCTCGACAAGGAATTTGACGTGCGCTATAACCTGGCCCATCCCCACATTGTGATGATTAATGACCTGGAGGAAGTGCCCGGCATAGGTCGATGCATTATCACCGATGACGTGTACGGCGACTCGCTGGCCAAGCTGCTCAGAGAAGGCCGCGTGACCCGTGCCCATGTGGACAAGCTCGGCAAGCAGCTTGTCGACGCCCTCGAATACATACAGGACAACCACCTGGCGCATCCGCCGTTGCGCCCCGAAAATATAATATTCACCGAAAACGTAGGAAATCTCAAGCTCATTGACGTGGGTTTTGACCAGCGCAGTTCACTGTCGCTCGTCACCACGGCCCAGGACATAGCCGATTATGGCCTGGTGCTCAAAGAAGTGCTCGACAACTCCAACATCGACCATCCCACACTGCGCCGAGTGTCAGACCGCTGCCTCGATCCCAAGCGCCGGTACCGCAACGCCAACTCGCTGCGCATGGCCATAGCAGGACGTAGCTACAACAAGCTGTATCTGTGGATTATAGCCTTTCTCAGTGCTATGATATTGCTCTTTGTGTGGATATCGCTGTTTCCGCCCAGGGTCATAAACCCATGAGCACAGGTTTCCTGCCATGATTTCACACGCATAATGCTATGTCTGTAACAGTCAAGCCTATAAGCCCCACAAAGGGCAATCTTAAAAAGTATGTCCAATTTGGCATAGATCTCTATAAAGGCAACAATTGCTTCGTCCCCCCTCTGGTGATGGACGAAATCGACACCCTCTCGCCCGGACGCAACCCCGCCTTCGACCACTGCTCGGCGCAGTCGTTTATGGCCTATCGCGACGGGCAGCCCGTGGGTCGCATCACCGCCATCATCAACGACACTGTCAATGCCAAAAACGGCAAGAAAGTGATGCGATTTGGCTTTGTCGACTTTATCGACGATACCGAAGTGGTAGATGCTCTCTTCGAAGCCGCCTCCAAGTGGGGTCGTGACCGTGGCTGTGTGTCGATTGTGGGTCCCATGGGATTTTCTGACATGGACCACGAAGGAATGCTCATCGACGGTTTCAACGAGCTGGGCACCATGGCCACCATCTACAACCATCCCTACTACCCCGCCCACATGGAGCGCATGGGATTTGTGAAGGACGTGGACTGGGTGGAATACCGCATAAAAATCCCCGACGCGATACCCGAAAAGTATCAGCGCATCGCCGATATTGTAAAGCGCAAATACGGCCTGAAGGCACTGAAATTTACCTCGCGCAAGAAAATCAAGGAACAGTATGGCCAGGCTCTCTTCGACCTCATCAACGAAGCCTATGCCGACCTCTACGGCTACTCGCCCCTAAGCCGTCGCCAGATAGACTACTACATCAACATCTACCTGGGTCTGCTCCGCCTCGAAGACGTGTCGGTGGTGGTCGATGCCGACGACCGACTCGTGGCCGTGGGTGTTTCGATGCCGTCCATGTCGCTGGCACTGCAGCGCAGCCAGGGCAAGCTGTTCCCCACCGGATGGTACCACCTGTGGAAGGCCCTGCGCGGCAATGTCGACGTTGTAGACCTCCTGCTTGTGGCCGTAAAGCCCGAGTATCAGAGTAAGGGTGTCAACGCTATAATATTTACCGAACTGATTCCCGCCTATATTGCCAACGGCTACAAGTATGCCGAGTCGAACATCGAGCTCGAAGGCAACGAGAGCGTGCAGAAGCAGTGGGAATACTTTGAACGCCGCCAGCACCGTCGCCGCCGCGCCTGGCGCAAATCGCTGTAAAACAAAATAATTTATGACAGAAAACTTCTTCGACGGATTCAAACGCCGCCTCAAGGGCCATCGCACCTCCCGCTGGGTGCGCTTCGGTGTGGTGTCGGCAATCTTCTTTGCCTGGGTGGCCTGGATGGGCTCTTGGTGGCTCGCTCCGCTGTGGCTCCTGCTGCTCGACATATACATCACGGGCTACATCCCCTTCACCTGGTGGAAAAAGAGCAAAAACCCCCTGGTGCGCAACGTGATGAGCTGGGTCGACGCCATTGTATATGCCTTGGTGCTCGTATACTTCATATTTGCGTTTGTAGGTCAGAACTATCAGATACCCTCGTCGTCGCTCGAAAAGACGCTGCTCACCGGCGACTATCTGTGGGTGAACAAGATGGTATACGGCCCCCGCGTGCCCATGACACCCGTGCACTTTCCCTTGGTACACAACAAGATGCCCGAATTTCTCGGCGCTACCGACAGCTATCTCGACAGCCCCGAGTTGGGCTACCGCCGCCTCAAGGGTCTGCGCAACGTGGAGAGCGGCGACATAGTGGTGTTTAATTTTCCCGCAGGCGACACCGTGGTGACCAAGCTCGAAGAGTCGCCCGAATATTACTACTTGCTGTTGCGCCGTTTCAGCCGCGACTATATAGCCGCCCATCCCGAGAAATTCGGCAAGATAAAGTATCGTCCCGTCGACCGCCGTCAGAACTTTGTGAAGCGCGTGGTGGGCATGCCCGGCGACCGTTTCCAGATAATCAACGACACCATCCACATCAACGGCAAGCCCCAGGCCATACCCGAGAATGCCCAGTTCTCCTATATCGTGGGTTCGAGCCGTATAATGGACACCGACTACGACCTGCTGCACTCACTCGGCATATCCATCGAAGACATATCGCGCATCGACACCAACGAGGACGCCCGCGCCGCCATATCCACACTGGCGCCACAGATTGCCAAGTCGCCCTATATCTACATCGTGCCACTCACACAGAGCATGATCAAGACACTGAAGGACACCGGCTACATAGACTCCATGGTCAAGACCGGCTCGCTCTTCCCCACTACCGGCGCTCAGGCATTCCTCTTCCCGTCGCCTGTGGCCAACGACTGGACCCTCAGCAACTACGGCGGCTCCGAAGGCCTTGTAATCCCCGCCAAGGGCATGACCATAAAGCTCACCCCACGCGCCTGGGACATATACAACCGCTGCATACGCAACTACGAGGGTCACAACGACGCTTATCTGGGCCAGGACGGACGTGTGTATATTGACGGCAAGCCTGCCGACACCTACACATTTGCCATGGACTACTACTTCATGATGGGCGACAACCGCGACCTCTCGCAGGACTCGCGCTTCTGGGGCTTTGTGCCCGAGGACCACATTGTGGGTACACCCATGATGGTCCTCGTATCGTTTGACAAAGACCGCAGCCTCTTCAACGGCGGCATACGATGGAACCGTATACTCCGCGACGCCAATCCCGATAAGTAATGGCTCAACCCATTTTATATCCCGACAGCACACTGCTGCTGCCGCCGCGCCTCATGGGCCGCATAGGCTACTATGCGGCCCTGGCTCGCTACGGAAACGTAATAGTCGACACTTCAATGCGCTACGACAAGCGCATAAAGGACGTGCACCGCTACGATATAGTCGACACACGCGGGTTGGTGCAACTCACGGTGCCCGAGAGTCATCCCGACCGATCGACGCTGCCACATGCCCTGTTGTGGTCCGATTGCACAGTGTCGAGCCACGACGAGTGGTGGCGCCGACACCGCACCACGCTCGAATCGGCCTACGGGCGCACACCATTTTTTGAATTTCTTATAGATAAGTTTGACGCCGTGCTGTGCGACCCCTGCGCCACCGGCACACGCACGCCTCTGATGCATCTCGACCAACAGGCCGACAGCATAATACGCTCAATCCTTTGCCTCGAAAACAATGTGACATGGCAACCCGCACAGGCCACTCTTGCCGACGGCACCGTTGATCTGCGCCGCGACACATTCATCATCTCCGAAATGCCCCGGTACAGGCAGGTTAGAGCCGCGTCGCTCGGCTTTGTGCCCAATCTCTCCATACTCGACCTTATATTCAATCTCGGCCCCGAGGGAGCCAGATATTTGGTTGAGCAAATAAAATAAGCATGAATAATATATAAATAATAAAGGTGAGCCAGAATTTTGACTCACCTTTTATTTTATCAGCTCACCAAGTCCAGTATCTGTTGAGCGGCGTTTTTGGTGTCTACTTTTGTTATGATGTGTGTTATGATGTGGTTGGCGTCGGTGACAAACGTGGTGCGCACGGTGCCCATGTATTCTCGGCCGGCCATCTTTTTCTTCTGCCACACGCCAAAGGCCTGGTTGACTTCGGTGCTCTGGTCGCTGAGCAAGATGAAGGGTAGGTTGTACTTTTCGACAAACTTCATGTGGCTCGCAGGAGAGTCCTTGCTTATGCCTATAACAGTGAATCCACGTTGGCACAGGGCTTCGTAGCCGTCGCGCAGCGAGCAGGCCTCGGCGGTGCAGCCGGGAGTGTTGTCCTTGGGATAGAAATAAACGATGAGTGGACGACCGGCAAAGCGGTCGGCAGTCACAGTCTGGCCGTCGGCGTCGATACCGAGCACCTCGGGCAGTTTATCACCTATTTGTAGCATACCTTATTCTTCAAAGAGTGAGTAATTTATAAAATCGTTGAGAGGCTTGAGGGTGCGCATCATGTCGGCGGCACGTTCGGGCCATGCGGGGTCGGTGTAGAATTCGTGGCTCACGGGGTGTTCGCGGCCGAGGTCGAGCAGTCGGAGATACTGCGCCTGTGGATGGCTTTTGTCCCAACCCTTTGGTATGGTCTTAAGACTGCGTCCGCACCAGTCGGGGAAATATCGCTGCAACTCGGGGTTGGCGAGAATTTCTTCAAACTCCTCCACGTTATCGACAATCGCGTTGCGCAGTTTGCGCAGTGCGGCAGCGTCGGGATTCCATATACCTCCATAAATGCCGTTTAAATCCGGTTCGAATCCGGCCGATATGTAGAATCCGGCCATCTTGGCGCTCTTGCCGCGTGGGCTCAGAGCGCTTGATATGTGGGTTTTATAAGGAGTCTTGTCGGCGGCAAAGCGAGTGTCGCGATACACTCGAAACGTGGATTCCTTGCCCGACAGCCACCTGAACTCGGGAGCCCACTCCACGCAGGCGCCTATGAGGCGGTCGATGTCGGCAATCCACTGCGCGCGCAACTCATCGTAGCGGGCCTTGTTGGCCTGAAACCACGGGCGGTTGTTGTTGTCGCGCAGCTCGCTGAAAAATTGTATGTAGGATTTGTCCATGAGATAACATTAACGCTATCTATATAACAATCTCTATTTGATTTCTTCCCACACGGCGTCCTCTATCTGCGAAGTGGCCTTGTAGGTGCGGGTGCCATTAGAGGAGGTGGTGGTACTCTCGGTGGCGGTCATTTCCTCAAAAGCCACATATTCGCCCACGTTGGGGTCGATCTTTTTTTTGCGTGGCTGTGGCTGAGGGTCGCTGTGGCGAGAGTTGGCCCGAGGGCCGGATGTAGTATTGAAATTAGCCCCGAACGCCTGGCTGAATTTCTTTGTGGCATAGGGCACAAGTATGTATCTCACAAAGAGTTTCCAAATCCAGGGACCCAAAAACCATATTGCGAGAAGTACAATTAAAATTGTTAAAAATTCCATTCGTTAAGAGTCTGTTATTCTTCGACTTCCTTCTTGCCGAGAATCGAGAGCATGATGTAGAAAACGATGCCCCACATCAGGCCAATCACACCCCATGCCACAACAAATGCCACGACGGCGATTATCAGTACATAGCGGCGGAAGTTTTCGCGCCAGTCGAAGTTCTTGAATTTAAGCGAGAACATGCGCACATTGCTCACCATTAGAGCCGAGATGAGGATGATGACTGTGACGAGCACGGGAGTGGGGGGATACCCATAGCGAGATATCCATGCTGCAGCGCCAATCCAGAAGATGGCATTGGCGGGAATGGGCAGGCCCTTGAACGAAGTGCTCTGCGAATCGTCGACATTGAACTTGGCCAGGCGGTAGGCACCCAGGGCTGGTATGAGCATGGCGGCGAAGCACAGCCAGGGGTAGTGCGAATGTTGGAGCATTATGTTGAGAATCATCATGCCGGGAGCCACGCCAAAGCTCACGAGGTCGCTGAGCGAGTCGAGCTCCTTGCCTATCGACGAGTATGCCTTGAGGCCTCGAGCCGATGCTCCGTCGCAAAAATCAAATACCGATGCGGCGGCTATGGCAAGCCAGCTCCACTGCAGGCCGGTGAAGTGTGTTCCGAGCAGTTCGTTGGACCTGAAGGTCATGTAAATTGCTATGCAGCCGCACAGCAGGTTGCACAGAGTGAGAAAGTTGGGTATAAAGCCAATAGCTCTTTTAGGCATGATTGTTCAACTGTTATTGTTTTATTTTTCAACTTGTTGCAACTCGGGGTGGAGGCGTCCCACGAGTGTCACGCCGCCGGTGGTCTTGTCGCCGAGTTTTACAAATATTTCGGTGCCCAGAGGCAGGTAGAAGTCGACTCGCGAGCCAAATTTGATAAAACCCATGTGGTCGTCGATACGGGCTTCGGTGCCGGGCTCGGCATAGGTCACAATGCGGCGGGCAAGGGCACCGGCAATCTGTCGCACGAGTACCTGCTGGCCTTCGCGAGTGCGAATCACCACGGACGAGCGCTCGTTCTCGGTGCTCGACTTGGGCAGATAGGCGGCCATGAATCGGCCGGAATGATGCTTGGAATATGTCACTTCGCCATCGACCGGAAACCAGTTGGCGTGCACGTTGAAGATGGTCATGAACACCGAGAGCTGGATGCACTTGCATTTGAGCACTTCGGGTTCGTATACTTCTTCGAGGGCCACGACAGTGCCGTCGGCACTTGCGACAACGGCATTTTTGGTTTCGCCGTCGAATCGGCGGCGGGGCGAGCGGAAGAAATTAACGGTAAAGAAGTAAAGGCAACCCAACACCACGCTCACAGCAATGGGCCACGCCAGCGGACGCACCCAGAGCCACATAGGAGCAAGTATCGCGGCTATGACAAGCGCCGATACTATGAGTATGTTTGTGCCTTCATGATGTATTTTTACTCTCATTATGATGTGCTTGATTTATGATACTATATGCAAAGATATAGCAAATAATTGTAATTTCCACGTATTTTGTGATTTTTTTCATATTTTGTGGCCTTTATCGTAAAAAGATATGTTAAATATCACGATTTTACGATTTTTTTCTGTAAGTTTGTAACTTAAATACAGAGCAAATCCAATTATGTCAGCCAAAATCTCCACCTCTACAAAAGGCGCTGCACGCAAGCGCCAGGCCAAGGTATTGCCAATCATCAAGAACGACCCCTGGCTCGAACCATTTGCCGACGCCATCACCGGACGTCACAAGGAAGCCGTCGCCACAGAAAAGCGACTCACACAGACTTCGGGCTCGCTGGTCGACTTTGCCAATGCGCATAAATTCTACGGTATGCATCGCACCGACACGGGCTGGACATTCCGAGAATGGGCACCCGGCGCCACAGCCATTACCCTGGTGGGCGACTTTTCCGACTGGCAACCCACAGCCAAATATACCCTCAAGCGCACAGGCAGCGCCGGTGTGTGGGAGGGCAACTGGGGACCGCGCGCCTTCAAGCACGGCCAGAACTACAAAATGCTCGTTGAGTGGGAAGGCGGCCGCGGCGAGCGCATCCCCGCCTATGCCGACCGAGTGGTGCAAGACCCCGTAACACACATATTCTCGGCTCAGATATGGGCACCCAAGGCTCCCTACCGTTGGCGCACTGCACCCTTTGTGCCCGACACCAAGCCCCTGCTTATCTACGAGTGCCACATAGGCATGGCTCAGCAGACAGAGAGCGTGGGCACTTACGATGAGTTCCGACTCAACGTGCTGCCGCGCATTGCCAAGGACGGCTACAACGCCATACAGATTATGGCAATTCAGGAACACCCCTACTATGGTTCGTTTGGCTATCACGTGTCCAACTTCTTTGCTCCCTCCAGTCGCTTCGGCACCCCCGACGAGCTCCGCGCTCTCATCGATGCCGCCCATGCCGAGGGCATTGCCGTCATAATGGACATTGTGCACTCGCACGCCGTTAAAAACGAGAATGAAGGCTTGGGCCGACTCGACGGCACCCCCGACCTGTACTTCTACGGCGACCACCGTCGCGAGCATCCGGCCTGGGACTCGCTCTGCTTTGACTACGGCAAGGACCAGGTGCTCCACTTCCTGCTGAGCAACTGCAAATACTGGCTCGAAGAGTTCCGCTTCGACGGCTTCCGCTTCGACGGCGTTACCTCGATGCTCTACTACAATCACGGACTCGGACAGGCTTTTGGTGGCTATGCCGACTACTACAACGGCGCTCAGGATACCAACGCAATAACATATCTTACCCTCGCCAACAAACTCATACACCAGCTCAACCCCGGAGCAATAACCATTGCCGAGGAAATGAGCGGCATGCCCGGCCTCGCCCTACCCGTGGCCGACGGCGGCATCGGTTTTGACTACCGCATGGCTATGGGCATACCCGACTATTGGATTAAGACCCTAAAGGAAAAGAAAGACGAAGACTGGCATCCGACCTCCATATTCTGGGAACTCACCAACCGTCGCGCCGACGAGAAGACCATATCATACGTCGAAAGCCACGACCAGGCGCTTGTGGGCGACAAGACTGTGATATTCCGACTCATCGATGACAAAATGTACTGGCACATGACAGTGGGCGACAACGACATGACCGTGGCCCGAGGCATGGCTCTGCACAAGATGATACGCCTCGTGACGCTGGCGTCGATCAACGGCGGCTACCTCAACTTCATGGGCAACGAATTCGGCCATCCCGAGTGGATCGACTTCCCCCGCCAGGGCAACGGCTGGAGCCACAAGTATGCGCGCCGCCAGTGGGACCTCGTGGACCGTGACGACCTGCAGTACAAATTCCTCAACGCATTTGACAATGCCATGATCGACCTTGTGAGCGGAGTGTACAACTTCCAGTCTCTGCCCATACGCAAGCTGTGGGAGAAGGACGACGACCAAGTATTGGCATTCATGCGCGGCGACTTGGTGTTTGTGTTCAACTTCAATCCTTTCAAGTCGTTCAATGACTATGGTATTCTCGCCCCCGCGGGCTCGTATGTGGCCGAGCTCACGACCGACAACCCCGCATTTGGCGGCTTCGGCAACATTGACGAGACAGTGGAACACTTCACTCAGACCGATCCACTCTACGCTCCCCACGCGGTGGAATGGCTGCGCCTCTACCTCCCCGCCCGCTCGGCAATGGTGCTGAGAAAAATGTAACATCCAACTGCATAATAAAAAATTCGGGTGTGTCGCCATCAGCGCGACACACCCGAATTTTTTATTAAGAGGATTTATCAGTTGATACCGATGTTTGTAAAGCGGATTTGGCCGGGCTTGGTTTCGCCGTCAGTGCCCATGGTGGCAAAGTCGCCCACGGTGAAAGTCACGTCGGTGGCGTTGCCTGTCCAGGTGAACGAAGTGTCGCCTGCAGCCTGAGGAGCGACAGTGCCGGTAGAGGCTGTCACGGTGGTGTAGCGATAGCCGGCGTCGGAGGCCAGAGTGAAGACAATCTTGGTCATAGTGCCGCCCTTGATGTTACAGGTGTTCTTGGCATAGAGACGTATGGCCGAGGTGCCAGCATGGGCTGCGGGGGCTGTTGCGCCTGCGCCCTTGTCGAAGGTGAAGGTGTAGCCGTCGACTGTGGTGGGAGCTGTAACCGACAGAGCGGTTGCAGCAACATTCACAGCGCCGCCGGGATTAACTTCGCCGCCACCGCCTTCACCGCCACCTGTGCCACCACCGGTGCCGTTGCCGTCGTTGATGATGATAGTGGTGAAGCGTATTTGGCCGGGCTTGGTTTCACCGTCAGTACCGAGGGTTGCAAAGTCGCCCACGGTGAAAGTCACGTCGGTGGCGTTGCCGGTCCAAGTGAATGTGCTGTCGCCGGCCGCCTGGGGAGCGATTGTGCCGGTCGAGGCGGTCACGGTGGTGTAGCGGTAGCCGGCGTCCTTGGCGAGCTTAAACACAATCTTGGTCATAGTGCCGCCCTTGATGTTGGCGGTGTTCTTGGCATAGAGACGGATGGCCGAGGTGCCTGCGTGGGCAGCGGGGGCTGTTGCGCCTGCGCCCTTGTCGAAGGTGAATGTGAAGCCGTCGACTGTGGTGGGAGCGGTAACCGACAGAGCGGTTGCGGCCACTGTTGCGCCTGTGCCGGGAGTGCCGGGATCAACTTCACCGCCACCGCCGCCTTCGCCGAGGAGCTTGTAGGACGAGGTGTTTTTGATGCCGGGCAGGGTATTGTACTTCATGATGTCGCCCAGGAGAGCCACCTTGGCGCCGAGCTTGCCGGGGTTGTCCTTAAGGTTGAGGGCATTGCGCACGTCGGTGTTGGCCACGAGCTGCACGCACACGCACTGGGACTTGTCGGTGGGGTTGGCAACGTCGGATATGAGGATGTTGGCGGGGTTGTCTACACCGGCGCTGAACACGGCGTTGTAGTTGAAGTAGTAGCCCACGATGTAGCCGGCAGTCCATACGCCAGTCTTAACTGCCTCGGTGGTGCTGGAGGGGTTCATGGCTATTACCTGACCGCAGGTGAAGGGATTGGCCTCGGAGCCGTCGCCTTCTACGGGAGTGTCGCCGCCACCGATTGTCTTGCCTTCGATGTGGAATTCGGTTGCCGAGCCGGTGTTGCCGGTGAGGCCGTAGGTGCCGAGAACGGATGCGAATGTGCCCTTGATGGTGATAGCCTTGCGGAAGTTGTCGGGGTTTTCGCGCAGAGCGCCATACTTGCGCAGGTCAGAGCCGGCGGGGAGGGTCACTACGATGCAGTTCTTGATATCGGTGGTAGTGGAATCGTTGCCAATCACCATGGTGGTGTTGGTGGTGGGCAGGGGCGATACACCCCAGTCGATGTCGGAGTTGGTCTTGACTTCTGTTACTTCGGGAGCCACGGTACCCACGATGTAGCCCTTGACCCAGCCGCTCTTGTCCTTGTCGTTGACCTGGAGGGCGATGGCCTTGGCCACGCTGTAGGGATTGTCTTCGAGACCTTCGGGAATGGTGGGATTGCCGAAGTTCATGAGCGAAGCAGCGTCGATGAGAGTGAGCTGCCAGCCGCCGGTGTTGGCGAGGTTTACGTAATAGCCCATGAGAGCCACAACGTCGCCGCGGTTGGCGGGGAGCTTGGTGTTCCAGAAGTTGGCGTAACCGGATGTGCGGATGTCGAGAGTGTTGCCGTAGGCGTCGCGAATCTGCTGAGTTTCGCCGCTCGACTGGTAGGTGGAGAGTGTTCCGAGGGTGGCGTTGGGCACAAATTCCACGTTGTTGAAACGTACAATCTGGCTCTGCCACTTCTGGAGCTCGGCGGGAGTGGTGCCGAGTTCGGCGAAGTTGTTGACTACAAGTGTATCGATCTGGGCGGGTTCGGGCCAGCCGTTGAGCTCGGCGTTGCGGCCGAAGAACTCGGGAGCCATGAACGAGGTTTCGTTACCGTTGATCGACGAGTTGTACTTGGGGAAGCCAGCCTGGAACAGACCGCGGTACTTGCCCACATAGAGGCCGGTCATGTCGATCACCACTTCCTGTCCGCGACGGTAGTTGAGGTAGAGGTTGTAGGAGTTGATCGAGAAATTGAGAGCGCCGGTGGCGTCCTGAATCACGATGTACTTGAAGCAGTTGCCGGCGAAGTCGGACGAAATCACGCGGCCGCTTATTATGTAGTGGTCGCCGTTTTCCTTGGTGCCCACAGAGTCGCAGTAGTTGTTGCTGTCGTTCCAGAACTTGGCTTTGAGCTCGGCGATGGTAGTGTTGGGCTTGAGGGTGGCCACGGGGGCTTCTTCCTGATAGGGATCAAAGGAGTCCTGGCAGGAAGTAGCGCCAAAGGCAACTGCAAGCATGGCCATCGCGCCTGCGATGTATGATTTTATTTTTTTCATTATTCTTTAATAGCTTTGAGTGACACGTTTTTAACTTCCCATGTGCCCGATGCCTCGGCGGTGGAGGTGTATTTGAAGGCAAACTGTATTTTTTTGCCAGCAAAGGCCTTGAGGTCGAGGTTGCCCGACTCAACGAAGTTCCAGTCGGCGTTGGTGGAGAAAGTGGGTATTGCAACGGGGGTCCAGGTGGTGGAGCCTGCTTCGCGCACCACTACCGATACCTGTGAGGCGGGGTCGGTGGTGAACTTATTTACGCAGTGGTCGAATTTGAGCACGGGAGCCGAGTAACCGGTGAGGTCGACTACGGGCGAGATGAGATAGGACTCGGTAGGGTATGATGCGCCGCCCGAGAAAGCCGATGCCTTCATGAACTTGTAGCTGCTGTCGTAGTTCCACACGTAGGTGAGGGGAGCGGCGAGCAGGGGGGTGTCAATGGTGAAGTCGCCCTGGCCGGCAGCAAAAGTCTCGGTGAGGAGAGTGCGCTGACGGGGGTCGGGAGCGCCTTCGCCGTCGAAGTCGATGAGGCCGTTGGTGTCGTTGAGCAGGAGCTGCCAGGTGGTCTTGTAGCAAGAGAGCACACCCACAACGCTACCGGTGCCGTAGGGCATGAGGTCGTTGGCAAAAGTTGCATACGAGCTGTTGTAGAGAATCATGGTGTTGCCTTCGCTGTCGACGATGGTGCGCGATGTGGTGGCACCGGCTGCAAAGGGCTCGCCGGCTTCCTTGATTTTCACACCGTCGATACGTATCATGCGGCTCTGCCATTCGATCATGCCTTCCTTGGTCTTGGCGAGGTCCTTGAGCTGGCCGATGGTCACGGTGGTGGTGTCGATGCGGTCTTCCTTGGTGCGGAATGCGAGCATGGTGTGGGGGCGCAGTGCGGGCATGCCGATGCGGTTGACGCTGGTGCCCGAGAGCTGGCCGAGCTGCATCATGCCGTTGTAGCGGCCGATGGTGAGACCGGTTACGTTGACGGCCATCTTCATGCCCTGGGGGTATGCCACCGACACGGCGGTGGTGTCGATGCCGATGCAGATGGCGCCGGTGGCGTCCTGCAGGTAGAGCGACTTGTAGATGTTGCCGGGGGTGGTGGTCGATATGATGTTGCCGATAATCACGGCGTCGGAGCCGTCGGGCAGAGCGGTGACGTCGGTGCCGTACATGTCGACATCCTGCCAGTACTTCTCTTTGAGTTCCTTAATGGTGATTGTGGCCTTGGTGCCTTCGGGAAACTCGGGTACCGACATAGGCGGCTGTTCCCAATTGTCGGCACACGACGACATGGCTGCGGCACCGAGCACGAGGCTGGATATATAAAGTGATATCTTTTTCATTGTCTTTATTTATTAGAAACGTATGCCGGCGTTGAGGAATACACGGATACCCTGTGCGTATGTGTAGCGGTTGGGGTAGGCGTTGGCTTTCCAGTTCTTGGTGTCGATACGGCCCTGCTGGTAGGCGTAGGTCACCACGTCGCGGTTGTTGAGCACGTTGTTGACGTTGAGGTTGATGTTGAGGCTTGTCGAGCGGGTGAGGTAGATCTGCTTGCCCACGCTGAAGTTGAGGGTGAAGGCGTCTTTAAGCTTTTCCTGGTTGGTGAGTTCTTTGATCTTGGCTTCGAGAGCTTCGGGGTTGGGATATGCTTTCCACAGGTCGGCGAACGATTCGTGGTAGGCGGGCGAGAGGTTTACGTAGGCGTCGCCCTGCAGGGTGCCGTTCACGCCGAAGTACCAGTTGTTGGGGGCAGCCCAGTCGAGGCCGAGGTTGGAGCAGTACTGGGGGGTGGAACCGATGTAGTAGTTCTTGAGGTATACGGTCTCGGTCTTGTCGGGGTGCAGGCCGTTTTCGTAGCTGTGAGTACCGAGGGGATTGTTCTTGTACTGGAATCGGCCAAACATGCCTGCATAGGTGGCAGTGAGCGAGGGGGTGAGCTTGTAGGCCATGCCGAGCTCTACGCCCTTGTACACTTTGCGCACCTGCGACATGGAGTAGTAGGTGTAGGTATTGACACGTTCGTCAAAGAAACCGTTCTGTTCGAGGCCGTTGTCGGTGAGGGTTGCAAATGCGCTGATCGAGCCGCGGAACTTGCGGTAGTTCCAGGTGTATTTGAAGTCGGCCGAGTATATGCCTTCGCTCTGCACGCCGGGTACGATGGTGTTCTTGACACGGGGCATTACGTAGATTACTTCGGCCATGGGAGCGCGGGTGGCGTATTCGGCGTTGACGGTGAAGAAGTTGTGACCGTTGGCCTTGTAGGTGGCACCGGCTTTGAGGCCGAGGTTGTCAAACATTACCCAGTTGCCCTTGCCGTAGGAATCTTTGGGAGCGCGGCCGTTGCGCATGTGACCGTCGCGCTGGTACTGAGTGTGCGACACGCTGAAGGCGTAGTTCACATCCCAGCGGGGCAGGGTGATGGTGTTTTGGAGCCATGCGTTGGCGTTGATGGCGTAGAGGTTGTAGTCGTAGCCGAAACGGTCGCCTTTATATACACGGTGTGTGAAGGGGTCGGGGTAGTTGAGGTTGTTGGCGAGGTTTTCGGGGGCGAGTGTTATGTCGCGGTCGGAGAAGGGGTCGATGTCCACCCAGAATTCAGCGCCGAGGAGGTCGCGCACGGTCTTGTAGTTGGCCGAGTTGGCGTATGAAGCGGCCACACCGCCCTGCATGCTGAGCCAGTTGTTCACACGGGTGTTGAAGTATGAATTGAGCTTGAGGTTGAGGGTTGCGTTGGTGCGGTTTTCGAGGATGTAGCTTGCGCCGCTCTGCTTGTCGGGGTCGAGGCCCTTGTTGGCGTAGTTGTTGAGGGCGTTGACCTGATAGAGGTTGTCCCAGTTGATCTGCGAGAAGCGCTGGTCGTTCTGCCACAGCCAGGTGTAGTATTCGCTCTGCTCGGTGGGATTGCCGTCGGCGTCGAGGTAGTAGGAGGGCAGATAGCGATAGTAGGTGGGGTTGGGGTCATTGGCCTTGTAGTACTGCAGGGCCGAGCGGTTGTAGTAGTTGTACACGGCTGCAACTGCAGTGTTGACCTGTGTGTTGCCCTTCTTGTAGAGCCAGTTGAGCATGGCGGTGGGGTCGTAGGTCTCGGTGATGCGAGCAGCGCGCTTTTTGCCCTGGTACCAGCCCCAGTTGGGGTTGTAGAGGTTGTTGTCGGCCAGGTCGTACACTTCCTTATATGTGCCGGAAGCTGTGGCGCGCTGAGTGGGGCCGCCCCAGGCTGTGAGCACGAGGCTGTTGTGGGGGTTGAGCACTTTTTCGAGGCTGAGGAAGAGACCGCCCGAGTTGTAGAATGTGCCTTCGATTTCGCCTTCGGGAGCATAGCGGGCAATGGCGCTGAGTGTCACGGCCCAGCCGTTCTTTCTCAGACCGCTCGAGTAGGTCATCATGCCGCGCATCATGTAGTTGGAGTTGGTGTAGGCAAGAGAACCGTTGAAGCCGGTGCTGTAGAGGTCGGTTGTGGTGTTGTAGTTGACCGAGCCGCCCACGTCGCCAAATCCGTAGTTGTTGGCAGCGAGACCCACGCCTGTGGTCTTGTTGCGGAATGCGCGCGAGGTCATGCCCAGCAGAGAGTTGAATGTGAATCGGCCGCGTATCATGTCGTTCATCTGCACACCGTTGATGTACACGCTCTGATACTGGCTGTCGTAACCGCGGTAGCGGAAGTACATCGGGCCGAAGTTGTATGATGCAGTGTTGTAGAATATGTCGTCGTTGGAGCCTGTGAGGGCGGTGATGCTCTGAGTGTTGTCGTCGGCATCTTCGAGGAGGTTTTCGTCATATACCATGTCGGCGGCTTCGTTGAGGAAGTTGCCGGCGAGGTTGGTGGCGGGATTGAGGCTCACGTTGAGGGGCATGCCTGTGCTCTTCACTTCCTTGGGCTCGTGGCCTAAGTATGTGAATACCAGTACATCACCGGGGTTGACGCTGATGGTGTAGAGACCTTCCACGTCGGTGGCAGCACGGGCCGAAGAGCCTTTGACTGTCACGATCGCACCAGCCAGGGGCTGGCCCGATGCATCAACGACTTTGCCTTTGACCGTTGCGGTCTGTGCAACTGCCTCAAAACCTGTGCCGCTTGTACCGGCGGTATACACCGCAGGTGCACCGCAAGCCAGTGTGAGGGCTGCAACTAATGCAAGTTGTTTTTTCATAGATTGTTATATTACGTAATATTTTGATAGTTTTTTCAAAATCGTTTTTAGAGGGTCAAAAGTATATTTTTTTATTCTAAATGCAAAATTTATTTGTAATTATTAACACAAATTTAACAGTCGAGTGCGCTGGCGGTTTATAGCCCGTGAGGACGGTTTATCTCTGACAGGTATGGAGATAAACCGCCCTCACGGGTTGTAGTCGTACTTGCATATTCTCATTTAGAAGTCTGAGAACAGCGGGGGCTTGATAAGCAGGCCTATGCGTATCTGTGATTTCCACACTTTGTAGTCGAGCAGGCCCTCACCGTAGCCGCGGTAATATTGCAGGAAGATGTATTGATTGCTTTTGGTTGTGGTGCGGTAGGCAAGGTCTATGGCCATGTTGTAGTTGAAATTCCAGCCCTGACGCTTGGTGAGGGTCACGGCACCCGAAAATTTGCGGTTTGTGCTGTTGACCTGCACCGATGTCTGGTATATACCGTTGTATTTGAGTATATCTTGATTGTGCATGCCGTCGATGATTGGTATCCATACCTTGCCTGCCACGCTGAGGTTGGGGTCGATGATGACGTTGGCGGCAAGGGATACTTTGTTCCACGAGCGCGACCATATACTGTCGCGTCCGTTGCTTTCGTGCTCAATGAGTAGGCTCAGTTTGCCCACATAACGATTTTTGACAAAGACGGGCTTGGTAAAACCGATGCCTGGATTATAGTTGAGGTCGGTCATGGGCTGAGAGTCCTCGAGGATGTTCCAGAAGCACTTCTGCGAGTAGAACAGGTACATGTAAGTGCCCCAAGGAAGTGTGGCATCAGTAACGCGCTGAGCTATTGATATTTGAAACTTGATGTTTGTGTTTCGGGCCGTAGGAGGCACATTGGTGGGCGGACCTATTATAAAATAATTGTCCTTGTACAATCCGAAATAAGGCTGGTTGCGGAAGTCTCGGCGAATACTGTCGGGGTCAAAACGTCCCTCGTCGCTCGATATAATCTGAGCCGCAGCCGCAACAGGCCACAGAGCTATTATCAGAAGGCATAAAAGGAGCTTCGAGCGCGACATAACAAAGAGAGGTATTTAATTTATAAACAGAATTTCTACTTGCAAAGTTATGAATAAAATAAAGAACTAAAATATAAATATTCCAAAAATGACCATTTATTTGCCAGAATGGAAAGAAAAATAAAAAAGCGAATTGGCTGGGCCAATTCGCTAAACATTAAATGCTAAACGCTTAATACTGTTCGTTCTCGTTGGGGAAGTCGACAGTCTTCACATCGTTGATATACGACGAAACTGCTCCGTTGATGATAGTGTCGAGGTCGGCATAGCGACGGAGGAACTTGGGTGAGAAGCCTTTGTTGATACCGAGCATATCCTGCAGCACCAGCACCTGGCCGTCGACGCCCGAGCCGGCACCGATGCCAATGACGGGAATCGAAATTGCTGCGGCCACCTCGGCGGCGAGCTTGGCAGGTATCTTTTCGAGCACCAGTGAGAAGCAACCTATCTCCTCGAGCATTTTGGCGTCTTCGATGAGCTTGGCGGCTTCGGCAGCTTCCTTGGCGCGTACGTTGTAAGTGCCAAACTTGTTGATTGACTGTGGTGTGAGGCCCAGGTGGCCCATTACGGGGATACCGGCCGAGAGGATGCGTTCTATAGATTCGCGTATCTCCGAGCCGCCTTCGAGCTTCACAGCCTCGGCGCCGCTTTCTTTCATGATGCGTATTGCCGAGCTAAGAGCCTCCTTGGAGTTGCCCTGATAGGAGCCGAATGGCAGGTCGCACACCACGAGGGCGCGGCGGGTACCGTTGGTCACACACTTGGCGTGGTATATCATCTGGTCGAGGGTGATGGGCAGTGTTGTGGGGTTGCCAATCATGACGTTGGAGGCGGAGTCGCCCACGAGTATAACATCTATGCCGGCTTCATCAACGAGGCGGGCCAGGGAGTAATCATAAGCGGTGAGCATGGCAATTTTCTCGCCACGAGCCTTCATTTCGCGCAGGCGAATGGTGGTCACCTTACGGGTGTTGTCTACTGTATTTGTTGACATTTGGTTTATTTCTAAAAAATTCGGTGCAAAGTTAAACATTTTGTGTCAAACGTGCCTATATACTTATGAATTTTTTGTACTTTTGTGAAATTTTACCCATAAGCAACGTAACTGACAAACTGCAATAACTATGATAGTACACAACATTTCGGATACCCCCTCAGTAGTGAGCCGCTATCTGCTCGAAATGCGCTCGACCGATGTGCAGGCCGACCCTTTGCGCTTCCGCCGCAATCTCGAACGCATCGGCGAAATTATGGCCTACGAAATATCCAAAAAAATGGACTACAAGGAAGTGGAAGTTCAGACTCCCCTCGACAAGGCTGTGTGTCTCACTCCTGCCGAGCCCGTGGTACTTGGTACAATATTCCGTGCCGGTGTGCCGTTTCATTATGGCTTCCTCAACTTTATGGACGGTGCCGAAAATGCGTTTGTGTCGGCATACCGCAAGTATAAGGAAAAAGAAAACTTCGACATCTGCATCGAGTACCTTGCCTCGCCCCGTCTCGAAGGCAAGACCCTGATACTTGTCGACCCCATGCTGGCCACCGGTGCCTCGATGGAACTCAGCTATCGTGCTTTGCTCACCAAGGGTACACCCGCCAAGCTGCACCTTGCCGCTGTGATTGCCTCTCAGCAGGCGGTGGACTATCTGCAGGAAGTTATGCCCGAAAACTGCGAGCTGTGGGTGGGTGTAATCGACCCCCAGGTCAATTCGCACAAGTACATCGTGCCCGGATTGGGCGATGCCGGCGACCTTGCCTACGGTCACAAGGAATAAACAACGCTAAGCCAGGCTTCTATGCCGCGGTGCTCTATAGAGCGGCTCACAATTGCCTCAAGGCGGTGTGAGCCGCTTGTTATTGTGCGCATATCGGGAGCTATGTGTATATGTCGCAGGTCGGCCTCGGGGCAGGGGGCGGCTTTGTAGGCGGCTTCCTTGAGTGTCCAGCCCTGCAGCAGGCGTGTGCCGAGGTATTCGAGTTCGGCGGGAGTGAATGTGCGGGTGGCTGTGCGTTCGAGTTGGCCTGGACGCGGTTCTTCTATATCGATGCCGTAGCAGGGAAGGGTGCTCCACAGCAGAGCGGCCAGGTGGCGCGAGTGGCTCACGGAGATGTGCAGCGGGCAGCCGTCGCCGGGGTAGGGGGCTCCGTCGGGGCGGTGGAGTATGGGCACGGGGCGCCCTGCGGCATGTGCCATGAGTCGGGCCACGGCGGCTTGCTCGCGCTCGCGTCGCGTGCCGCCCTCGGGCTCTATGGCGCACACGGCAATGGTGGCTTGTGGTAGCTCGATGATGGTCATGGCTTGAGTGATTGCATGGCAGTGAGTATGTCGCGGTACAGTGCATCGACGGCCGGCCCTATGGAGTCGGTGGGCGTTGAGGCTGTAATGCCTGGCATTACGGCGGCTCCGCTCACCACCATGTTGCGGCCGTCGGTGGCCAGAAACTGCACGGGGGTGGTGGAGCCTTCGCCACGGGCCATGTAGATGTCAAATCCGTGGGAGTTGGTAAATTCGGCCTGGTGGGTTATGCCTGCGCCTGCATTGAGCATCAGTCGCTCCATGCGGTTGTGCATCACGTCGTCGACGGTGGCGGGTGTGACTGGCGTGAAGGTCACGTGGATGGTTGCACCGATGGTGGGATAGGCTATGTCGAGCCAGTCGGGTCGTGGCCATGAAGCAATGGCGTGGCTGTTGACCATAAACTGCAGTGGGGCTTGAGTCTCAAGGGTCATGGCCGTGTCGGGCAGTTGCAGTCGCGGATATGCCGGGCGCCTCGGTATGGCTCGGCTCTCGCCACCGTGGCCGTTGCAGGCTGCGAGGCAGGCGGCAGTGAGTATCAGGGCACAGGCTGTGCGCAGGGTTGTCATACGGTTTGGTCGTCGGGCATTACTTTGACACGCACGCTGTTGATGCGGTGGTCGGCCACGTCGAGCACCAGGAAGCGGCAGCGGCGATACACGAGGGGCTCTTTGTCCTTGGGAAAGTCGCCTTTTATGGCGAGCAGCATTCCGGCAAGGGTTTCGACATCGTCGGTCATTTCTTCGTAGTCGTCTTCGTTGAGGCCGGTGATGCGAAAGAAGTCGGTGAGCAGGGTGCGGCCTTCGAATTCGTAGGTGTCGTCGCGCAGTTTTTTGTATGTGGCCTCGGGCTGGTCGTATTCGTCGTCGATGTCGCCCACGATTTCTTCGAGCACGTCTTCGAGGGTCACTATGCCCTGAGTGCCGCCGTATTCGTCGATTACGATGGCCAGGTGTTGCTTGCGCTTGCGGAAGTCCTCGAGCAGGTCGTCGATGCGGCGCGACTCGGGCACAAAGTAGGGCTGACGAAGAAGTTTGCGCCAGTCAAAATCGGGGTTGGCATGGCCAACATAGGGCAGCAGGTCGCGCGAGAAGAGTATACCTTTAATATTGTCTTCGGTGCCTTCGTACACGGGTATGCGCGAGAATCCTGACTCAATCACTGTGTGCATCACCTGGGCAAAGTTCATGTCGAGCGACAGGTCGGTGATGTCCACGCGCGGAGTCATGATGGCCGATGCCTCGGTATCGCCGTAGCGCAGTATTCCGGCGAGCATTTCCTTATCGCTCTTGGTGGCGTCGGATGTGAGTTTGAGTGCCTGCGAGAGGTCGTCGGTGGTGATGGCCTGTGGCTGGCGCGTGATGACGCGGTTGACGATGGATGTGCTGCCCACCAAAAAACGCGACAGCGGCGAGAACAGCTTGTAGAGCATCTTCACGCCGGGAGCGGCCATGCGAGCCCAGCGCACGGGGTAGCTCGAGCTGTATAGCTTGGGCAGAATTTCGCCGAACAGCAGGATGAGAAATGTAAGTATGACAGTCTGCAGTACAAAGCTCAGCAGGGGCGACATGTTGTTGAACACCGGACCCAGTGCAAAGTTACACAGCACGACTACGGTAACATTAACGAGGTTGTTGGCTATGAGTATGGTGGCAAGCAACCTTTCGGGCATCGACAGCAGCATGCGCACGGTGGCTCCGCTGTCGGTGTCGTCGAGCTCTTCGCATTGACTCTCTGTAAGTGAAAAAAACGAGATTTCGCTGGCCGATACAAAGCCCGAAATCACCAGGCACAGCAGTGCCAGCACAAGCGCTACACTCTCGGATATGCCTATCCCTACGGGCGCTATATTCAATAATGTATGTATCAGCGGCGCAGTGGCCGGCAAAGGATCTATATCCAAAACTTCTGAATATTAGTTAAACATGATTTATCGTTGCAAATTTAGCAATTTATTTTCGTAACAACAAACTATTTGGAGTGCAACAGATGTTTTATCGGTAAGTTTTCGTATCTTTGCATTTTCAATCCACCAACAATAACTCATCAATAATATATATGAGCCTGTTCGATACCATCAATGCCGACATCAAGTCGGCCATGCTCGCCCGCGAGAAGGTGCGCCTCGAAGCCCTGCGCGGCATCAAAAAGGAATTTCTCGAAGCCAAATCGGCCCCAGGCGCCGGTGGCGAACTCTCTGACGATACAGCCATGAAGATACTCATAAAGATGGCAAAGCAGCGTCGTGAGTCGGCCAATATATATAATGAGCAGAATCGCCCCGACCTGGCCCAGACCGAGCTTGCCGAGCTCGAGGTCATAGAGCAATACCTTCCCCGTCCGCTCACCGACGAAGAGCTTACAGCAGCCATCACAGAAATTATTGCTCAGGTAGGAGCTACTTCGCCCGCCGATATGGGCAAGGTAATGGGTCCGGCCACAAAGGCCCTCGCAGGCCGTGCCGACGGTCGTGCCATATCGGCCCGCGTTCGCGAGCTCCTCGCCAAGTAATCAACCTTCCCCGTCTTACGAAATTAATAACACTTATATATAATGTTAACCATACAGCAGATTAAGGCCGATCCCGAGCGTGTCATTGCCCGACTCGCCGTCAAGGGATTTGATGCCAAAGACATCATAGCCCAGGTGCTCCAGCTCGACGACCAGCGCCGCGCACTCCAGCTCGAAAACGACAACCAGGCCGCCGAGCTCAATCGCCTTGCCGCAACTATCGGCGCCCACATGAAAGCCGGCGAGCGCGACCTCGCCGAGCAGGCCAAGGCATCCGTAGCTCAGCTCAAAGCATCACAGAAGCAACTCGCCGAACAACTCGAAGCAGTAGAAACACAAATTCGCGACATACTGCTCAATGTGCCCAATATCCCCTGCGACATGGTGCCCGAAGGTCGCACTGCCGAGCAGAACGTAGTGGAAAAGACCGGTGGCAACATGCCCAACCTCCCCGCCGATGCACTGCCCCACTGGGACCTCGCCAAGAAATACAACCTCATCGACTTCGACCTCGGTGTTAAAATAACTGGTGCGGGCTTTCCCGTCTACCTCGGCAAGGGTGCCAAGTTGCAGCGCGCGCTCATACAGTTCTTCCTCGACAGCGCATCCGAAGCAGGCTATCTCGAAGTGCAGCCCCCCTATGTAGTTAATGAAGCATCGGGCTACGGCACAGGTCAGCTCCCCGACAAGGAAGCGCAGATGTATGTAGTGACACTCGACAACCTCTATCTCATCCCCACCGCCGAGGTGCCCGTTACCAACCTCTATCGCGACGTTATCATCCCCAACGACCGTCTCCCCATCAAAAACTGCGCCTACTCGGCTTGCTTCCGTCGCGAAGCCGGTTCATACGGCAAGGACGTACGCGGCCTCAACCGTCTGCACCAGTTCGACAAGGTGGAAATAGTGCGCATCGAGCGTCCCGAAGACTCCTATGCAGCACTCGAAGAAATGAAGGATCACGTGCAGAGCCTCCTCGATCGTCTCGGTCTGCCCTGGCACATACTCCGACTCTGCGGTGGCGACATGTCGTTTACATCGGCCATCACATTCGACTTTGAAGTGTGGAGCGCAGCACAGCAGCGCTGGCTTGAAGTGTCGTCGGTGTCAAACTTCGAAACGTATCAGGCCAACCGTCTCAAATGCCGTTATCGTGGCGAGGACAAAAAGACACATCTCTGTCACACACTCAATGGCTCGGCACTCGCACTTCCCCGCATTATGGCCGCAATTCTCGAAAACAATCAGACCCCCGAAGGCATCGTGGTGCCCGAAGTGCTCAGAAAATATACAGGATTCGACATCATCAACTAATAAAAAGCGCCGCAAGGCGCTTTTTTTGTTTTGTGGCATTCAAAAAGAATATGGCACTAAAAAACAAGTGATTTGTAGAAATTGTTTTGAAGGGTGGAAAAACCCGTCAAAACCGTCAATTTTTAAAACACTGACAATCAGCCAACTAACAAATTTTTATGTTTTAAAGCATAAAAAAGTGGGTAAAAAATTTGGCAGTTAGGAAAAAAGTGTCTAACTTTGCACTCGCAATCGGGAAC
>QLIP01036299.1_pt1 | contig 60471 bp, 63 predicted proteins | sample 1769771 | NCBI WGS metagenome assembly QLIP01 (sample SAMN09428762, study PRJNA476227) | Gut metagenome, whole genome shotgun sequencing project. | isolation source: cecum | host: Rhizomys sinensis | place: China: Jinsha town of Minqing, Fujian Province | collected 2013-09-23 | reverse complement strand
AAATCTGTATGAAAAAATTTGCCAATGATTACTTGACAGTAACTGGAAGATAGAAGTAGTTACAAAAACCATTGAATCCCGGCAAAACTTATGTTATACTTATCCATGTAACAAACGGTGTGCTCCTGCGTCGCATTGACTGTGGGAGTCAAACGATCAGGAAAGGAAAAAAACATGCACAAAGAGAATATGACAGCAGCAGAAGCATTAGAAAAGTTGAAAAAAGGAAATGAGCACTACCTGACAGCGTCAGTAAACGATGGCGATATATCCCCGGCAATCAGGAAAGATACGTGTGACAACGGGCAAAGCCCCTACGCGGTTGTCATTACCTGTTCTGATTCGAGGGTCATTCCTGAAGCTATTTTCAGCGCAGGCATTGGGGAGCTGTTCGTTATCCGCGTTGCTGGCAACGTTATGGACAACCATCAGCTTGGCAGCGTAGAATACGCAGTGGAACATTTAGGAAGCCGCCTTGTGCTTGTTTTAGGGCATGAGCATTGCGGCGCGGTAGGCGCTGCGATAAGCGACGACCCGTCCGGCTATGTAAAATACATTACGGACGAGATCCGCAAAGCAGCCGGAGGCGAGAAAGACGCCCTTCGCGCTTCCTGCCTAAACGTAGAAAGAAGCGTGTCCATCATCCGTGAAAGCCTTGGATTTACGAAAGAAAGCGGCATTTGCGTATGCGGTGCAATGTACCATATCGGAGACGGAAAAGTGGAGTTTTTTAGCTAAGCATAAAATTATAACATGGCCAAAGTCTGACTCGTCGCCGCCGGGCGACGAGTTTTTACCGTATGGAAACAGTGCGGGGGCAACATAGATAAGGAGCAAAAACGTGGCAGCGCTTACACCAATGATGCAGCAGTACCGGGAGATCAAAGAACAGTATAAAGATTGCATCCTTCTTTACCGGCTAGGGGATTTTTATGAAATGTTTTATGAAGATGCCATCACTGCGTCGAAAGAGCTTGAAATCACCCTGACGGGGAAAAACTGCGGACAGGAAGAAAAGGCGCCGATGTGCGGCGTTCCTTTCCATGCGGTGGACAGCTACCTGAACAAATTGATATCCAAAGGATATAAGGCTGCCATATGCGAGCAGGTGGAAGACCCGCGGGAAGTAAAAGGGATTGTCAAAAGGGAAGTCATCCGCATTGTAACGCCGGGGACGAACTTAAACACACAGGCATTAGAGGAAACAAAAAACAATTATATTATGTGCATCGTATACGTGCAGGGGAAAATCGGCATTTCCACTGCGGATGTGACAACAGGCGACTATTACGTGACGGAAGTGGAAGACATTAAGAAACTTTTAGATGAAATCTACCGTTATATGCCTTCGGAAATCATATGCAATGACACACTGCCCGTTTGCGGCATTTCCACGCAGGAACTAAAGGAACGCCTGCACATTGCGCTAAATCCCCTTGATGCCTGGTATTTTGATGAAGACGGCTGCAAGGCATGCTTAATGGAGCATTTTCATGTCGGGACGTTAGCAGGGCTTGGCATGGAAGATTTTCCGACCGGCATCCTTGCCGCGGGTGCGCTGCTGCAGTATTTGATAGAAACGCAGAAAACGTCCCTCGCGCATTTTACGCGCATCCTCCCATACCTGACAAGCAGGTATATGCTCTTAGACAGCGCGACAAGGCGCAACCTGGAACTGACGGAAACATTGCGGGAAAAGCAAAAGCGCGGCACGCTGCTATGGGTGCTCGACCAGACGAAAACAGCCATGGGCGCAAGGATGCTGCGAAGCTATATCGAACAGCCGTTAATTGACAAAGAGGAAATCATGCAACGCCTTGACGCTGTTTCGGAATTAAAAGACAATGCTGTTTCCCGGGATGAAATTCGGGAATACTTACAGCCCATTTATGATTTGGAGCGGCTGCTTGGGAAGATCAGCTATAAGACCGCCAATCCAAGGGATTTGATATCCTTTAAGGCTTCCCTGCAGATGTTGCCGCATATCAAGGCGGTTTTACAGGACTTTAGCGCACCGCTGCTTTGTGAAGGCAGGGAGGAAATGGATGCCTTAGAAGACGTCTGCGGCCTGATTGAACGTTCGATTTTAGATGATCCGCCCATTTCCATACGCGACGGCGGACTGATCAAAGAAGGGTTTGATGCTTCTATCGACAGCTTGCGGCAGGCGAAAACAGAAGGCAGAAACTGGCTGGCACAGCTTGAGCAGGAAGATAAGGAGAGGACCGGCATTAAAAACCTGCGTATCCGGTACAATAAAGTTTTTGGCTATTATTTTGAAGTGACCAATTCCTACCTGCACCTTGTGCCGGGAGAGTACATCCGCAAGCAGACAGTTGCCAACGCGGAACGCTACACAACAGCCAGGCTAAAAGAGCTGGAAGATATGATCCTAAATGCCGAGGACAAGCTATACGCGCTGGAATATGAGATTTTTAACAGCGTCCGGGATCAGATTGCAGGCCAGGTGGCAAGAATCCAAAAAACGGCAAAAGCAGTGGCGAGGCTGGATGTCTTTGCCGCGCTTGCCATTTTGGCGGAAAAAGGGAAATATGTCAGGCCGGCAATCAATGAAAATGGTGTCATCCATATTAAGGATGGCAGGCATCCGGTCGTAGAAAAAATGATCGCCAACGACATGTTCATTGCCAACGATACATACCTTGACAACCACGCGCATTGCATTTCTGTCATTACAGGGCCGAATATGGCAGGAAAATCCACGTATATGCGCCAGAGTGCGCTGATCGTCTTAATGGCGCAGATTGGCAGCTTTGTCCCTGCAAAATCGGCCGATATCGGCATTGTGGACCGGATTTTCACGCGTGTCGGCGCATCGGACGATCTTGCAAGCGGCCAGAGCACTTTCATGGTAGAGATGAACGAAGTCGCCAATATTTTAAGGAATGCGACTTCCGACAGCCTGCTCATCTTAGATGAGATCGGGCGGGGAACGTCCACGTTTGACGGGCTTAGCATTGCCTGGGCGGTCATCGAGCACATCAGCAGCCGGAAATACCTTGGCGCGAAAACATTATTTGCGACGCACTACCACGAACTGACCGAGTTAGAGGGAAAAATGGACAATGTCAACAACTACTGCATCGCCGTCAAGGAAAAAGGCGACGACATTGTCTTTTTGCGGAAGATCATAAAAGGCGGGGCAGACAAAAGCTACGGCATTCAAGTCGCGAAGTTAGCGGGCGTGCCGGACATTGTCATTGACAGGGCAAAAGAGATCGTAAAACAGCTAAGCGACAATGACATTACGCAAAAAGTCCAAGGCATTGCGGCGGCTTCTGGCACGGGACACAAAAAACACAGGCATGACGATAAGATGGAGATGGCGCAGCTTTCCCTCTTTGATACGGCAAAAGAGGAAGACGTCTTAGAAGAGTTAAAAACCATTGACATTACGAACTTAACGCCGGTAGATGCGCTAAATACGCTCTACCGTCTGCAGAATAAACTAAAAAACAGGTGGGAATGAGGATGTTATGGCTCAAATTACAGTATTAGACAGCGGCACGATCGATAAAATAGCGGCGGGCGAAGTCGTAAACCGCCCGGAAAACGCCGTAAAAGAGCTAGTCGAAAACGCCATCGACTCTGGCGCCGACGCGGTGACTGTGGAGATCAAAGAAGGCGGCATTTCTTTTATCCGGGTGACAGACAACGGCGCAGGAATCGAAAAATCACAGGTGCCAAAGGCATTTTTGCGCCATGCCACAAGCAAGATCAAAACGGTGGAAGACCTGCTATGCATTGCCAGCCTTGGTTTTCGCGGGGAAGCCCTCTCTAGCATTGCGGCAGTTTCCCAGGCAGAGCTGATTACAAAAACGCCTGACGATCTGACGGGCATACGCTATGTCATCGAAGGCGGCGCAGAAAAAAAGATGGAGGAGATTGGCGCACCTGCCGGGACGACGGTCATCGTGCGAAACCTTTTTTATAATACGCCCGCAAGGAAAAAATTTTTAAAGACCGCGCAGACTGAAGGCAGCTACATTTCCGACCTGATGGAGCGCATGGCGCTTTCAAAGCCTGACATTGCTTTCCAGTATATCCAAAATGGCCAGACGAAGTTCCATACGTCAGGAAACGGCAGCTTAAAAGAGATCATTTACCGCATTTACGGGCGGGATATTGCCGCAGAGCTTTTAGAAATTAACGCGCAAGGGGAATCGGCCAGCCTTTATGGCTATATTGGCAGGCCCGCCATCAACAGGGCCAACCGGGCGTTTGAAAATTATTTTGTTAACGGCCGCTATATTAAAAGCGATATCATTGGCAAAGCGCTTGAGGAAGGCTACCAGGGCTATTTGATGAAGCACAAATACCCGTTTGCCGTGCTGCATTTTAAAATCCCGCAGGAATATTTAGATGTGAACGTCCATCCGGGCAAAACAGAGATCCGTTTCACGCGGCAGAATATACTGTATGACTTTATACTGCGTGCTGTTTCCGGTACGCTGGCCGCAAAAAGCGCAATACCGGAAGTATCGCCCGGTGCCCCGGAAAAAAAGGCCCGGACACAAGATATAGTGTCCATGCAAAAGAAAGCGCCAGAGCCGTTTGAGGCTGTCAGGCTGCAGGCGCACAAAGTCGCGGAAACGGCAGAATACAGCGTATCTTTGCCAAAAATGCAAGACATCCTGCAAAACCCGCCTCCCCCTAAAATCTTTGGAACGGAAGTTTCCGAAGAACCGACAAAAAAAGACAGCCTTCATGCAAATGCCACAAAAGGCAGCGGACACATTCTTGTGGAAAAACCGGTGCAAATGGCGATGTTTGAAGAAAAAAAGCTGGCAGGAGGGGAGATTGCCGACTACCATATATTGGGGCAGGTCTTTGATACGTACTGGCTTGTCGCCCTTTTAGACAGGCTCTTTATCATCGACCAGCATGCGGCGCATGAAAAAGTAAAGTACGAGGCACTGTTAAAACAGCTTAAAGCGAGGGAAACGATAGACAGGCAGATGTTAGAGCCGCCGCTTGTCGTTTCTTTATCGGCAAAGGAAGAGGCCGTCTGCCTGGAATACGCGCAATATTTCCAAGATCTCGGGTTTACGGTAGAGCCTTTTGGCGAGGGCGCATATGCGGTAAGGAGCGTCCCGGCGGAGCTGTTTGACTGCGCATATAAGCAGCTGTTTACGGACATTCTTGACGAACTGTTAGAAAAACCGGTGCATGGCATCCCGGGGCTGATCGCGGAAAAACTTGCCTCCATTGCGTGCAAGGCGGCGGTCAAAGGCAGGCAGGCGTTAAGCCAAGAAGAAGCCAAGGCACTGATCGCGTCGCTTTTAACGCTGGAAAATCCGTACCATTGTCCGCACGGGCGGCCGACAATCATCTCCATGAGCAAATATGAAATTGAAAAAAAGTTTAAACGCATCGTATGACGGGCGTTTTAGGAAGAGTGGCAGAGCGTATGAAGCAGACACCATTGGCCATAGTAACAGGGCCGACCGCAGCAGGAAAAACGGGATTGTCCATCCGGCTTGCAAAGAAAATAGGCGGCGAAATCATTTCCGCCGATTCCATGCAGGTGTACCGGCATATGGACATCGGCACTGCAAAAATCATGCCAGCGCAGATGGAAGGCGTGCCGCATCATATGCTGGACATCCTAGAACCCACACAGGAATTTAACGTTGCCATCTTTCAGGCGCATGCCAAACGCTGCATCCGGGAAATTAGGGAAAGGGGGCACATCCCCATCTTAACGGGCGGCACCGGCTTTTACATCCAGGCAGTCCTTTATGATATTGACTTTATGGAAAACAAGGAAGATAACGCCTACAGGCAGCAGCTTTGCCAAGAGGCAGAAAAATACGGCAGCGGCTGGCTTTTTGCAAAACTGCAGGCCGTCGATGAAAAAGCTGCGGCGCAGATTCATCCAAACAATATAAAACGAGTCATCCGTGCCCTGGAATTTTACGGGCAGACAGGCACATGCATTTCCCGGCACAACGAAACGCAGCGCACACGGGATGGCGCCTACCAGTCCTGTTATTTTGTGCTCACAAGGGAGCGCGGGGCACTCTACCAGCAGATTGACAGGCGTGTGGATGAAATGATGGCAGCGGGGCTTGTCAAAGAAGTGGAGGCCCTTCTTCGCATGGGCTGCAAGCGGGAATCTACGGCAATGCAAGGGCTTGGCTACAAGGAAATCATCGCTTATTTGCAAGGTGAAACTACGCTGGAAGATGCCATTTGCCTGATCAAGCGCAATACGAGGCATTTCGCCAAACGGCAGCTGACATGGTTTCGGCGGGAGAGGGAAACAATCTGGATAGACAAAGACAGTTTTGCCAATGACGAGGATGCCATACTGGATTTTATGATCGCACAGCTTAAGGAAAAGGACATATGTTTTTGATCATCCCTCTTGCGGTTGACATAAATATATTATGTAAACATCAATGCAAAACAGCAAAAAGGAGGCTGCTATGCAGGAACATACAAAAAATCTATACCATGCCCTTGGCGTTAGCGGGGCGGCGGCCGCTTTTGGCGAGGAGGTATTAGAAGGCTTAGCGGAACGCTTCCTGGAAATCGATTGCACGGCGGAATACAACCAGCTAAAAGTGCTTAAGGCGATGCAGGAGCATAAAGTCAGCGAAGCCTGCCTGCTTGGCACGACAGGCTATGGGTATGGCGACCTTGGCAGGGATACGCTAGAAGCGGTCTATGCCTCCATTTTCCATACGCAGGACGCGCTAGTGCGCCCGCAGATTACATGCGGCACACACGCGATCACACTGGCGCTCATGGGCAATCTGCGCCCGGGCGATGAGCTGTTGTCCCCGGTCGGCAAGCCATACGATACGCTGGAAGAAGTCATCGGCATACGCCAGCCGCATGGGAAAAAGACCGGTTCGTTAAAAGAATACGGCATTACGTACCGCCAGGCCGACTTGCTGCCAGACGGCGGCTTTGATTATGAAAATATCCGCAAAGCCATCCGGGAAAACACCCGCCTTGTGACGATCCAGCGTTCGAAAGGCTACCAGACGCGGCCAACGCTTTCCGTAAAGCGCATTGGCGAACTGATCGCTTTTATCAAAAATATCAAGCCGGACGTTATCTGCATGGTCGATAACTGCTACGGGGAATTTGTGGAAACAAGCGAGCCTTCCGATGCCGGAGCAGACATGGTCGCGGGTTCTTTGATCAAAAACCCGGGCGGCGGCCTTGCACCGGCGGGCGGCTATATCGCAGGGAAAAAAGACCTCGTTGAAAATGCTGCTTTCCGCCTGACTTCGCCAGGGCTTGGCAAAGAAGTCGGCGCATCGCTTGGCATGCTTTCTTCCTTCTATCAGGGACTGTTTTTTGCCCCGTCCGTTACGGCGGGCGCGTTAAAAGGCGCCATTTTTGCCGCCAATATTTTTAAAAAACTTGGATTTGCCGTATTTCCAGACGAAACAGAGCCAAGGCATGACATTATCCAGGCGGTGACATTTGGCACGCCAGAAGGCGTGGAGGCATTCTGCCGGGGCATCCAGGCGGCGGCGCCGGTAGACAGCTTTGTCGTTCCTAAGCCGTGGGACATGCCGGGATATGAGAGCAAAGTCATTATGGCGGCGGGGGCTTTTGTATCGGGTTCCTCCATTGAACTAAGCGCTGACGGGCCGATGCGGCCGCCGTATACCGTATATTTTCAGGGCGGGCTGACGTGGCACCATGCGAAATTTGGCATACTGCGCACATTACAGTCGCTCATGGATGCAGGCATTGTACGTATGTAATGTAAGCCGGATAGCCCCAAAATGCGCCGCTTGCATCCTTTTTGCGACAACAACTGAAAAAATGGTCGAAAGAATTTCCATGAATTTTATATACATAATACAAAATTTGTGGTAATATAGCATACGAATCGAAAGATTGCCGTACAGGAGAGAAACGCCGCAAGGTAAAACGATATGAAACAAGATTACATAACTTCCCCTCCCTTAGCAAAAGAGGAACTCCCCTATGAAAGGTTTATGAAAAACGGAGCGGAAAGTTTATCAGACGCCGAACTTTTGGCTATCATACTAAGGACGGGCACGACGGGTGAAAGCGCGGTGGATGTGGCAAGGAAAGTGCTGGCGTTTTCAGACGGCAGGACAAAAGGCCTTTTGGGGCTGCACCATAGGACGATGCAGGAGCTTATGGAAATACGCGGGATTGGGCAGGTGAAAGCGGTCAAGCTCATGTGCATCGCGGAACTTTCCAACAGGATTGCGGGCGCGATGTCCCCGCAGCCGCTGCGGTTTACGCAGCCTGAAGCAGTTGCCGCACGGTATATGGAGCGCCTGCGCCATAAGGAAACGGAGCAGGTCATCCTGCTTATGACAGACGCCAAAAACAGCCTGATCGAGGAACTGACGATTTCCCAGGGCACGGTCAACGCCTCGCTCATCTCGCCACGGGAAATTTTCATCCATGTGCTGCGGCATAAGGCGGTCAATATCTTTCTTGTGCACAACCATCCAAGCGGGGACGCTTCCCCAAGCACTGATGACAAATGCCTGACAGTGCGCATAAAAGAAGCGGCCGATCTTTTGGACATTGGTTTTATGGACCACATCATCATAGGGGATCATCAATATACGAGTATGCGCCAGCTTGGCTTTTTAGGCGGCCAGGAAACGCAGCCATGACTTTATGGGAAAGGAGTACTCATGGGAATAGGAGCTTTTGGCATCGATCTAGGTACGAACAATATAAAAATTTACAATAAGGCAGACGACAACATCCTTATCGAAAAAAACATGATTGCGATTGAAAACAAAAATATTTTGTTTGCATATGGCAATTCCGCGTTTGAGATGTATGAGAAAGCACCGGCGAATATCCATATTTCCTACCCGCTTTCCTACGGCGTCATTGCAGACATAAAAAATATGGAGACCATTGTCAAAAATTTCATTCTCCATATGTCACGCGGCAGCATCCGGCCGGCCGATTATTACATTGCAGTGCCCACAGACATTACCGAAGTGGAGAAGCGGGCGTTTTATGACCTTGTGCACGATGCCGGCATCAAGGCAAGAAAGGTCATGATCGTCGAAAAAGCGATTGCAGACGGGCTGGGGCTTGACGTGGATGTGAAAAACTCGCAGGGCGTCCTGCTTGTCAATGTCGGTTTTGATACAACGGAAATTTCTATCCTTTCGCTTGGCGGCATCGTCCTTAGCAGGCTGATCAAAGTAGGCGGGCAGAAGTTTGACGAATCCATCCGCGCAACAGTCAGGCGGGAATTTAGCCTGATCATCGGCGGCAAGACGGCAGAAAATATTAAAATACATTTGCAGGAGCTAGAGGCTTCCGGCAGGAATGCCGTCGTTTACGGCCGGGATATCGTGACGGGGCTTCCCGTAGAGCGCGAAATTCCGACAAAACTGGTAGATGAGGCGTTAGAAGAAAACTTTAACGGCATCATTGACAATATTAAAGTAATACTAGAGCGCACGCCGCCTGAACTTGCCGCAGACATTTACCGCAACGGCATTTACTTGACGGGCGGGGCATCCCAGGTAAACCATTTGGACGAGCTTATCAGCAAAGGGACCGGCCTTAAGATTAACATTGCGGAAAATCCAATCGCAAGCGTTGCGGCAGGGCTTTCTAAGATTATCAAAAACGATAATTACAGGTCAGTTGCCTATGATGCAGAGGAAATGAATCGATGAGTCCTGTGATCAAACCAAAAAGAGAGAAGATTGTCATTCCGAGTAAATATCTTCTTTTTGTGCTGACGATCCTTTGTGTCGTCATGATGGTAGTGACATTCCAGACAGATTTTTTTGTGCCGCCGTTAAACGCAGCCGCTGGATATATTGTAATCCCGTTCCAAAAGGGCATAAGCAGGGCGGGCACATGGCTGTCTGACCGTTCTGCGGAACTTGTGCAGATACGCGACGTCATTGCGGAAAACGAAAGGCTAAAGAGCCAGATTGACGAGCTGACAGTGGAAAATACGCTGTTACAGCAGGATAAGTACGAGCTGAACAATTTAAGGGAGCTGTTTGAGCTAGACGACGAGTATTCCCAATATGAGAAAACAGGAGCCAGAATCATTGCAAGAGATGCAGGAAACTGGTTTCATTCTTTTGTGATAAGCAAAGGGAGCGACGACGGGTTAAAGATAGACCATAACGTCATTGCGGACGGCGGGCTTGTCGGGCGCATCGTGGACGTTGGGCCAAATTGGGCGAAAGTTTCCTCGATCATCAATGACAACATCAATACAAGCGGGGAAACGCTTGCGACTTCGGACAAGCTGATCGTATCGGGCGACTTAGAGCTGATGGGAGAGGGTGTCATCCGTTTCCAGAAACTGGTAGACAGCGCGGACCAGGTTGTTGTTGGGGACAAGGTCGTCACATCGGATATTAGCGATAAATACCTGCCGGGCATTTTGATCGGCTATATCAGCTCCATCAACACGGATTCGAACAACCTGACAAAGTCAGGGACGTTGACCCCGGCCGTAGATTTTGAGCACCTGGAAGAAGTTTTGGTCATTTTAGAGCTAAAGCAGACGGTAGAAGATACAGAGTAAGACAGGAAAGGCATCCCATGAAAAGGAAAATCGTCATTGCAATTTTAATTTTAGCATGTTTCCTGCTGCAGGGCACGGTATTTAAGTCACTGGCTTTTGGCGGGATTGTGCCAAACCTGATGATTGTGCTGACTTCTTCCTTTGGGTTTATGAAAGGGAAAAAGCATGGACTTGCCATAGGTTTTTTGTCGGGTCTTTTGTTAGATATCTTTTTTGGGGAAGCAATCGGGTTTTATGCCTTGATTTATATGTATATCGGCTACGGAAACGGTATTTTTTACAAAATTTTTTACCCGCAGGATATTAAGCTGCCGCTTGTCCTTATCAGTGCAAGCGAGATTGTGTATGGGTTTATCAGCTATTTTCTGCTTTTCCTGCTGCGCAGCCGCTTTCAGTTCCCTTATTATTTTGTACATATCATCCTGCCGGAAATTGTATATACGATTGCCTCTACATTGATCCTCTACCCGCTCATACTATGGATCAACCAGAAATTAGAAGCAAGCGAACAAAGGAGTGCAAAAAAGTTTGTTTAGAAACATAAAAGAAAACCTGATAAACCTCATAGTTTCCCGCATGTTTGTGCTGATGGCGGCATTTCTTGCAATGGGGATCATTTTGGTCCATAGGGTATTCGTACTGCAGATCGTGCGGGGAGAGGAATACTTAAACCAGTTCCGGCTCCAGATACGCAAAGAGCGTTCTATCCCAAGCACGCGGGGCAATATCCGGGACGTCAACGGCAACCTGTTGGCATACAACGAGCTTGCCTACAGCGTTACGATTGAAGACGTCTATGAGTCCGGCAATACGAAAAATGAGCGTTTAAATACTACCATTTATAAGCTGATACGCATTATTGAAAACAATGGCGATTCGATTATCCGGGATTTTAATATTATATTAAACGACAGCGGGGAATATGAATACAATGTTTCCGACAAACAGCTGCTGCGTTTTTTGGCGGACGTCTATGGCAAGACGACGATAGACGAATTGGATTACAAAGAGGAAACGGCGACGCCGGATGAAGTCATCCAGTATTTATGCCGCAGGAAAGGCTATGGCATTGGCGGATATACAGACCCGCAAGACAAAGAAAGTTTTGTGCCGGGGCTTGGCTATTCCAAAGAAGATGTCCTAAAAATGGTCACAATCCGCTATGCCATGAGCGCGAACAGCTTTCAAAAATATATTCCGACGACTGTTGCGACAGACGTCAATGAAAAGACCGTTACCGTTGTCATGGAAAACAGCACGGATTTAGACGGCGTTTCCATTGCGGAAGATACGATCCGCAAATACAATAAGAGCATTTATTTTTCCCATATTATTGGATATACCGGGAAAATTTCAGCAGAAGAGCTTGCCGATTTAAATGCGAAAGTGCAGGAACGGGACTCTTATTCCGACAGCAGCAAATATGTGATGACAGACATTGTCGGCAAAGCCGGGATTGAGCAGGTGATGGAGTTAGATCTCCAGGGCAGGAAAGGCTCGGAAATTGTCTATGTAGACAAACTCGGACAGGCGATTGAAACAAGCAGCCTGATGCTGCCAACGGCAGGGGATGAGATTTACCTGACGTTAGATTCCGACTTGCAGGAGGCCATCTACAATATCATCGAACAGAAACTTGCCGGCATCCTTGTGACAAAAATACGCAACATCAAGCAGTATACACCTGCGGATAATGCATCTGCAAGCGATATTGTCATCCCGATTGACGACGTGTACTTTGCGCTGATCAACAACAGCGTCATTGATATTAACCGCTTTGACGAGAAAAACGCAAAAGAAACAGAGCAGGAAGTCTACCAGGCTTTCCTCGAAAAAAAGACAGAGATTTTCGCAAATCTGCGCGAGGAGCTTATGGCGGCAAAAACGCCTTACGACAAGCTAAGCGAGGAATACCAGGTATACCAGAGCTACATTACGGCGATGCTTGCCTCCAACAACAAAGGCATTCTGCAAAAGAGCAAGATCGACACAGCGGATGCAACATACATTGCATGGACAAAAGAGGAAACGATCAGCCTGCATGAGTACTTAAATTATGCCATTGCCAAAAACTGGCTGGATATTACGAATATCGGCTTAGACAGCCAGTATGCGGATTCTGGCGAGATATATGAGGCACTTGTTTCATGCATCATCGACAGCCTCGACCACGATGCGGAATTTGCCAAAAAGATTTATAAGTACATGATACGGAACAACAAACTGACAGGCCGGCAGATATGCCTCCTCTTATGCGAGCAGAATATTATCGACATTAGCCTGGAAGAAGAAACGAAGCTGTACAACGCCGGTATTAGCGCATACGATTTTTTATTAAAGCGCATCGAAGATTTAAGCATCACACCGGCGCAGCTTGCGCTTGACCCGTATTCCGCGTCGGTTGCATTGACTGATGTAGTCACTGGGGAAACGAAAGCGCTTGTTTCCTATCCAAGCTATGACAACAACCGTCTTGCCAACAGCGTTGACGCTAAATATTTTAACCAGCTCCAGCACGATCTTTCAGAGCCGCTTTGGGATTACGCGACGCAGCAAAAGACTGCGCCCGGCTCGACGTTTAAAATGGTATCTTCCGTTGCCTATATCAATGAGCACATTACAGATTTGACAACGCCGGTAAGGTGCATCGGGGCGTTTGATAAATTAGGGGATACCATACATCACTGCTGGTTTCGCAGCGGGCACGGCTCTTTATCCTTAACGGGAGCCATCCAGAACTCGTGCAACTATTACTACTACGAAAATGCTTACCTGATGAGTTTGCGAAACGGTGTATACGACAGCAATTACGGGATTGACAGGCTTGCCATTTATGCGGATATGTTCGGGCTTTCCGAAAAATCCGGCGTAGAGATCGTAGAATCCGAGCCGCAGGTTTCCGACAGGTATTCCGTCCCGTCGGCCATCGGGCAGGGCACGCACAACTATACGACGATCGGGCTGGCAAGGTATGTCACGACCGTCGCAAACAGCGGCACATGCTTTAATTTGAGCCTTCTTGACAAGCGGACGGATTCTAACGGCAACCTGTTAGAAGATTATACGCCAAAAGTGCGCAACACGATCAGCCTGCCGGCAACAGTATGGAACGCGATTCATCTTGGGATGCGCCGGGTGATCGAAGGAAAGCCCTATTATGATTCGCTAAATGTACAAGTGGCTGGCAAGACAGGGACGGCGCAGGAGAATAAAAGGCGGCCTAACCACGCGCTCTTTGTTGGCTATGCCCCGTATGAATCGCCGGAGATTGCGATTGCCACGCGTATCGCCTATGGCTATACATCGGAATATGCCGCTGAGATCAGCCGTGATGTTTTCCGTTATTATTATGGGGAAAATGTGGACGACCTGCTGACAGGGACTGCGGAACGGCCGGATGCCGTTGCCGGAGGCATGACAGACTAGCATATGGGCAAACATAGGAAAATTTACTATAGGAGGGGTCAGTGTGAAAAGTACCGTCATCATTAAAAGTTTTCAAAACGGCATCAGCCTGTATTTGGATGGATCGCTGGCATTTGAGGAGATTCTCGAGGAAGTTGCGTTAAAGTTTAAAGAAGCGGCGCATTTCTTTAAAGATGCCAGGATGGCGTTGTCAGTGGAAGGCAGGACGCTTGCCACTTCGGAAGAAAAACAGCTTGTTGAGGTAATCTGCGCCAATTCCAACCTGCACATTATCTGCCTGGTAGGAAAGGACGCAAAGACCAACCAGACTTACGTAAAGGCGATCCAGCAGACAAGCAGGCGGGAAGAGGCCGAAAATGCCGCAATAGGGCAGATCTGCAAAGGAACACTGCGCAAAGGACAGATATTTGAATCGGAAAACAGCATTATTATCCTGGGTGATGTGGAAGAAGGGGCGGCCGTTGTTTCACAAAAAGACATTATCATTATCGGCAGCCTGCGCGGGGAAGCCTATGCAGGCGGAAACGGCAGTTCCTCCCGCTTTGTCGCGGCACTTGCTATGTCTCCGGAAAAGCTTCGCATCGGAGATTTAACATACATACAAAAACCAAAGAGCATATGGAGGAAACGAAAAGCACAGCCGATGATCGCCTATATCAAAGGCGGGATCGTCGTGGCGGAATCTATTACAAAAGAATTACTAAATGATCTTCCTGTATAGGACGTAATTTAGGGGACAATGCACACACACTGCGCAAAGTATGGAGGTAGGAAGCATGAGTGAAGTAATTGTCGTTACGTCAGGGAAAGGCGGTGTAGGCAAAACCACTACATCAGCAAATGTTGGAACAGGTTTGGCGGCCATGGGCAAAAAAGTAGTCCTGATCGACACAGATATCGGGCTTCGCAACCTGGATGTCGTCATGGGGCTGGAAAACCGGATCGTATACAATCTGGTGGACGTTGTGGAAGGGCACTGCAGGGTGAAGCAGGCACTGATCAAAGACAAGCGTTATCCCGGGCTTTTCCTTATGCCTTCCGCACAGACAAAGGATAAGACAGCAGTAAACCCTTCGCAGATGGTCAAGATGATAGAAAACTTGCGGGAACAGTTTGAATATATCATTTTAGACTGCCCGGCAGGGATCGAGCAGGGATTTAAAAACGCCATCGCGGCGGCAGACCGGGCGTTAGTCGTAACGACGCCGGAAGTGTCTGCCATCAGGGACGCGGACCGGATCATCGGCCTGTTAGAGTCAAACGAATTTAAACAGATCGATCTTATCGTCAACCGGATACGCTATGATATGATAAGGCGCGGGGACATGATGAGCGTGGAAGATGTCGTTGACATTTTGGCAATCCCGCTCATTGGCATCGTGCCGGATGATGAAAATGTTGTGATCGCCGCAAACCAGGGCGAGCCTCTTGTGGGAAACCATACGTTGGCAGGGCGCGCATACCAGAATATATGCAGCCGCGTGCTAGGCGAGGAAACGCCTTTCCTGAATTTGGAAAGGAGCATCTCGATATGGACGAGAGTCACTGGAATATTCCACAAAAATTAAGGAGGGCCGCCATGAAATCATTTACATTTAACTTATTTATGAAAAAAACGCCGCGGGACATTGCAAGGGACAGGCTGAAAATCTTATTGATTTCAGACAGGGTGAACTGCTCCCCGGAAATGATGGAGATGATCAAGCTGGATATTGCCAAAGTCATCTCAAAATACATGAAGATTGATACAAAAAGCATGGAAATTCAGATTACAAAAACAGGATGCAAAGGCAGGATGATGAACAATCCTTCCCTTTACGCCAATGTCCCGATTCTGGATCTGAAGCAATAGTACTGGGCTTAGTACGTTTCCTGCTGTCATGGAGGTAGTCTGGTGTTAAGGAAATATCGGTTCAGGGATTATGATTTTAAGCTTATCATTATGCTCATTGCAATCTCTGTCATAGGGATACTGGTCATTGGAAGCGCGGAAAAATCGGTGCAGAGCAAACAGATCATGGGGCTGCTCGTTGGGATTTTCCTGATGGTCATCATTTCACTGTTTGACTATTGCGTGCTCTTAAAGCTCTACTGGCTCTTTTATATCGGCAATCTGTTTTTGCTGTTTATGGTAAAATACTTAGGCGAGGATGCAAACAATGCCAGAAGATGGGTCAGCATTGCGGGAATCCGTTTCCAGCCGTCAGAAACTGCGAAAATTTTATTGATTTTATTTTACGCACAGTTTATTATGAAACACAGGGAGAAATTGAATACTTTCCGTATTCTGGCGGCATCAGTCATACTGATCGTGCCCCCGTGGTTTTTGATCTACGACCAGCCGGATCTTTCCACGAGCATTATGGTTTTCATTATCTTTTGCGTCATTTTGTTCATCGGAGGGCTTAGTTATAAGGTCATATTCGGTGTCCTGGCAATCGTCATCCCGTCTGCGGTGACGTTTTTAGCCATCGTGCTGCAGCCGGACCAGACGCTCATACTCGGTTATCAGCAAGAGCGGATATTAGCATGGTTAAATCCTGAAAAATATGCGAGCACGACGGCATACCAGCAGATGAATTCCGTCATGGCAATCGGTTCCGGCCAGCTGTTTGGCAAATCGCTTGGCAACAGCAGCATCATGTCGATGAAAAACGGCAACTTCATCCCGGAGCCGCAGACAGATTTTATCTTTACTATCATAGGGGAGGAACTTGGATTTATCGGCTGTGTCGTTGTCATTGTCCTTTTGATGCTCATTGCATTTGAATGCTTGATGATAGGCAGGGCAGCAAAGGATACGGCCGGCATGGTCATATGCGCCGGGATTGCGTCTATCGTTGGCTTTCAAAGTTTTATCAACATTGCGGTTACGACGATGATCATTCCAAATACCGGACTGCCGCTTCCTTTTGTCAGTGCCGGCCTGACATCGCTTATCAGCTTATACATTGGAATGGGATTTGTATTAAATATCCGTTTACAGGGAAAACGAAATCAATATACGTAGCAGGAATGGAGGATTTCTATGAACATTGGATTTATCTCAAATGACGCCAAAAAGAAACTGATGCAGAATTTCTGCATTGCATACCGGGGGATATTGTGCAGGCACAGCCTGTATTCCACGGGTACGACCGGGCGTCTGATTGAAGAAGCTACAAACCTGACGGTTCATAAATACCTGCCCGGGCATGTAGGCGGCGTGCAGCAGCTTGCCTCCCAGATAGAGCACAATGAAATGGATCTTGTCATATTTTTTGAGGATCCTTCTGATTCCCCGCAGTCGGGGTACAATACGCTTAACATTATCAAGTTGTGCGATCTGTATAAGATTCCGATTGCGACAAATCTTCCAACGGCAGAAATGCTGATCAAATCCGTAGAGCGAGGAGATCTTGGGTGGCGTGATGCGTACAAATAACGTTAAAAAATTCATAACCATTTTTATGGCAGGCAGCATGCTGCTATTGTCCGGGTGTGGCAGGCAGGCGGTTGTGATGCCCTACGATATGGCATCTTCCAATACGGCCTTTATCCTAAAAGAGGATGCAAATTCCGCCGCGTTTGCGGATCCTTTTGCGTTAAACTTATGCGTTACGGGAAGCGGCAGCAAAACGGCAGGCAGCAGCTTAAATCTTGGGGAAGTGGGTGCTGTGGCTTTGTTTGACCTAAACAAGGCAGAAACGCTCTATGCCAGGAATGCGCATGCACAGATGCAGCCTGCGAGCCTGACAAAGGTGATGACAGCACTCATCGCCCTAAAGCGCGGCAATCCTGACGATATCATTACAGCGTCTGAAAATGTCGCGATCAAAGAATCCAGGGCGTCGCTTTGCGGCTTAAAAGCCGGGGACAGGCTGACGCTTTCCCAGGCGCTGTACGCTTTGCTGATGCAATCGGCAAACGATGCCGGGGTAGCGATTGCGGAGCATATCGCAGGGAGCGTGGAAGAGTTTGCCGATTTGATGAATGAGGAGGCAAAACGTCTTGGCGCGACAAAGACTAGTTTTAAAAATCCGCACGGCCTGACCGAGGATTCCCATTATACGACCGCATACGACCTGTACCTGATTTTTAATGAAGCCATCAAGTATGATACGTTTATCGAAATCATCCGCACAGTATCGTATTCGTCCACTTATACGGACAAAAACGGCAATCCAAAAGAGTTAAAATGCGAAACGACAAACCAATATTTAAAAGGGACTTCTCCGATGCCGGAAAATATTACGGTCATCGGCGGCAAGACAGGCACGACGAGCGCGGCTAGAAGCTGTCTGATACTTTTGTCCAAAGACGCGGCAGGCAATCCATATATTTCCGTCATTCTTTCTTCACCGGAGCGGCCCATCCTGTATGGGCAGATGACAGGCTTATTGGAGGAAATCAATAAATAGTAGTTGTTTTTTTGGCAGTTTTCTACTATAATACAGTTATATTATATTTCTGTTTTGTAAAATATAATAAATTTACTTTAGGAGGGTTTTCCAATGGTTCAATTAGTTGCAGGCAAAAATGGGAAGGGCAAGACGACATACCTGTTAGATAAAGTAAATGCACAGGTACAGACAGTACAGGGAAATATCGTATACATAGATAAAAACAGCAAACATATGTTCGAGTTAAACAACAGGGTCAGGCTGATCAACATTTCGGATTTTATGATCACAGGCAGTGATGAATTTACAGGCTTTATTGCCGGTATCATCTCACAGGATCACGACTTACAGCAGATTTATCTGGACAGTTTCTTAAAAATTGCATGCTTGGATGGCAAAGACATTATGCCGGTCATTGAAAAATTAGACAAGCTTAGCGAACAATTCGGCGTTCTTTTTGTATTAAGCATATCCTTAGGCGAGGACGAACTGCCGGATGCTTTGAAATCGAAAGTACTGGTAGCTTTGTAATACATAAAGTATTTCAATGAGCGGCGGGCAGGGGAAAATCTTCCATGCCCGCTTATCATCCGTGGAGGCTGCTTTGGCGAAACAAAACACAGGCAATATCAAACAATATAAAAAACCGCTGAATATCAACATCGGCATGATCATCTTTGGCGTCATCCTGATCTATATCATAATTTGCATTTTCATTTATGCGACAACCAAACATATTGTGCGGTATGAAGTAAAATCAGGCTCCCTGTCTGTGGCAAACATATACAAGGCAGCTGCTATCCGGGAAGAAAAGATCATTACAAGCGAATATGCCGGATACGTCAATTATTACGCAAGGGAAGGATCGCGGGCGGCCTATGGGGATCTTGTCTGCACGGTGGACGAGAGCGGACGGCTGGCAGAATTGGCCAAAAGCGGCGAACCGGGGGAAAATTCCCTTTCAGACGCCGATTTAAGCGAACTAAAAACAGAGATACTGGAATTTGCGGACACTTTCCAAAACCGGGAATTTAAAAGGCTTTACGATTTTAAATACGGCGTGGAGGGCACTGTCTTAAAACTTGCCAATTACAATGTGCTAGAAGGCATCAGCACGATGCAAAATGCCGGGGGAGCTTCCTTTGTCAATATGTGCCGCGCACCGCAGACGGGCATACTCGTCTACTCAATCGATAATTATGAAAACCTGACGCCGGAAACGCTTACGAAAGAAGTTTTTGACCAGACGGCCTACAGCAAGAGGCAGCTAATCAGCAATGAACTGATCGCAAAAGGCGACCCTGTCTACAAACTCTCCACGAGTGAAGACTGGTCTTTGGCAATACAGGCCGAGGAAGAACGTGCCAAGGAACTGTTGGAAAAAGAATATGTACAGGTAAAATTTTTAAAAAACCAGGAAATGTCCTGGGCAGCTGTGTCGGTTGTCAAAAATGAAGAAGAGGAAGAGGGCGTTTATGTCATCCTTACCCTGAACAATTCCATGCTGACATTCTGCACGGACCGCTATGTGGATATTGAGCTGATCACGCAAGAGGAAACCGGCCTGAAAATTCCAAGAACTGCCATTGTGGAGAAAGAATTTTTCCTCATTCCGCAGTCTTATGCGACAAAAAGCGGCAAAGATGAATACGGTGTGCTGCGGGAATCCTATGATGAGGAAGGCAATGCCACAACCGAATATATTACCGTGTCCGTCTGCAGCGCTACGCAAGAGGAAGAATATTATATCGACAGCCCGGCACTGCGTATTGGCGACGACATTATCAAGCCGGAATCAACGGAACAATATACGTTAAGCAAGCGCGGGACGCTGACGGGCGTTTACAACATCAACAAAGGCTATGCGGATTTTAAACAGATCGTATGCCTTTACCAAAATGACGAATACGCCATCGTAAAATCCAATACAGAGTACGGCCTGAATGTGTACGATTATATTGTACTGGATGCGCAAAGCGTAGAAGAAAATGATTTTGTCCAATGACAGGAAGGGGCAGGATGGCAATGATATCAGAAAACTTACGGCTGGTGGAGGAAAAGATTGCCAAAGCCTGTGAACGCGCTGGCAGAAAACCGGAAGATGTCACGCTCATTGCCGTGAGCAAGACGAAACCGCTTTCCATGCTGCAAGAAGCCTATGCATGCGGCTGCAGGCACTTTGGGGAAAACAAGGTACAGGAACTTGTGGAAAAATATGAAGCGATGCCAAAAGATGTCTGTTGGCATATGATTGGGCACTTGCAGAGAAATAAAGTCAAATACATTGTAGATAAAGCGGTGCTCATCCATAGCGTAGATTCTTTGCGCCTGGCAGAAGAAATCAGCAAAGAGGCTGGAAAAAAGCATGTGACCGCCAATATTTTGATTGAAGTCAATGCAGCGCAGGAAGATACAAAGTTTGGGACGACGCTTGCGCAGGCGGCCGCTTTGGTGGAAGCCGCCGCAAAGCTGCCGCACATAACAATACGGGGGCTTATGACGATAGCACCATATGTAGAAAACCCAGAAGAAAACAGGCAATATTTTGTTGCTTTGCGTGAATTATCTGTTGACATAAAGAAGAAAAACATTGATAATGTTACTATGGATATACTTTCGATGGGAATGACCGGGGATTACCAGACTGCAGTGGAAGAAGGCGCTTCTTTTGTCAGGATAGGCACTGCGGTATTTGGCAGCAGGCAGCAGGGTTGATCCCAGGTTTAAAAAAATCAATAAGGAGATGGATGCCATGGGTGTAATGGATAAGTTTTTAAATTATATGAAATTAAACGATGAGAACGAAGAAGATGATTACGATGATTACTACGACGAGGAAGAAGTGACAAAACAAAAGAAGCCGCCATTAAAAGAAACGGCAGAAAACGATATGGAGAAGCCAAAAAGGGCAGTGCCAAAAGTGACGCCTATGCGGCAGACGAAAAAACAGCTGGCCGGCAGCGGAATGGAAGTATGTGTCATCAAGCCCACTTCGGTAGAAGAAGCGCGTGAGATTACAGAAACGCTGCTGGCAAACCGGACGGTTGTCTTAAACCTGGAAGGGATCGATGTGGATGTTGCGCAGCGCATCATAGATTTTACGTCTGGCTCCTGTTTTGCCATCAGCGGCAATTTACAGAAAATTTCGCATTACATTTTTATCATCACCCCGGCAAGTGTTGATATTTCTGGAGATTTCCAGGAAATTTTTTCCGGTGCCTTTGATGTGCAGTCTATTTAAAAGATGAAGCAGGCTTCCCGCCTTTTCGCGGGAAGTTTTTCAAGTGCACAGGCTCTTGCAAAGAAGGAGAATTGTTATGGAACAACGCTTATCTGTCGCTTACAACAAAAAGCCATGCTATGACATTGTATTTGCGCAGTCTTTTGACGGCTTGCCTAAGGAGCTTGCGGCGCTTTCCTGCACACAGCGGCGAATCTGCATTATAACGGATTCTAATGTCAGGAAGCTGTATGCGAAAGAAGTTGCCACGCTGCTTCAGCCTGTCTGCAGACAGGTCAGCATATTTTCTTTTCCAGCCGGAGAAGCGCATAAGACATTAGATACCGTAAAAGAGGCGTATGCTTTTTTAATCCAGGAAGGGTTTGACAGAAAAGACTTGCTGCTTGCATTAGGCGGGGGCGTTGTTGGCGACCTTGCGGGTTATACGGCGGCTACGTATTTGCGGGGCATTGATTTTATCCAGGTGCCCACAACGCTGCTTGCCCAGGTAGACAGCAGCATTGGCGGCAAGACTGGCGTGGATTTTGACCAGTATAAAAATATGATCGGCGCATTCCATATGCCGCGCCTTGTCTATATGAACGCTGCCGTTTTAAAAGATTTAGAGGAAAGACAGTATTTTTCCGGGATGGCAGAAGTGCTAAAACATGGGCTGATCAGGGATGCCATTTTTTATGAATGGCTGCTTGGCAGAATTTATGAGATTGCGGAGCGGGATTTGGATACGCTGCTTGAAATGCTTTTCCGCAGCTGCACGGTCAAAAAGATGATTGTGGAAAAAGACCCGACAGAGCAGGGAGAGCGTGCGCTGCTTAATTTGGGCCATACGATTGGCCATGCCATTGAGAAAGCAAAGAATTTTACGCTTTTCCATGGGGAGTGCGTTGCGCTTGGGTGTGTTGCGGCCGCTTTTATTTCCTGGAAGCATTCGCTTTTGACAATGGAAGAGTACTATGAGATCCGGGATATGTTTGTGCCGTTTGCGCTTCCCATTTCCGTAGATGGCATTGATCCGAATGAAATTGTCCGGCTGACAAAGGCTGACAAAAAAATGGAAGCCGGCCGCCTAAAGTTTGTATTGTTAAAAAAAGTCGGAAAAGCGGTCATCGACCGCACGGTGACGGAAGAAGAATTGCAAAATGCCATAAAAGAAATTAGTTTTTGCGGTGAGGATATGAGTGCATGAAGAGGGTAATACTGCTGATAATCGATCTGTTTTTATTTCTGCTGCTTACTGTGTCTGAGCAGACAACAAAATACCTTGCCGTGCTGCACTTAAAAAACCATGCGGCATTTCCCTTGATTGACGGGGCGTTAGAGCTGCGCTATTTAGAAAACAGCGGCGCGGCATTTGGCATGCTGCAAAACCAAAAAGGCTTCCTCATTTTTGTTGCGGTGATCATTTTGATTTTCTTTACTTATATTTTGGTAAAAACCCCGGTACGTGCAAAATACGTATGGGGGCATATTGCCCTTATCCTGATTGCGGCGGGCGGGACAGGCAATATGATCGACCGTATCCGCTTAAATTATGTTGTGGACTTTATTTATTTTTCGCTGATCAATTTCCCAATCTTTAATGTGGCCGATATTTGCGTTACGGTTGGCACCGCCCTTTTGATGATACTGCTGTTATTTGTCTATAAAGAAGACGATTTGTACTTCCTTTCTTTTAAAACACAAAAATACCGCGAGGTAAAAGAAATGGAGAGTTTTAAAAATCCATGAGTGAATTTCGTTTCGAAATTACGCAAAAGCGGCAGGATATGCGCATAGATGTCTGCATCCTAGAAGAGTATGGGGAGGCTTTGGGCAAAACAGACGATACGGCGGCACTGTCGCGTTCCTATGTGCAAAGATTGATAAAGGAAGGCGGCGTATCCGTCAATGAAAAGACGGTAAAGCAAAATTACCGCGTAAGGCAGGGAGATATTGTCTGCCTTTTGCTTCCAGATGCCATAGCACCGGACATCCTTCCAGAAAATATCCCCTTGTCCATCCTGTATGAAGATAAGGATCTGCTCATCGTTGATAAGCCAAAGGGCATGGTCGTCCATCCGGCGCCAGGGCATTATAGCGGGACGCTAGTCAACGCCGTTTTGTACCATTGCAAAGAAGGGCTGTCTGGCATAAACGGCATCTTGCGCCCGGGAATCGTGCATAGGATTGACCGGGATACGACGGGATCTTTGCTTATTTGCAAAAATGACAAAACGCACAATGCCATCGCCATGCAATTAAATGAGCACAGCATTACGCGAAAGTACCGCGCAATCTGCCATGGCGTCATTGCAAAAGAGGAAGGCGTGGTAGATGCCCCAATTGGCAGGCATCCGCACGACCGTACAAAAATGGCAGTTGTCCCATGCGGCAAAACGGCCGTTACACACTATAAAGTGCTTCAGCGCTTTTCTAAGCATACGTATGTTGAGTGCACGTTAGAAACTGGCAGGACGCATCAGATCCGGGTGCATATGGCCAAGATTGGCTATCCTCTGTTAGGGGACGGTGTGTATGCCACAGGACGGATGCCTTGCGCCAACATCCCTTTTCCTTTAGAAGGACAGACGCTCCATGCCATGACGATTGGATTTGTCCATCCAGGAAGCGGGGCATATCTGGAAGTAAGCGCACCCTTGCCGGAATATTTTAAAGAGCTGCTGCAGATTTTATAAAAATAGAGAGGAGAATCGGTATGCGCACAGTGATTACGATTGGAAGGCAGTTTGGCTCTGCCGGAAGAGAAATCGGTGAAAAAGTGGCACAGCATTTTAAAATCCGCTGTTTTGATAAAGAATTGCTTTCGCGGACAGCAAAGGAGAGTGGGTTTTGCGAGGAATTGATCCAAAACCATGATGAGATGCCGACCAACTCGTTTCTATACAACCTTGTCATAGATACGTATTCTTTTGGATATAATACGTCTTCTTTTGTAGATATGCCAATCAGCCAGAAAGTATTTCTTGCGCAGTTTGATGCAATCAAAAAAATTGCTTCCGAAGGCCCGTGTGTAATTGTTGGGCGCTGTGCCGATTATGCGTTAGCAGACCGCACAGACTGTCTGCATTTATTTATCCATGGCAGCATGGATACAAAAATCCGTTATGTCATGCAAAAATACGATCTTTCTGAGGCAACGGCAAAAGAGATGATCATAAAGAAGGATAAGCAGCGCCAAAGCTATTACAATTATTATTCTTCCAAAAAATGGGGCAGGGCGGACAGCTATGACCTGACGATCAACAGCAGCATTTTAGGCATTGACGGCACGGCGCGGCTGATCGTGCAATATATTGAGGATTTTGAGGCACAGAAGTAAAAAACGACATGGAGGATACTATGAAATTTCGATGGGATAAAAAATATTTATATTGGGGAATGACGGCATTTTGCGTTGTGGTCGCTTCCATATGCTTTTATTATTTTCTGTTCCACAGAAGCAATGTTTTTTCTGCATTCCAGCGGCTTTACCACATTACAATGCCGGTCATATACGGCTTGGTCCTGGCTTATTTTATGACGCCGCTGCTGAATGTGATAGAAGGACGGCTTTTGCTTCCGGCATGTGAAAAATTAAAAATTTCCCAAAATGCAAAAGTAAAGAAGATGGTACGTCCTGCTTCCATTACTTTGACAGTGGTGCTCGTGCTGCTTACGGTGTATGCCTTTTTCTCGCTTGTCATTCCGCAGATTGTTGCAAGCATTCAAAATATCGTGGAGCAGTTTCCGGTGTATGTTTCTACCGTAAGGAAATGGACAGGGAAAATTTTAGAAGACAATCCTGAAATGGAGAGCATCGTTGTTGACTGGTTTAATTCCTATTCACAGAAAATAGGAGAGTGGCTAAATACCACGCTTATGCCGCAGTTAAACGAACTGTTAAAGACGTTATCCTTAAGCGTTATCAGCTTTTTAACTTCCTTGTGGAATTTCCTGATCGGCTTTATTATTTCCATTTATGTCATGGGAAGCAAGGAATTGTTTGCCGGACAGGCTAAAAAGGTGCTGTATGCCTTGTTTGATACGTCACTTGCCAATGCCATCATTAAAAACATGCGCTTTATCCATCATACGTTCGGCGGTTTTGTGAGCGGGAAACTTTTGGATTCTTTTATCATCGGCTGTATCTGTTTTGTTGCAATGAGCATTATGCAGATGCCGTTTACGGTGCTGATCAGCCTTATTGTAGGCGTGACAAATGTAATTCCCTTTTTTGGGCCGTATCTTGGCGCCATTCCAAGCGCATTTTTGGTGCTGCTGGTAGATCCGATGCAATGTCTGTATTTTGTTATTTTCATTTTCATATTGCAGCAGTTTGACGGCAACATTTTAGGGCCAAAGATCCTTGGGGATTCTACAGGTTTGTCGGGATTTTGGGTCATTTTTTCCATCACGTTTTTTGGCGGGATACTCGGGGTGCTTGGCATGTTTATCGGCGTTCCGCTCTTTGCTGTCATTTATGCAGGAATTAAATCTTTTATTGACAGGAAGCTTGTCAGGAAAAACCTTTCAAGCAATACGGAAGATTATCTGTATGTGGCATCAATTGAAAATGGGGAATACATTGATTATGTAAAACTTTCCAAAAAAGAACGCAAACAGGCAGTGCAGTCAGAAAGGGAATTAAAGAAAAAATTAAGCCCCATTGCCAAGCGGAACACGCCGAACAAGGAGGATGCGCCATGAAATTTCTCATCCAACGCGTCAAAGAAGCGGCAGTAACAACCGATGGAGAGCTTATTGGCAAAATCGGGCCGGGATTTCTTGTCCTGGCCGGTGTTTCTGACAGCGATACAACGCAAACCGCAGATAAAATGATAAAAAAGCTGTTAAGCCTTCGTATTTTTGAAGATGAAAATGGCAAAACCAATTTGTCACTGCAGGACGTTTGCGGGGAATTGCTGATCGTATCACAATTTACGCTGTATGCAGACTGTAAAAAGGGCAACCGGCCATCGTTTACCCGCGCTGGCAGCCCGGAGCATGCCAATACATTGTACGAATACATTCTTGCAAAATGCCAGGAAACTTATGCCGGACATATTGCGGGCGGCCGTTTTGGCGCAAACATGCAAGTTTCCTTAGTTAACGACGGGCCGTTTACTGTTTTGCTGGATTCGGATGAGTTGTAAAATAAGTATAGTTAATTGTGCTTTGCCGCCACAAACTATTCGTTAAAGTTGTCTTTTGCGAATAGTTGTATCAACCACTCCCCATGGCATAAATTTCTCCCACTTTTACAAAATCCAGACAAACGGAGTCCAAACTATGACACTGCAGCAAGTTTTAAGCCTCTCCCGCAGGGCAATCGGTGATTTTCATATGATACAGCCAAACGACAACATTGCAGTCGGCATTTCCGGGGGAAAAGACAGCCTGACATTGTTGCATGCGCTAAAGGCTTTAGGACGGTTTTATCCGATTCCTTTCAAACTACAGGCAATTACAATCGATCTTGGCTTTCAAAATCTGAATCTTGAACGAATCAACGCCTTATGCGCCCAGATGGAAGTTCCTTATACCATTGTCAAAACCGACATTGCCGATATTATCTTTCAACAGCGCAAAGAATCAAATCCCTGTTCCCTGTGCGCAAAAATGCGCAAAGGCGCCTTAAATACGGCAATGAAACAAAAAGGATGCAATAAAATTGCATATGCACACCATAAAGATGATGTCGTGGAAACAATGCTCCTTTCTTTGATTTTTGAGGGACGCTTTCATACTTTTGCGCCGGTAACTTATCTGGATCGTATGGAACTTACAGTAATCAGGCCGTTAATTTATATGGATGAAAAAGACATCATCGGGTTTGTCAATAAACAACAGCTTCCGGTTGTCAAAAGCCCCTGTCCGGCAGACGGACATACAAAGCGGGAATATGCAAAAAATCTGCTTTTACAGTTAAACACGGAACATCCCGGAGCAAAAGAACGTATGTTCACATCTATTTTAAACAGCTCCATCAAAGGCTGGGAGGGATTCTAGTGGAAAACCAGAATAACACAAAATATTATGAAGAAATCAATAAGGCCAATACCTTGCGCTTAAGGGAACTAATTGCAACTCTTCCGCCATTTTGCAAGCAGTTTTTCCGTGGCATTACAGAATATACATCGTCCCGGACACGGATAGCTTATGCATACGATATACGGGTATTCTTTGAGTTTATGCATGAAACGAACAGCTGCTGCCGCACTATGGAAATTACCGATTATCCGCTTTCCCTGTTGGATCAAATCACACGGGAAGATATTGAGGAATATTTGGAATATATGACATATTACATCAAGGACGGCATGGAGCATACCAACGACGAACGCGGCAAATCCAGGAAACTTGCCTCCCTGCGGAGTTTTTACAGCTATTATTTTAAAACGGAACTCATCCAGACAAATCCTGCGGCACTCGTCCCAATGCCCAAGCTGCATGAAAAGCAGATTGTACGCCTAGATCCAGATGAAGTTGCCATTCTATTAGACCAGGTGGAACAAGGGACAAATTTAACCAAATCCCAGCTAAAATACCATGAAAAGACAAAAATACGCGATGTTGCCCTGCTCACGCTTCTGCTTGGCACGGGAATCCGCGTATCAGAATGCGTCGGCCTCGATATGGACGATGTGGATTTTAAAAATAATGGCATTAAAATCCATCGGAAAGGCGGTTATGAAACAATCGTTTACTTTGGCGAAGAGGTAGAAACCGCCCTGTTGGACTATATGGAAAAAAGATGCACTATCCTGCCGCTTTCCGGGCATGAACAGGCACTCTTTCTCTCCATGCAAAACCGCCGCATTACAGTGCGTGCCGTAGAAAACCTTGTAAAAAAATATGCTTCGCTCGTCACCACGCTAAAAAAGATAACGCCGCATAAATTAAGAAGTACTTATGGCACAAGCCTTTACCGCGAAACAGGCGACATTTACCTTGTAGCGGACGTCCTTGGGCATAAGGACGTTAATACGACAAGAAAGCATTACGCCGCGCTTGAAGAGGAACGCCGCAGGCTGGCCGCGCATAAAGTACGCCTGCGTGAGCCGTAGGCAATAATCCGGCCACAGGACATAGCGGCAATCCTCATTGCCCATAGGAATAATAAGGTATGATGATATATTCCCCGGCAATCAGCGTATCGTCAGGCATTGCATTCATTTTCATGACTTCCTGCACATAAGAAGGAATGTCTTTATACTGGCTGCCCATATTTTCCCGGGCAAGCTGCCAGAGGGTATCTCCTGCTTCTATCTGGATGCTTTTATAATACTTATGGAAAACGGTCTTTTCTTTCGATTCTGCCCTTGACAAAAAACTTCCTAAACTTATGACAAGGATACAGATAAGCGCAATCGTCGCGAAACCAAGCAGCATATGGCTGCGCAGCTGCCGCCGTCTCCTGATTTTATTATTTAATATTCTTCTTTCACTGATTGTCATATTCATCTTGCTCCCTTCGCTTCCATTGACAGCTTTTCTATAAAAACCGAACATGCGTTGCAAACATTTGTTCTGCATAATGAAATTATATAGAACATACATTCTTTTGTCAATAGATTTTTTTAAAAAATCGAACAAATATTTGGAATATATGTTTGCTTTTTTCTTCTGGGTGTGATATAATGCCATTAAAAGTTCATATCAATCAGAAATGGAGGTTTAGCGTATGGGATACGGAAAAATTACGAACAAGCAGAAAGAGATTTTGGAATATATTAAGGAAGAAATTTTAAAGAGAGGATATCCGCCCGCTGTCAGGGAAATTTGCGAAGCAGTCCACTTGAAATCGACTTCTTCTGTCCATTCCCATCTGGAAACGTTAGAAAAAAACGGCTATATCAAGCGCGACCCTACAAAACCGCGTGCGATTGAGATTTGCGATGACAGTTTCCAGATTGTCCGGACAGAGATGGTCAGCATCCCGGTTGTCGGCAATGTTGCTGCCGGACAGCCAATCCTTGCGCAGGAAAATATTGAAAGCTACTTCCCTGTGCCGGCTGAATTTGTGCCGTCTGGCGACTCTTTTGCCTTAAAGGTACGCGGCGATTCCATGATCAATGCCGGTATTTTCCATGGCGATCAAATTTTTGTGCAAGCATGCAGCACTGCCAGAAACGGGGATATGGTTGTTGCGCTCATAGAGGATTCCGCGACAGTCAAGACTTTTTATAAAGAAAATGGACATATCCGCCTGCAGCCGGAAAACGATTCCATGGATCCGATCATCGTAGATGACTGCCAGATACTCGGCAAGGTATACGGGGTATTTCGAAGGATGTCGTAAGGCTGAAGATTTTTTCAAGCCTAGCCAAATTTATAGGAGAAAATTCTGCATGGAAGATAATAGAGATAGGAAGATTACAGCGTATTCTTTATATAGTATTCAACAGAAGGAACGAACTAAAATAAACCCTTTGATTAATATTTATCCTAAATTGCCAAATAAGAAATATCAAGTAATATATGCTGATCCTCCATGGGATTATGGCGGAAAAATGCAGTATGATAAAACGACGATCAAAGATGAAAATATTGGATTCGAAAGGAAAATATTTTTAAGTTCTGCAACATTTAAGTACCCAACATTAAAATTAAAGCAATTAAAGGAACTTGATATTGCTTCTATCGCAGATGACGATTGTCTGCTTTTTATGTGGACAACAGGGCCGCAGATTGCTAATTCTATAGAATTAGGCACTGCTTGGGGTTTTACATACAAAACAGTTGCATTTGTCTGGGATAAAATGGTACATAACCCAGGAAGATACACCCTAAGCCAAACAGAGTTTGTATTGGCATTTAAAAGAGGAAAATTTCCACAGCCAAGAGGAGCACGGAATATTCGGCAGATGATTACAATACATCGTGGGGAACATAGCGTAAAACCAATAGAAGTTATTAATGGCATTACAAAAATGTTTCCGCAGCAAGATAAGATTGAATTGTTTGCTAGAAATAATTATATTGGCTGGGATAACTGGGGTTTAGAGATACCTGATGCCAAGATAGAAATTGTAACAGGTTTAGCAGCTAAAACGGCCAAAACGATTGGATAAAAATTATATTTTTAGAAGAATGATAAGGAGGTAAGTATTTGTCCAGAAAAGAACTATCATCTCGCAATAATTGGCAGACTGAAAGTGGTACAAAGGCATTTGCAGCTGAAAAAAATTTGTATACGGCTTTTCAAAAACATTTTAAAGGGACAGAATATGTATTGCACAAAAAGCCTGCACATTTAAAAAGTCTATATACAAATGTTCATTTGCCAGATTATATTGTAGAGCAAATATACAATCCATCTGTTATAATTGAAACCTCAAAATGGGGTGTATCGCCTGATTTTGCTATTGAAAATATCAGAACGGGTAAAATCCTTTTTGGTGAAATCAAGCGCCAGGATGGCTGGATAGAGGGAAAAGATCCAAGTGCAGGGCGCGGAAACGCACACGAAAGGCTAGGCAAATTATTTACACCTGGATTATTAAAAGCATATAGGGCAATAGGAAATATTAAAACTACAGAAGTTCTTCCATTTTGGGTTGTATTTGTGGGTGATATAACTCGTGATCCAAAAAGGAACAGAGAAATTGCATTTTGGTTTGATGAATATGATAAAAATTTCTTTATGTGGCGACCTAATATGACTGATAAAGATCTGACTGATCATTTTGATAATTATTTAAAGACATACCTTGAATAAAATGATATGACTTGGCTTTTTAACTCCCTCTCCTGCTTTCGACTACAATCAAACACCCTGCACACATCATAACGCTCGATGTGCTGCAGGGTATCTGGGTATGTTTTTGCCGCCAACTCGGTTTAAAGATTCTTAAAGCATTCTGTCCCGATCGCTTTGCCGTCCCGCCAGATTCTTTCCAGGTCGTAGAACAATCGATTTTCCCTATCAAAAATATGGACAATGATATCGCCGTAATCCATTAAAATCCAATTGGCGCTATCATACCCTTCAATCTGCCTAAACGGATACCCAGCCCTGCCAAGCGTTTCTTCCACATGATCAGTCAGTGCCTGTACCTGCCTGGCATTAGAGCCGTTGGCAATGATAAAATAATCTGCAAGGACAGAAATTTCCCGGATATCGATAATATGGATATCTTCTGCTTTCTTATCTTCTAAAGCAGCAATCGTAAGTTGTGTCATTTTTTCTGCATGTTCCATAAAAGTGTTTACACTCTCCTATCTTTATAGCTGAACTGTTGTATAAAATTCATAAGTTTTTTCTGTCATGGGATCGATGCTCCCATCAATACGCCGCAAATACTGCAGCGTATCTTCCAAAATCCGCAGCAGTGCCTTGTCCAGATCACAAAAAGCAAGCTGCCTTATTTCGGTAAGGTTTGGCGCCTGTTTCCTGTTTGGCTCGATATAATCCGCAACATAAATGATTTTTTCCAGCACAGACATATCCGGCCTGCCCGTTGTATGGTTTAAGATGGCATTGATGACATCCTGATCCCTAATCCCGTATTTGTTCATGGCGATAAAACTGCCCACTTTCGCATGCAGGAGAAACGGGTTTTGGCACTCTATCTCATTGATTGCAATATTATGCTTTTTGCAGATAGAGAGCTTTCTGGCATTGTCAATACATTTAGCGCAGTCATGGAGCAATCCTGCCAATTCTGCCTGCTGTGGATTTTCACCATAACGCATAGCCAGGCATGCCGCCGTATAAGCCACGCCAAGCGTATGTTCATAGCGTTTCTTATCCAGTTTCCGCTCCATAGATTTTCTGACTTTACGGATATTTGTTTTCAACACTGCTTTTCCCCTTCCTGCGTTTCTTTTGCCTCTGGCCTGTAAATATTGTTTTTCTGGATATATTCCCTTACTTTATCCGGCACAAGATATCGAATGGAGTCCCCCTTTTTTGCTTTTTCCCTGATCGCCGTGGAAGAAAGGTCGAAACTCTGTGCCGGAATAAGACGGATATCCGCGTGAAACTGCTCTTTTAAGAACGCAGCCTGCGCGTTAAATTCTTCCGGCGTGCTTCCTGAACGGATGGCGGCAAGGATTGTGCATTCCGCAAAGATTTTTTCAGGGTTTTTCCATCTGTGCATAACAGACAAAGAATCGGCTCCGACAATAAAATAATATTTTGTATCAGGATTGAGTTTTCTTAATGTTGCAATCGTTTCATAAGAATAAGAATCGCCGTCCCGGTCAGCCTCTATCGTGGATAATACAAAATAAGGGTTGTCCTCAATGGCAATTTTTGTCATCGCTACCCTTGTTTCCTTATCCAGCACATTGGATTTCATATAAGAAACGCCGCTTGGGATAAACAAAACTTCATTAAGGCCAAACGCTTCCCTTGCCGCTTCTGCAATGGTCAGATGGCCTATGTGGATCGGATTAAAAGTACCGCCCATAATGCCTGCTCTTTTTGGCGTGTTCATTTCTTTTTTGTCCCCCGTATCCTATTTCCCGCCCGTTCCTATTCTGGCAGCGTGATTTTAGGATTGTCTTTATTCTTCTTATACAATACCAGTTTCTTGCCGATGACTTGGACGACTTGCGATCTTGTCCGCTCTGCGATCATTTCGGCAATCTCTTTTGGATCGTCAAAACAGTTTTTCAAAACAGAAATTTTAATCAGTTCCCTTGCTTGAAATGCTTCCGCAACCGCTTTTGTAAACTCCGGCGTCAGGCCTGCTTTTCCAATATGAAACGTTGGGTCTGTCTTGCTGGCAATGCCGATCAAATATGCCCGCTGTTTACTTGTCATTGTAATCCTCCTTCCTGGCATGTGCAAAGCAGCCAAAATTTATTCCCTCGGGGTATTTTACTTGTAATAGTCAAATACAAAACCATACATGCGGACGGTATCACCTTCTTGTATCCCTGCCTCTTCCAGCTGTTGCAAAATTCCATTCTGTTTTAAAAAATTCTGGAAAAAAGCAAAGCCTTTCTCGGAATCTAAGTTTGTATAACCTAACATTTTCTCAATGCGCGGCCCTTCTACAAGATACTCTCCCGTTTTTGCATTATATTCCACAGTGTATGGCTGTTTGGAGATGGAATGATCAAAATCAGGAAAAATTTCCGGTGCAAAAATAACCGGCGCATCGTCTATTTCCGACAGCATGCCGCTTACATGATAAAGCAATTCCTGCATACCGCTGCCGCTGACTGCTGAGACTGGAAATACCCGTATGCCTTTTGGCTCAAACTCCTCTTTCAGCCTGTCAACGGGATGCTTTCCGCCATCGTCATAAATGGCGTCAATTTTATTTGCGGCGATCACTTGGGGACGGCTGGCAAGCTGTTCATTGTAAGCCCTTAACTCCTCATTGATGGCATAAACATCCGCGACGGGATCCCTGCCTTCCGTTGAAGCGGCATCTACGACATGGATGATCAGCTTTGTACGCTCAATATGGCGCAAAAACTCGTGCCCAAGCCCCGCGCCCATGGAAGCGCCTTCAATCAAGCCCGGAATATCGGCAATGACAAAGCCTTTGGCATCTTCTAAGTCCACAACGCCTAAGTTTGGATTTAACGTCGTAAAATGATAATTTGCAATTTTGGGCCGGGCATTTGTCACCCGGGAAAGCAATGTCGATTTTCCGACATTGGGAAATCCCGCAAGCCCCACATCGGCAATGACTTTTAACTCTAACAGCAAGTCCAGTTCCTTCGCTGGCTGTCCGGGCTGTGCATATTTTGGCGCCTGCATTGTGCTTGTCGCGTAATGCTGGTTGCCGCTTCCACCCCGGCCGCCTGTTAAAAGAACCTGCCTGGCATTGCCGCCTGACATATCGGAGATTACTTTATTTGTTGTAAAATCTTTGATGATTGTGCCAGCGGGCACTTTGATGATGATATCGCTGCCGTCTTTGCCGCCGCAGTTTTTCTTGCCGCCCGGCGCACCGTCACCTGCGGCATAGCTGCGCTGGTATCTGAAGTTGACAAGGGTATTCATGCCCTCGTCAATAACAAAGATAACATCGCCGCCTTTTCCGCCGTCGCCGCCGTCTGGCCCGCCGTTAGGGACATATTTCTCACGTCGGAACGATATGTGGCCATCGCCGCCTTTGCCGCTCCTTACATGGATTTTGGCTCTGTCTGCAAACATAAATCAGCCTCCGTTATAGATAATTTTCCTTGCGCATTCATATGCGGGCCTGTGCATAAAAGGGACTTCAAACAGCTTTCGTTTGAAGTCCCGGTTAGACTCACATTATTGTTCTACAGGATAAACAGAAGCCTGTTTTTTGTCTCTTCCTTTTCTTTCAAATCTTAAGATGCCGTCCACTAAAGCAAATAACGTATCGTCACCGCCGCGTCCAACATTAATGCCCGGATGGATCTTCGTCCCACGCTGTCTGTATAAAATATTTCCTGCTTTTACAAATTGCCCGTCAGCCCTTTTTGCGCCTAATCTTTTGGATTCGGAGTCCCTGCCGTTCTTTGTAGAGCCAACCCCCTTCTTATGAGCGAAAAATTGAAGGTTCATATTTAACATAGGTTACACCTCCTTAAAATTTACTTCCAGATATTTTGTTCCATACTGCTGTTTGATATTTTGCAGGCCAAGGACTAAAGCGTCCACTAGCAATGCGGGGCGCTCCCCCGGCGGATTTAAAAACCTGCACTTGATAATTCCGGCTTTCTCATCATAAGACACTTTCATTTTGGCATCTGTCAGTGCCTCTAACGCATTGACCGTATTGATGACAAGCGCGGAAACGGCACTGCAGAGAATATCTTTTTGCCCTATCCATGCCAATCTGGCATATCCGGCATGTCCAGCACATGTAAAGCTGCTGTAAGTGCCGCCGGTCTTTTGGATTGTTACTGTAATCATAAGATATCCCTGATCAGAAACGCCTTTTAGCCTGACCATCCTCCGTCTGCAAAAAATAATTACATATTGATTTTTTCAATCTTTATTTTTGTGTATGACTGCCTATGGCCATTTTTCTTGTGGTAGCCGGTTTTTCTTTTGTATTTGTATACAATGACCTTTTTACCGCGCTCCTGGCACATAACACTTGCCGTTACGGTTGCGTTGGCAACGTCTGCGCCAACCTTTAAGCCGTTATCGCTTACAGCAAGAACTTTGTCAAATGTCACAGTATCCCCGGCTTGCACATCTAGTTTTTCAACCCTAAGAATGCTGCCTTCAGAAACTCTATACTGCTTTCCACCTGTTGCAATGATTGCGTACATAGGGCACCTCCTATATTATTTACTCGCTAACTATGGTGATGCTATGGCTTCCCTGCCAGCATGCTTAAACCTCGTTATGCGGCATACTCATACACTATACCATTCCCCTGCCGCTGTGTCAAGCATTTCCAAGGGTTTTGCAAAAATCTTTTTTTGCCGATATCCATATATTTTGCTACCGCTTTCTATATTATTGTGATATGATAGTATCAGTATTTACTATATGATCAAAGGAGGGTTACTTATGGAATTAAAAATGCAGGTTATTCCCGCAAAAGCGGACCGGCGGATCATGATGGAAGTTTATACCGGTCATTTTGTTACGCCCCACTCTCATATCTCGCGCTATCTTGATATGACCAAATTAAAGACGCGGGCATCTGAGGCTGCTGCCGTAGCGGAAACGCTCGCACAAAGGTACAGCATGCACACGATTGTCGATACGATCGTATGCCTGGATAATACGGAAGTCATCGGCGCTTATCTTGCCGGAGAGCTGACTAAAAGCGGCGTTGTGTCCATGAATGCCCATCAGACGATTTACGTCATCAAGCCGGAAATTATAAGCGGACAGGTTGTATTCCGCGATAATTACAAAGAGATGCTGGAACAAAAAAATGTCTTTATCCTGATGGGGACAGCTTCTACCGGGGAATCCTTAGAAAACTGCTACCACAGCATTTTATACCATGGCGGCAAAATTGCAGGCATTGCGGCAGTATTTAGTGCCATCTCCAAAATGGCCGGCATCCCGATTGAGTCGATTTTTTCCACCCATGATGTTCCAAACTACGCGAGCAACAAGCCAAACGAATGCCCTCTTTGCAAACAAAACCAGCCGATTGACGCGCTCGTAAACGGCTACGGTTATTCCAAATTATAATTTCATGCGCCACAAGCGAGTGGGGAAGATCTTTTCCCTACTCGCTGTACATTGTCGTGCCAAGCATTTTCAGGAATTTGCAAAAAAATAGGCAATCGTCTGCGAGCGGGAGCTAAATTCCTCCGTTTTTAGCATTTCGCGCACTTCTTCTTTTGTATAAAACTGTGCCTGGATGCTCTCATTTTCCGATGTATGGTCTCCTAACGTTCCTTCCGCTTCAATAAAAACGATATGCGTCTTGACGTCGGAAATGCCAACGGCCGCATAAGATGCCGGAAGGATGTCCTTTATCTCTTTTACGGACAGCCCCGTTTCTTCATAAAGCTCCCGCCTGATGCATTCTTCAATCGTTTCGCCCTTTTCCAGCATGCCGGCGCAAAGATTGTAGATTGTCTTGTTGATGCTCATGCGAAATTCCTTTAATAAAAGCAGTTTGTCTCCTTGATAGGCCGCAATGGAAACACCGCTTGCCCACTTTCCAAGATCCTCTAGGGAAATAAGCTCCTGCCTGCTGACAATCTCGTACTTCTTTTCCCGTCCGGCTTTGTTTAAATAAGTCAATTCGTAATTTTTTAAATATTTCCCATCCTTGATTTTTGCCATGCCGATAAATTTCATAGGCGCCTCCTGCTTTATGCCAAAAGCTGTTCTTCCAGCGTTTTGCTTATTTTTTTTCTAGTAACTTCCACAAGCCCTAACGGCGTCATGTCAATGACTTGCGTTTTCACCGTATCGTTTTTTAAAAGTGAGGAAAAGAAGGATAACAGTTCCTTTTGGTGCGCAACTTCTTGCATATTGATAAAATCGATCAAAATGATGCCAGAAAGATTCCTAAGCCGCAGTTGGATCGCAATCTCTTTTGCCGCTTCTTTATTGATGAGGAAAAAAGCGGTCTCTTTCTCTTTTTTTTGCACATTTTTGCCGGAATTGACGTCAATGACGGTAAGCGCCTGTGTAGGCTCGATGATCAGGTAACCGCCGGATTTGAGCCATACGCGTTTGGCAAGAGCTTCTTTTAGCTTCGTTTCTAAGCCGTAAAGTTTTAAAAGCGGAAAATCCGCATCCTCATAAAAACGCAGTTTCGGCATGCTGTCTTGTGCAAATGCCAAAAGGCAGCTTTTTATCTTTTCATACAGCAGGGCATCGTCTGTTACGATCTCATCGTATTCGTCTGCATGCAGATCCCGCAGGCGCGCAAGATAAACAGGCAGCGTCTGCTCTAATACGCTGTAGCAAGTCCGCGTTTTGGCAATACGAAATATTGCTTCGCACCGATTGCACAATGCCTGAATTTCCTGCAGCAAAACCGTATCGTCTTCTAACTCTCCCGCATTGGTCCGTATGATGATGCGATGCCCTGGATTTGGCAGATGTATGCTTAAAAATGTCCTGATCCTGTCTTTGACTTCATCAGTCAATCTACTGGAATAAAAAATTGCGCTGCCTTCTGCTAATATGACGGCATATTTTCCCGTAAAAGTCAGCCTTGCCGTGGCAACTGCTTCCTTTCCGCCTCCGGCTTCCTTGGCAATCTGCACAACGATTTCGTCTTCTAACAGTATCCGCCCATCGTAGGCACGGTTTGTCAAATAAGGGCTGCGGCACTCGTCTAATGGCAGGTAACAGAGCTTCTTTGGCGCGATCTCCACAAATGCCGCACGGATATTGGGAATGATATTTTTTACTTTCCCAATGTAAATGGCGCCTACTAAGCCCGTGCTGCCCTCCCGCCCATCCATGGGCGCAATATCTGCCAGCAAAAGCCTGTTTTGCGCAACAAGACAGGATAATGCCTGTCCATTCATTTTTGTCACAATATATTTTTTGTCTTTCATAACCACCCAATCCTTCTTCTATACAGTATAACATAATTCGGCACGCCTTTGCAATGCCGCCCGTAAAACACATTTTCACAAACAGTCTTTACTTTCCCCCTCCTTTTTTGTTACAATGGTTAGGGCGTCAGACGAAGCGCCTTAGCTGCTTTTGCACAATCCACGGCAGCCCCTTAAACCTTAACCCAAAACAAAGGAGGAACTTTTCATGGGAGGATTTTTTGGCGTAACAGCAAAGACAGACTGCACTTTTGACTTGTTTTTTGGCACAGACTACCATTCCCACCTTGGCACAAGACGCGGCGGCATGGCTGTCTACGATTTAAAAAAGGGCTTCGACCGCGCAATCCATAATATAGAAAACGCGCCTTTTCGCACAAAATTTGATAGAGACGCACAAAAAATGGAAGGGACCTTTGGCATCGGCTGCATCTCCGATTACGAGCCGCAGCCTCTGATCGTGCGCTCCCACCACGGCACATACGCAATTACGACCGTTGGAAAAACCAACAACAGCGCTGCCCTTGTAGAGCGCATTTTTGCAAGAGGGAACGCCCACTTCTTAGAAATGAGCGGCGGAGACATTAACCCGACGGAACTTGCCGCCGCACTCATCAACCAAAAAGAGAGCCTCATCGAAGGCATACAATATGCCCTGAAGATGATTGAAGGCTCTATGACAATGCTCCTATTAACGCCAAAAGGAATTTATGCCGCCCGCGACAAATACGGCCGCACACCGCTTGTCATTGGACAAAAAGAAGATGCCTACTGCGTTTCTTTTGAGAGCTTCGCCTACTTAAACCTTGGCTATAACGACTACAGGGAGCTTGGCCCTGGTGAAATTGCCCTTGTAACGCCAGAAGGCGTGGAAACATTATGTAAACCTGGCACGGACAAAAAAATATGCACCTTTTTGTGGGTATATTACGGCTACCCTTCCAGCTCTTATGAAGGCATCAACGTGGAACATATGCGCTACCGCTGCGGCCGGTGCATGGCAATGCGGGATGACGCGTCGCCGGATATTGCAGCAGGCGTCCCGGATTCCGGCACGGCGCACGCGATCGGCTATGCGAATGCGTCCGGCATCCCATTTTCCAGGCCGTTTATCAAATACACCCCCACATGGCCGCGCTCCTTCATGCCAACGCTCCAAAGCCAGAGAAACCTCATTGCCCGGATGAAACTCCTCCCGGTGCACGATTTGATCAAAGAAAAAAGCATCCTGCTCATCGACGATTCCATCGTGCGCGGGACACAGCTTTTAGAAACAACTGAATTATTATACCAAAGCGGCGCAAAAGAAGTGCATATCCGCCCTGCCTGCCCGCCGCTCATCTACGGATGCAAATATTTGAATTTTTCCCGTTCCAGTTCAGAAATGGATCTCATTACAAGGCGCGTCATCGCCAAATTAGAAGGCGCTCCTGCAACGGAAAGCATTTTGCAGGAATACACTGACCCGGAATCGGAAAGGTATGCCAACATGATCGAAGCAATCCGAAAAGAACTAAATTTTACTTCCCTGCGCTATAACAGGCTCGATGATCTTGTTGATGCAGTCGGCATTCAGCCGTCGCAGCTTTGCACCTATTGCTGGAACGGCAATGAAACATGACGGCATGCCATCATATGATTTCTGCCCCTAGGGCGTCTAACGGCACAAAAACATGGGCATCTGCGCTCCCGCTGTCTGCATAGAGTTCTTCCCTTGTGATCTCTAATGCAAATTCCGGGAGCGTTTCTTTTGCCTCCCGGTAAATGGCTTCCATGACAAACGACGGCTTCACGCTGCCGGCGCTGCTTGCGTCTAAGCGCATAAAAATGCTGTGCCCATCTGCCAAAAGCTGGTAAATGTGCGGCTTTAAATCCATTTCCTGGAAGGCGCCGCTTTTTTTTGCCTGTTTGATGACAGGAATTGCTGCCTTGCTGCGGAAAGATTCAATTTGACTGACCGGGTCAAACAATGGCTCGTATCCTTTGCGAAACGTTACAGTATAATCTGCCGCCGCAACCGATGCCATAGCATTTCCCGCGCCTTCTGGCAGGGCTTTTATGCTAACGACCGCAATGCCTTCTGCCATGACAGCATTTAATCTGCGCATCATGTCCTGGCTTGTGGAAACTTCTGCCACTTCCATGTCAAAGTATTCCCCGTTGCTTTCTAACCCAACGCCAAGAGGCGATGCGAACGACATGATCTGATGCGGGTTAAAGCCTTCCGTATAAACGGCTGGAATAGAGCACCGGCGCACCGCCTTTTGAAAATACCGCATCATATCAAGATGCCCTATGAATTTTACAGGGCCATGCTTCGTAAATTTTACCCTGATCTTCATTTTGCCTCCTCCGGTTTTTGCGTACACAGGTTTTTGCCAAAGCGGTTTGCGCCACAGCCCTGGCATTGCTGCCTGCAGTTTGGCGTTGCCATTTCTTTTTGTGCACGTTCCCATTCACGCAGCAGAAACTCTTTTTTTACGCCGCAGTCGATAAAATCCCACGGGAAAATTTCTTCTTTTGTGCGCTCCCGCACTGTATAAAAATCAACATCTATCCCGCATTCCTGAAACGCTTCCATCCAGACGCCAAACTGAAAATATTCGCCCCAGGAATCAAACAGGCAGCCTTTTTCATAAGCCTTTTGGATGGCCTCTCCGACTTTGCGGTCGCCACGCGCCAAAACGCCCTCTAGCACGCTCACGTTTGCCTCGTGCCAGTTGAATTTGATGGAACGCTGGTTTAGCTGCTCCATGATGGCCCGCCTTGTGGCATAGGCTTTTTCGATAAATTCTTCTTTTGACGACATTTTTGCCCATTGGAACGGCGTAAACGGCTTTGGGATAAAAAAAGATGCGCTTGCGGTAATCTGCACCCTGCCATTTCGCTTCTCTTTTGGCATTGTTTCATAAAACTGGGCTGCAATTTTGTCGCAAAGCTCCCCGATGCCCTGAATATCGTCTTGCGTTTCCGTTGGCAGCCCAAGCATGAAATAAAGTTTTACCCGGTTCCAGCCGCTCTCAAACGCCATGGAGGCGCCTTTTAAAATGACTTCTTCGGTCAATCCTTTGTTGATGACATTGCGCAGCCGCTGGCTGCCCGCTTCCGGGGCAAATGTCAGGCTGCTTTTGCGCACGTCCTGCACTTTATCCATCACCGAAAGGGAAAATGCATCGATGCGCAAAGACGGCAGGGAAATATTGACGTGCCGGCTGCTACAGTAATCGATCAAAAAGGTGACAAGCTCTTCTAAGTTTGTATAATCGCTGGAACTTAAGGAGCTTAAGGAAATTTCCTCATAGCCTGTATTTTCCAGCATCGCTATTGCGTATTCCTGCAGACAGCGGACATCCCGTTCCCTAATGGGACGGTATATCTGGCCAGCCTGGCAGAAACGGCAGCCTCTTATGCAGCCCCTTTGTATTTCTAACACGACCCTGTCCTGCGTCACTTTGATAAACGGGACAACCGGCTTTTTTGGGTAATATGTGCCAGATAAATCCAGGACGATTTCTTTTGCAATGACAGCGGGCGCGCCTTCCCATACCGGCGCAAAAGAAGCAAGCGTGCCGTCTTCATGGTACGCTGCCTCATAAAAGGCGGGCACATACATGCCTGGGATTTGCGCCGCCTTTTTTAAAAAATCAAGGCGGCTTTTGCCCGCCGCTTTATTTTCTTTATACGCATCTAAGAGTGCCCGGTACTGTGTTTCCCCTTCTCCGATATAAAACAGGTCAAAAAACGCCGCAACCGGCTCCGGGTTGTACGCGCACGGGCCGCCCCCTATGACGATTGGCACATCTTCGCCCCGCTCTTTTGCCAAAAGCGGAATGCCGCTTAAATCCAGCACCTGCAAAATATTTGTATAGCACATCTCATATTGAAGCGTGATGCCCAAAAAATCAAACCACGCTACCGGATGCTGTGATTCTAAGGCAAATAACGGAATTTTCTCCTCCCGCATCAGCTTGTCCAAATCTATCCACGGGGAATAGACGCGCTCACACCATACGTCGTCCCATTTGTTGAACATGTCGTATAAAATCTGTATGCCAAGATGTGACATGCCAATCTCATATACATCGGGAAAGCACATGGCAAAGCGGGCGGCTATGTTTTCCAAATCTTTTTTTACAGCATTGATCTCGCCGCCGATATAACGCGCCGGTTTTTCTATTTTTAATAAAATTTCATCACTAAGTGCTAATTTTCTCATACTTTCCCCGTTTACTGCCCTGACACGCTATAGTTTCCGGTTTCTTCCGGCATATCGGCCAAACTTGCAAAAAAATCTAAAAATTTAGACGATTCTGCCGCAATTTGATAGTTTTCCTGCATAAGCGCATAAATTTCTTTCGCATTTTTTCCAAAAATGCTGCCGCCAGCCATGTCAAGCGCCAAGTATGCCATAAATAACATGGCCGATAGCGCAAACCGCAGCCGAAACGTTGACGGCGGAAGCTGTTCCTCTTCCGTTTCCTGTGCAGGATACGCGCCATACAGGATGCTTTCCCGGCTTTTCATTTTTTGCTGGTTTATTTGATGTTCTTCCCGTATCCTGTTTGCCAGGTGCATTCTTTTTTCTGCAGAAATATTTGCCATGCCGCCTCCGTGACTTTACAAAACATCTTTTTCTAAATGTATGTCTAAAGTACGTGCATCATGCCTAAGTATTCCTGCATTTTACGTTTTTGCGCACGGCATCCGTCAGCGTTTTGCAAGATCTGATGTAATTTCTTCCCAGCCAATCCCCTTTTCTTCCATAAGCACCATCATATGGTATAAAAAGTCCGAAATCTCGTATTTTAGCTGTTCCGTATCCGGGTTTTTGGCGGCAATGATAATCTCTGCCGCTTCTTCCCCAAGTTTCTTTAATATTTTATCAAGCCCTTTATCAAACAGGTAATTGGTGTAGGAGCCTTCTTTTGGGTGCGCCTTGCGGTCTTTTATGATGGCAAGGACATCTTTTAAGATGTAGATAGGATTGCGCCCTTCCTCGCCTGGCTTTATAATCTCATGGAAAAAACAGCTGTACGCGCCTGTATGGCACGCGTTGCCTTCCTGTGCCACCCGGGCAAGCAGCGTATCCATATCACAGTCTGATAGCAGCGATCTCACATATTGGAAATGGCCGCTTGTTTCTCCCTTTAGCCAGAGCGTCTGGCGGCTTCGGCTGTAATATGTCATTTTGCCTGTCTGCAGCGTGGCCAAATAGGCTTCCTCGTTCATATAAGCAAGCATGAGCGTTTCTTTTGTCTGGAAATCCTCTACGATGACCGGCACAAGGCCGTCAGAATTTTTTTTCAAATCGTCCCATTGATAGGCGGCTTCCTGTGCGCTTACCGGCACGCCGTTATCTAAACAGAGCGTTTTTAAGGCGCTTAATTCTTTTGCGTTGGCGTTGATGATCTCGCCGGTAATGCCGTCAACGCCCGGCATATTCAAATGCTCTATCAGTTTATCCAAAGAAACGTCTGCCATCATGATCAGCATTGGAACTTTGCTTGGATTAGGGCATCCCTTCGGAATATACGGATTGACGCAGATAAGTTCGCTGACATGAGCCTCTAATAACCCGGCATGCTCTATGAGTATGGCAGGATTGGCAAAACATGCCGCTATTTTTTCTTTTCCAAACCGCTTGGAAACTTCCACAGTCAAATCGATATTATCCTGCTTTGCGTAATTTAACGCCGCTTTTTTGCATCCTGCATAGAGCAGCTTTTTGACGTCTTCCATCTTGCGCACATTGCCTGCGCCAATGACGGGAATCTGCGCCGCCTCACATATTTTTTTCATGGCAAGCAGTGCTTCTTCATGCTCCGCATCTTCTGTGGACAAATCAAAGACGAGCAGGCCGTCCGCATTGCTCGTGCTGTAAAACCCGGCGGCTTCTGCCGGGTCATGGTGTATGATGGTTTTATCGTTAAAGTTTTTGACAAGCATTCCCTTGTACAAATACATACAGGGGATGAATTTTTTGTAATTTCTGGCGTTCAATTCTGTTGGCTCCTTTGTATGGATAGCTTTTTTATGCTTACAGGCTTCCTTTCGTGCTTAATACGCCTGTAACCCTTGTATCTTTTGCTGCTGCTTCATCCAGTGCTTTGGCAAATGCTTTAAATGCCGCCTCTGCCATATGGTGGCTGTTGCTGCCAGAAAGCATTTTAATATGCAGGTTTATGCCCGCACTGTAAGAAAGCGCATAGAAAAATTCCCGGATAAGCTCCGTATCCAGCCCGCCAATGTGCTCTGTTGGAAAGGCGGCATCAAATGCCAGATACGGCCTGTTGCACAAGTCTACCGCGCACAGGGCGAGTGCGTCGTCCATTGGCAGGATGCAGCTGCCGTAGCGGCGGATGCCTTTTTTATCCCCTAACGCTTCTTTGACTGCCCATCCAAGCACGATGCCGGTATCCTCCACAGTATGGTGCCCATCTACGGCAAGATCCCCGTCTACTTTCAGCGTCATATCAAAAAAACCGTGTTTGCAAAAGCCTTCCAGCATATGATCAAAAAAACCGATGCCGGTATCAATGCTATAGGTGCCAGTGCCGTCTATATGCAGCGTTAGTGTTACTGTTGTTTCTTTTGTCTGTCTTGTAATTTCTGCGCTTCGCTTCATTGCGTCATCCTTCCTGCCATCATTCAAACCTTAGTTTAATGGAATTTGCATGTGCTGTCAAACCCTCTTTGCTGGCAAATAATGCTATGTCTTCGTGCACCTTCATGAGCGCTTCCCTCGAATAGGAGATAATGCTCGTTTTTTTCAAAAAATCATCGACATTTAATGGGGAAAAGAATTTTGCCGTGCCGTTTGTTGGGAGCACATGGTTTGGACCCGCAAAATAATCGCCAAGCGGCTCGGAAGAATATTCCCCCAAAAAGATTGCGCCGGCATTGCGTATTTTCATCATGACGGCAAACGGATCTTTTGTCAATATTTCCAGATGCTCGGAAGCAATTTCATTTGCCGCCTCTATCGCGTCTTCCATCGTTTCTGCGATGAAAATATAACCGTAATCATCAAGCGATTTTTGGATGATGCCCACCCTTGGCAGCAGCTTTGCCTGTATGTCGATCTGCTCTTTTGTTTCCCGCGCCAGTTTTTCATCCGTCGTAATCAAAATGGCGGACGCAAGTTCATCATGCTCTGCCTGGGAAAGCAGGTCTGCCGCCACAAATCTTGGGTTTGCCGTTTCATCTGCCAAAACAAGAATCTCACTTGGCCCGGCAATGGAGTCAATGCTCACATGGCCGTACACCGCCTTTTTGGCAAGCGCGACAAAAATATTGCCAGGACCTACGATCTTATCGACTTTTGGGATGCTTTCCGTCCCAAAGGCAAGCGCGGCAATGGCCTGTGCGCCCCCTGCTTTATAAATAGCATCAACGCCCGCAATATGCGCGGCAGCAAGCGTTGCTGGATTGACCTTCCCATCTGCCCCCGGCGGCGTCGTCATAATGACCTGCCCTACGCCCGCAGTCTTTGCGGGTATGATGTTCATAAGCACGCTGGAAGGATATGCGGCTTTGCCGCCCGGCACATAGACACCGGCTTTTTCTAATGCGGTAATCTTCTGCCCTAACAGGCTGCCGTCCTCTTTCGCGTCAAACCAGCTGTTTCTTAGCTGTTTTTCGTGGTAGCGGCGAATGTTTTCCCGTGCTTTTTCCATAACCGCGATCAGGGCGGGATCGGTCAAGGCATACGCTTCTTTGATTTCTTCGCTGGTGATGCGGATAGTGTCTTTTGTCAGGACACATTTGTCAAAGGCTTCGGTATAAAAAAAGAGTGCCGCATCCTTTTCCTGTTTGACCCGTTCTATTATTTGGGCAACATCGCGTTCATACTTGGCATAATGTCCCGGGCTCCTTTTTAAAAGGGCATTTAACAGGTCCTTTTTTGTTTCAGGCGTCAATCGGATTGTTTTCATGATCTCCTCATTTCTACTCTGTTTGCAATTTTTCCCGTAAGTCGCAGATGAGTTTTTTAATGCGCTCTGTTTCCATCTGCATGCTTACCTGGTTTACGATCATCCTTGCGGATAACGGGCAGATTTCCTCAAGCACGGCTAAGCCGTTTTCCCGCAGCGTAGAACCGGTCTCTACAATATCCACAATGACATCGGATAAGCCTGCAATCGCGCCAAGCTCGACAGAGCCGTTTAATTTAATGATATCGACTGTCTGGTGCTTTTTTGTATAGAAATATTCTTTGGCAATATGCGGGTATTTGCTTGCCACGCGGATCATTTCGTGGTGGGCGAGCAGTTCCCTGGCCTCTTTTCTGCCGCATACGCACATGCGGCATCTGCCAAAGCCAAGGTCGAGCACTTCATAAACCCTGCGCCCTTCTTCCAGCAGCGTATCTTTCCCGGCGACTCCAATGTCCGCCGCCCCATATTCCACATAGGTTGGAACGTCCGGCCCTTTGGCGAGGAAAAACTTAAGTTTTTCTTCTTCGTTGACAAATATGAGCTTCCGGGAGTTTTTATCCTGCATTTCTTTGCATGTGATCCCGGCCTTTTCAAGCAGTTCCATCGTTTTATCCGCAAGCCTGCCTTTTGTCAGTGCAAATGTTAAATACCTGTCATTGTCACGCATAAACTGCCGCCATTCCTTTCCCATATTGGATTCTAAAATCTTTTAGAAAAACACCGCTTCTTTTCGCATGTTTTTTGCCGCAAAGGCCCTATAATCTTCTTTTGTCTTATCTGGGCGCATAGGCGCCATCTCTACGGTTTCCCCGCTGTTGCGAAGCTCTTTTGCCTTAGCGAGCGCCGTTTTGTAATTTTCCGGCGCATATACAAGCAGCGTCCCCCTGTGCTTTAGCGGAATCGGAATCTGCTGCCTTGCCAGTGCGAGCATCAGGTCATCGATAGCGATTGCCGCGCCGATTGCCGGTGCTTTTTTGCCAAACTGCTGCAAAAGATTGTCATAACGCCCGCCTGTCACAATCGCGCCGCCAACACCATAAGTATAGGCTTTGAACACAATGCCTGTATAATAACGGTATTTGCTAAGCAGCCCAAGATCAAACGAAACATAGTTTTCCACGCCGTATCCGCAAAGTGCCTCATAAAGGCTTTCCAGCCTGTCTATGGCGCAAAGGGAACGTTCGTTTTGCACAAGCGTCCGGGCCTTCTTTAGGGCATCTGCCGCGCCAAAAAGGTCGGTGATCTTTAGCAGCACTTCCCGGTAATCATGGCGCACGCTTTTTTCGTAAAGAAATTCTTCCGCAGCAAAATAATTTTTTCCGGAAATATATTCCCGCAGCGTCAGCTCCGTTTCTGCATCCATGCCGCAGGCGGCGCAGATGCCTTTAAAATATTCCATATGCCCTACGCTGATTTGGAACTTTTCAAGTCCTATCCGGCGAAGCGCCTCTACTGTCATGCCAAGTATTTCCGCATCCGCCTCCACAGTGCCATCCCCTATCAGCTCTGCGCCCATCTGGGTAGACTCCTTTAATTTTCCCTGCAAGCTGGATGTATTGGCAAACGTGCTGCCAACATAAGCAAAGCGTATCGGCATATCGTCCGCAAAGTATTTGGCGGCGCATCTGGCCATAGATGGCGTAAAATCAGGGCGCAGCACAAGCGTACTGCCTTCTTTGTCAAAAAATTTATACAGCTCCTTGGACGGCGTTGTGCCAATTTCTTTGGAAAAGACGTCAAAGTACTCAAATACCGGCGTCTGGATGTCCAGATAGCCGTAGCTGCACAAAACAGCATGCAGCTGCGCTTCGGTTTTTTGCTTTTTCGCGTATTCCTCCCCATAAATGTCCCGGACGCCTTCCGGTGTATGCACTAACTGACTGCCCATTGTAAACTCCTTCTATCATGCTTTACCACATTACCGTGATAATTCGCTATCGCAAAGAACTATTATACTATATAGCATAGAAAAATAATTGTCAAGCAATCGGTATTTTTACTGTCAAAAGACAGTGCCCCTTTCTATGGACTCTCTTCCCGCAGGGAAATGTCAAGCTGCAGCATATCCAGATATGGCACGAGCACGCTGCTTTTCTTTGGCAGGAAAAAACGTTCGTCCAATTCTTCAAAGCGGAAACTCTTGCGTCCTCCCGCCTTTGCCCTCTCCCAAAACTGGCAAAGAAGGGCGTAGCGCAAGTAATACATCAAATTTCTATGCGTATAAAAGATAAGCAGGAAGGCAATGCCGCCCTGCTTTTCAAACTCGCCCATAAACGCGACCTGGTGCTCATGGATGTTTTGGAGCATGAACGTATCAATGGCACACTCTTTAGCGTCAAAACAGACAGGAATGCCCTGTACCGCGCCGATATAATCGACCGTGCTCTGCTTGTCGAAATAAGCAAGCGTAATGTGCCTGTGCTCTTTATCAATTTTAATCGGCGTGATCGGCGTTGGGATTTTTTGTATGAGTGCAAGCGCGTGTTCCCTGTATTTTTCATTGGTGCGGTTGACCAAATCCTCTAACGTAGAGCCTCTTAGCCCTCTTGAATTCCACGTTGCCATTGTCTGCTCTCCCAAATATCCAAAAATGCGGCAGGAAGCGGCGCGGTGACTGACAGCCCGTCCATATCTGCAAATTCTTCCCCCATTGCCGGAAATTCCAGCCTGTATGCGTGCAGCATCTGTCCTTGCAGGCAGTATTGCTGTTTGAAATGCCTGTTATAGTCTTTGTCGCCATATTTGTCATCCCCTATAAGCGGATGCCCGGCGGCCGCAAACTGCGCCCGGATCTGGTGCGGTTTCCCAGTGATCAGCTGCGCTTCTAACAGCGTCATATCCTGGCACCAGGCAAGCGGCGTATATTTTGTGAGCACTTCGCATTCCTTCCCGCTGCCTAAAGCATGCGCAAAGACGCTTACCCGGTTTGCCGCCCCGTCTTTTACAAGGTGTCCTTTTAATGTGCCGCCTTCTTTTATGATGCCTTTGACATAAAGCCTGTAAAATTTATGGAGCGTCCGTTCCCGCAGCAGCGCATTTGCCGCCTGCATGCCAGAAAGGGTCTTGCCGCATAGGACGATGCCGCTTGTATTGCGGTCTAAGCGGTTGCAGACAGACGGCTTAAAAGTCGCAAGATCGGCCATATCCAGGCTTCCTGTAAAAAGCAGGTAGCCGATCAGCCATTCATTTAGGGAAACATCAGTTTGCCTTGCCTTTTGCGCTAACAGCCCAGCCGGTTTGTCCACAAGCAGGATGTGCTTGTTTTCAAACAGGATGGCAAGCGGCCCAATGCGCGAAAAAGCATCGGCATATTGCCTGCCCTGCCCGTTAAGGACACCCCGGAATTTATCGACCGTTTCTGCCGCCATAAAAAAAGTGAGCGTATCGCCTGTGGCAAGTTTTTCGCTGCCTTTCGCCTTTTTTCCGTTTAGCGTAATATTTTTTTTGCGCAACATCTTGCAAAGAAAGCTGTGCGGCGCTTCCTTGAAATATTTATGCAGAAACTTATCCAGCCGCTGCCCGGCTTCGTTTTCGCCTATAAAAATATTTTCCATACCGTCTTTTCCTCACAGGGAAAGCGATTTTACAAAATCTGCCATTTCTTCTATCTTAGATAGGCTCTCTTCGTCTGTCCCCGCTTTTGCCATACTGGACAGGCAATTCAAAAAAGCGTCCTTATTTGCCAGGATTTTTACCGGCACAGAGGATTTTCCACGCATATTTAGCATATGCTGTATGTGTGCTCCTGCCGCCGCAATGTCCGTTTTTGGATTTTGTGCAAAACCGCATAAAAACTGCCCGCCTACTGCCATGCAGGCAATATCGAAGTTTTTCTTCTCGGACGTCATATACAGATCGTATAAAAGAAAAACTTTCTGCGCAAACGGCGCAAAAGCCTCGGCCGCTTCTTTTGTGCAGCCTTTTATGCGAAACGCCATGATCATATGGACCGCGCTCTTGCTTGCCGGCAGACAGCCTAAAATGGCAAATACCGTAAACAGGTTGTTTTTTGTCCCGCTTTGGGAGACCCCTGCAAAAAAGATGGCTGCGGATACGGCAAACAAAAGAAGCGTCCAGCATGCCGTCTGTATTTTTAAGCGGGCATGATAGCCGTATTGTCCTTTTTTTAATTTCATAATGGCCGCAGCTTTCTATGTTCCAGGCAGTCCATAAACCAGAGCGGCAGGGCATGCGGCAGCAGCTTGGCAAGTACCGCAAATGCCTTGATTGGCGGGCTGTAAACAGCAATCGGCTTTTTGCGCATGGATGCTTTGATTGCATCTGCCACGACGCCGTGCACTGCGACAATCGTCAAGTTTTTCACCGACAACCTGCCTTGGTATTTTTCCGCGTTTTCAAAAAATTCTGTCTGCACAGGCCCGGGGCAGACCGCCGTCACATAAATGCCGCGTTTTTTCAATTCCGCGCCGGTTGCCCTTGCGAAACTAAGCACGTACGATTTTGTTGCAGCATATACGGCAAAGCCGGGCTGGGGCAGAAATGCCGCGCTTGAGGCAAGCTGTATGATGCGGCTGTTTCGTTTCATGTACGGAATGCACATATGCGTCATCTTTGTAAGCGCCGTGCAGTTAACATGCAGCATCTGAAGCTGCTCTTTTGCCGGAAGTCTGGCAAAGTCGCCTAACAGGCCTAAGCCCGCGCAGTTGACGAGCATTCTGATGCAGGGGCGCAGCTTGGCCAGCGTGTCTGCAAAAGAAGCCATCGCGGCATCGTCTGTGACATCCATGGCAAAAATCCTGACCTTATGCAAAAGCTGCCCTGAGAGCTCCTGCAGTTTTTCATTCCGTCTGGCAATGAGCCAGATCTCGTCCATTGTAATTTTCTCCGAACGGAAAAAATTTTCATCCAGCTGCATGGCAAATTCCATGCCAAGCCCTGATGAGGCTCCTGTAATGACTGTAATATTCATGGCTGTTCCTCCTTTGCCTGCCTGGCATCCCATAATATTGTAAAATCCGGGATATAATAATCTGCCAGCTTTCTTTTTTCTTCATCCTGGTACATAGAATACGCATCCCCAACGGCACATACTTGCATCCCGGCACGTTTCCCTGCCACTATCCCTGCGGTAAGATCCTCAAATACAAGGCATGCCTTAGGCTGTATTCCCAGCTTCTTTGCTGCTAACAGGTAAATATCCGGCGCGGGCTTGCCTTGTTTTATATCCTGTGATGTGACAATGGCTGAAAAATAGTCTGTAATCTTTAAGGATGTTAACAGCGCCTGCGTCAGATGGCCGGCATTGCTTGTCGCGATGCCAAGTTTCATGCCAGCCGCTTTAGCGTAATCCAGCGTTTCTTTTACGCCCGGCTTTAGCGGCGCGGCATTCGTATACTTTTCATAACTCATCTGGTTCCATGTCTGCATAATTTCTTCCACTGTGCAGGGAAGCTGGAAATGCTCTTTAAAATAGCATGCCGTTTCAAAAAAACTTTTCCCCTCGATCTGCTTTTGCAGGTCATTCGGATAAGCAATGCCAAAAAGCGCCAGATATTCCACATCAATCTGCTTCCATATCCCCATGGAATCTACGAGCGTTCCATCCAGGTCAAAAATCATTGCTTTTTTGCGGCAAAACATCGCCTGATATTCTTTTATGCAAGATTTCATGCAATTTTTTGTCCCGCTGGCTCCTTTCGTGTGCAAAAGGCCGATTTCCTGTTCTGTCAGCTTCCGGTAAGCGCCGGGTGCCAATGCATCGTCAAGCCAGAGGCCGCCCATGGAGAGGCGTTTTAAATAAAGCGCTTCGTTTTCCACTGCTGCCAACATCCGTTTGACCTGATGAAACCTGCCTTCCTGGATCGTCAAATGGATGGCCGGGCGTTTCTCAAAACCGGATACATCCCTGACTTTCGCAGGAAGCGTCGGCTTTGCGTCCCCGATATCAACGCCTGCTTCTAACTGCTCTTTCTCTTTGTCTGAAAGCGTCCGTTTTATGTAAACCAAATAAGTTTTATCTGTATGCTTTGCCGGGGACAATAGCGCGTGGGCAAGCGCACCGTCATCGGTAAGCAAAAGCAGCCCTTCCGCATCTTTATCCAGCCTCCCGGCCGGGGCAAGGTTTTTTCTCATGGCATCTTTGCCGCTAAGCAGTGACATTACCGTCTTTTCGCGCCGGTCAGTTACCGCCGTGACAACACCGGCAGGCTTATGGAGCATATAATAAACATAAGGCTCATAAAGGCACGGCTGCCCGCCGCACGCAATTTTATCCGCTGCAGGGTCAATCTGATGCTCCGGGCGTTTGATGACCTGGGCATTAACTGTAATCTGCCCTTTTCTTATGAGCGCTTTTACTTCGTTTCTTGTGCCGATGCCGGCGTCTCCTAGAAATTTATCCAGTCTCATCCTAAACAGCTGCTTTCCTTCTTATATTTTGTTCATGCATGGCCGCCATGGCGCATAGTATGTATAAATCCAGTGCCGCAGAGGTCGCATTTTGCACAGTTTCCTAAGAAAAGGGGCGCTTACCCTGTTTTTTCTCCTGCTGATCTTTTATATCCTTGCCGACCCGGCGCTTTCGCTGCACTATGCCTTAACAGGCCTTACGCTGTGGTTTCACAATATGATTCCAACGCTGCTTCCATTTATGATTGTAACAGGCATGATGATCCAGCTAAACATTACTTCCGCATTCGTACAAGTCGTAAAGCCGTTCCTTGGCCCGCTGTTTTTTTTAGACGACGACTGCCTGTACGCCATTGTCATCGGCTTTTTGTGCGGATTCCCTATGGGGGCGCGCACTGTGGCGCAAATGTATAGGCTTGGCAAAATCTCAAAAGAAAAAGCGTCGCTGCTTCTGGCATTCTGCAATAACATCGGCCCGGTCTATTTTACAGGCTTTGTCATGGCGGCACTCAAAATCGAACATAAGTTCTTATGCCTCTTTGGCATGTATGCGCTGCCCTTTTGCTATGGCCTGTTGCTGCGCCATACCATCTACCGCAAAAGCATCCCCTACGCCCACGCGGCATTTCCAAAAATGGCCAAAAACAGGCTCTCTTCAGAAAAGCTGTTAGATACAATCGACGGCTCTATTACAGCCGGGCTGCTTAGCATCGCAAAACTTGGCGGCTATATGGTGCTGTTCAATCTATTTCATATTATCCCGTTCCATCTTTTACGGGAATATCCTGGCTGGCTTGGCAAAATCCATTGCATTTTGGAAATTACAAGCGGCATCAGGCACCTTGGCGCATCTTCCCCGCTCTATGTGCTCGTTTTGCTCCCTTTTGGAGGGTTTTCCTGCATTGCGCAGACTTACAGCATGATCCATGGCACCGGCCTGTCGCTGCGCCAATATGTCTTTCATAAAACCGCGCTGACGGGGGTGACATTCGTATATTACCTGGCGGCTGTCCATATGGCAGGTTATCCGCTCTAGCCTGGCCGCCAGAAATGCTAAGAAATCGCCGCCAGGCGACGATTTCCTAAATTTATATGATGTTTAACCCGCCGCCGCCTTCTAATAGCTCATCATCATCTGTAGGCTCTAATTCGGAGCGGTTGGCTTTTACAATATCATAACACTGCCCAAGCGCATTAGAAAGCTCGCTGTATTTTGCGGTCGTTATGTCAAGCGAATGGGCAATGATATTTTCGAGGTTTTTCAAAATATCGTCCGTATATTGCATTGCGCCCGCCTTGACTGCATTGGCCTCGATCATTGCGCTGTCTAAAATTTCCTGCGCCTGCCTTGTCGCCATCATGACAATCTCATTGGCCTGCGTATATGCCTGCTGCATAATGGCATGCTCGCTGATAAGCGCCGTCGTATGCTTTGTCGCTTCGCTAATGAGTGCTTCCGCCTTTGTCTTTGCGTCGCTTAAAATCGCTTCTTTGTTGCTGATGATCTGCTGGTAGCGTTTGATCTCATCAGGAGTTTTCATGCGCAGCTCTCTGAGAAGTTCATCAATCTCTTCTTTGTTTACAACGATATTTTCTTTTGAGAATGTCTGATACTTACAGCTATCAATATATTCTTCTATTTCATCAATCAACTGTTCAATTCTGCTGCTCATAAATTTCTCCTTTTTCCCAATAAACAACTCACTTATATTTTATCACAAACTGGGCTTATCTTTCAATACCATATTTCGCATATAACCGTTTTGCCACAAATTCCGGCACACATTGTAAAATATCGCCGTTAAAACTTGCAATTTCCTTGACGCTGGACGAACTAAGGTACGCATATTCTAACGATGTTGCCAAAAACAGCGTATCAAGCTGCCCGTTTGAGAGTTTATGGTTTGTCTGGGCAATCTGCAGCTCATATTCAAAATCCGTAATGGCGCGAAGCCCGCGGATAGCGACATGGACTTTCTGCTTTCTGGCATAGTCGATAAGCAGGCCGCTGAAAAAATCGACTTTCACATTCGGCATGTCCGCAGTTGCCTCTTTTAGCATGTCTACGCGTTCTTCCACGGAAAACAGCGGTGTTTTCGCCTTATTATCAAGCACGCTGACAATCAAAACGTCAAAAATCCCTGCAGAACGCCGGATGATGTCTAAATGCCCTAATGTGACCGGATCAAAACTTCCCGGATAAATAGCGGCTTTCCTTGTTTCGTTCATAATGTTTGAGCCCTTTCCCTCTGGATAAATACATGTTTGTTTGTTTTATAGTTCTTTTCCCTGTATACGGCAAAGCCCAACGCCTGGACAAAAGAAAAATCCGTCGCTAAAGCCGCCTCTATGATGATCTTTGTGTTATCTGTAATATATGGCAGTTTCCAAAATGCATCGAACAGGCGTTCTTCATAGCCTTGCGCGTATGGCGGGTCAGCAAAAACAATGTCTGCAGCTTCTTCCTGTATCAAAGGCAGTGCCGCAAAAATGTCTTTTTTTAAGACAACGCCACGCTGCGTTAAATGCGCTGCCTGCAGGTTGCCCTTGATGCAGGCGGCAGCAGCGGCATCATTGTCCACAAAATACGCTTTTTTCGCGCCACGGCTTAACGCCTCAATGCCGATGCCGCCGCTTCCGCTAAAAAGGTCGAGAAAAACGCAGTCTAAAAGCGCAGGGCTTAATATGTTAAACAGTGTTTCCTTCAGCCTGTCCGTCGTCGGCCTTGTGTGCATGCCTTTTGGCGCTTGTAAGCAAAGGCCCCTTGCGCTTCCTGCAATGACTCTCATCGATCCCGTCCTTTCTAGCGTCTGCAAAATTTAAGTTGCCCTGATTTTTACGCCTTTTGTATCTCGTCTGCCAGGCTTTATCTTTTGTGCCATAAGCTGCGTGCCTTTGTATTCTATCACTGCTTCCAGCGTATTTTGCGTATAATATACGGCCTCAATGCAGTCTTTTTGCGCTAATTTCATGCCGCGCACGCCCACTGCCGCTTTTTTCTTTTCAGGGATTTCCTCTACCGGGAAACGCAGGAAAAAGCCGTCTTTGGACTGTAAGATAATGTTGCGCTGCTCTTTTAGCAGTTTGACGCTGACAAGCTCGTCCCCTTCTAAGAGCCTTGTCGAGGCGACTGTGCGCTTGGAAACGTCAAATTCAGCACCGTCTACCATCTTTAGCATCGCGGTGCGCGTGACAAACAGCAGCCGGTGTAAATGCAGCTCCTTTGTGCTTGCAATGCAGAGCGGGATTTCTTTGTCTGAACTGTAATTGCTGATGTTGTCGATGGGAACGCCCTTATCGCGGAAACGCCCAAACGGCAGATCCATGACTTTTACCGTATGCACCTGCCCAGTATTCGTAAAGATGCAGATGCGCCCGGTATTCTGGCAGACGATGACATATTTATGCTCGGCATCTGCCGCTTCTTTGTTGCGCTCGTATGTCGCCATATCGACTGTCCTAGCATAGCCGAAACGATCCATCAAAAAGACGACATCCATTTCTTCGATTTCTTTTTCTTTGTATACGGCTTCCGCCGCGTTTTCAATGACGGTGCGCCGCCCTCTCCCATATTCTTTCTTGATGGCATCTAGTTCATTCATCATGACCTGCGTCATGGAATCCCGCCTTGCTAATATATCTTCATATTGGTAAATGTTGGCAACCGTTTCTTCATGTTCTTTGATAAGCGCTTCTAGTTCTAAGCCAATCAGCTTATACAGGCGCATTTCTAAGATGGCGTTTGCCTGTTTTTCCGTAAAGGCAAGCTGCGCCGCCATAACCTTAGACTCTTTAGAGCGGAATTTAATGCCTTCGGTCACACCTTCTACAAGGCACGCTTTCGCCATGGCGCGGTCTTTCGAGCCGCGCAGTATTTCTATGACAAGGTCGATGACGTTGCAGGCTTTGATCAGGCCTTCCTGTACTTCTCTTTTTTCCGTTTCTTTTTGCAGCAGCGTCGTATATTTTCTCGTCGTCACTTCATACTGGAACGAAACACATTCCTTTAGAATCGTTTTTAGCCCCATCGTTTCCGGCCTGCCGCCTGCGATTGCAAGCATATTAACGCCAAACGTATCTTCCAGCCGCGTCTTTTTGTAAAGCAGGTTTGTGAAGTTTTCCACGTCCGTATCTTTTTTTAGCTCAATGACAATGCGGATGCCTTCTTTGGACGACTGGTTGGAAATATCCACAATGTCTGTCGTCTTTTTTGTTTCATAAAGCGCGGCAGCATCCTGCAGAAATTTGGAGATGTTCGCGCCTATCATCGGATATGGGATCTCTGAAATGACAAGGCATACCTTGCCTGATTTTCCTTTCTCTATTTCCACTTTGCCTCGGATTTTAATTTTGCCCGTGCCTGTTTCATAAATTTCCAGCAGTTCGTCCTCATTGATGACGATGCCGCCTGTCGGAAAATCCGGCCCTTTGATGTAGCGCATCAGCTCTTTTGTGGAAATATCGGGGTTTCGCATGTATGCTTTTTGGGCTTCAATGACTTCGCTTAGATTGTGCGGCGGTATGCTCGTTGCCATGCCGACCGCGATGCCTTCCGCACCGTTGACTAAGAGGTTTGGAATCTTTACCGGAAGCACCGACGGCTCTTTTTCTGTTTCATCAAAGTTTGGAATAAAATCTACGACGTTTTTATCTAAATCCGCAAGGTAGGCTTCCTGCGTTATCTTCTCAAGCCGTGCTTCCGTATAGCGCATGGCGGCCGCGCCGTCCCCTTCAATATTGCCAAAATTGCCATGCCCGTCGATAAGCGGCAGCCCTTTCTTGAATTCCTGCGTCATGACAACGAGCGCATCATAAATCGAGGCGTCGCCGTGCGGATGATATTTGCCCATCGTATCACCAACAATGCGCGCACTCTTGCGGTGTGGCTTATCAAAGCGCACGCCAAGCTCGTGCATATCATACAGCGTCCTTCTTTGCACCGGTTTTAAGCCGTCCCGCACGTCCGGGAGCGCCCTTGCCACGATAACGCTCATGGCATAGTCAATATAGGATTTTTGCATGATCTCAGAATACTCGGTTTTGATAATATTGTCGCTCATGTTAATTGCCATGCCCTTTCTACAGCCTGCAAACATTCCTGCGTGTCGTTAAATGTCTAGTGCAGCATCTACCGCATGTTCGTAAATAAACGCTTTCCTTGGCGGCACGTCGGTTCCCATGAGCATTTCCGTCACTTCGGAAGCCATCCGGGCATCTTCAATCTCCACCTGCTTTAGCATGCGCGTTTCAGGATTTAACGTCGTTTCCCACAGCTGGGCTGCGTCCATCTCCCCAAGGCCTTTATATCTTTGCAGTGTAAAAGGGCCTTTGTGCCGCTTCCGGTACTTTGCTAACGCTTCATCGTCATACAAGTATTCTTCTGCCCCTTTGCCGGGAACCGCCTTGTATAAGGGCGGCATGGCAAGGTAGACGTGCCCTTCGTAAATGAGTTCCGGCATAAAGCGGTAAAAAAGCGTCAAAAGGAGCGTTGAGATGTGCGCACCGTCCACGTCGGCATCTGCCATGATAATAATCTTGTCATAGCGCAGTTTTGTAATGTCAAAATCGTTTCCATATCCTTCCGAGAAGCCGCAGCCAAAGGCGTTGATCATCGCCTTGATCTCCGCGTTTGCGAGCACTTTGTCGATGCTTGCTTTCTCAACATTTAATATTTTGCCACGGATTGGCAAAATCGCCTGGTATGCACGATTTCTTGCAGTTTTCGCGCTCCCCCCTGCCGAATCGCCCTCTACAATAAAAATTTCGCACTTTTTCATATCCTTCGATTCGCAATTTGCAAGTTTTCCGTTAGAATCGAAGGAAAATTTCTGTTTTGTCAAAAGGTTTGTCTTTGCTTTTTCTTCCGTTTTGCGTATTTTGGCGGCTTTCTCCGCGCAGCCAATGACAGCCTTTAGCGTTTCAATGTTTCTGTCAAAATAGCGTACAATCTCTTCTCCCGTAATTTTGGAAACGCTTTTGGCGGCATCCTGGTTGTCTAGTTTTGTCTTTGTCTGGCCCTCAAAACGCGGATCGGGATGTTTGATCGATATAACTGCAGTCATGCCGTTTCGAACGTCTGCGCCGGTAAAATTCGCGTCTTTTTCTTTTAAAATGTTTAATTCCCTTGCGTAAGTGTTTATTACGTTTGTAAACGTGGATTTAAAGCCGGTCAGGTGCGTCCCGCCTTCCGCGTTGTAAATGTTGTTGCAAAAGCCAAGCACGTTTTCATGGAATTCGTTGATGTATTGGAACGCGGCTTCCACGGTAATTCCTTCGCTCTCTCCCGTAAAGTAGATGACGTCGTGCACCGCTTCCCTGCTTTTGTTCATATCCTTGATGTAGCCTACAATCCCTTCTGGCTCCCTATATTCCACGCGCTCCACATCTTCGCCGCGTTTATCTTCAAATATGATGGTAAGATTTGGGTTTAAATAGGCTGTTTCGTGCAGGCGGCTTTTTATTTCATCCGCCTTAAAGCGCGTTTTTTCAAAAATTGTATCATCCGGCAGGAAATTGACGATTGTGCCGGTTTCCTTGCATTTCCCAATGACAGGCAGGAGGCCGTTTTCTAATGTTATCACCGGCTGGCCTCTTTCGTAGCGGTCTTCATAAACAAGGCCGCCGCTTCTTACTTGTACTGTCAGGTATTGCGAGAGCGCATTGACGACAGAGGAGCCTACGCCATGCAGGCCGCCGCTCGTCTTATAGGCCGAGCTGTCAAATTTGCCTCCGGCGTGCAGTGTCGTAAAAACGATGCGTTCCGCGCTGACGCCTTTTTCGTGCATGTCGACCGGGATTCCCCGGCCGTTATCCCAAACTGTTGCCGAGCCGTCCGCTTCAAGCGTGACGTGGATGCAGCTGCAAAATCCCGCAAGGTGTTCATCCACTGCATTGTCTACAATCTCATAGATGAGGTGGTTTAATCCTTTTGTAGAAGTGCTCCCAATATACATTCCCGGTCTTTTTCTGACAGCTTCTAGTCCTTCTAAGACAGTAATGCTGGAGGCATCGTATGTATTTGTATTTGCCATGGCAGTTATTCCTTTCAAGTAAGCATGAACGCATAAGCGCTCATCCGCGCTTAATGTATGAACGCATAAGCGCTCATCCGCGCTTAATGTATGAACGCATAAGCGCTCATCCGCGCTTAGCATATGAACGCATAAGCGCTCCACCTTGAAACCATAGGTTTCAAGGTGTTCGTTACACTCACATAGTTCCACACATCTGCGATTAGCTGCAAGCAGCCATCGCAGATGTTGTGGAACTGCGTTCGCGCTTATGCGTTCATTATATCATACATTTTGTATAAGTCAAAGAAAAAGACACAAATACTTGTATGAAAATAGCATTTTTATATAAATTTTTATGTAAATTTATACAGGTATGGGGGAGGCTGTTGGGAAGTTTAGGGATTTTTTGATGAAACATAAAAAGAATCGCAATAAATTCTTTGACTTCCAAGATCTTATGAGCTTTGGAACATTCATCCTGGCATTGCTGACATTTATGTATATCATATGCCAGTAATGCTTTAAAGCGTAGAAAAATCCACCCCAAAACTTTGACCAAGCGGAAAGGTGGAATTTTCTACTTTTTCTAAAGGCCAACCCACCTTGTGGGCGGTTGTTCTTTTTATGCTCTTAG
>QLIP01008529.1_pt1 | contig 60818 bp, 51 predicted proteins | sample 1769771 | NCBI WGS metagenome assembly QLIP01 (sample SAMN09428762, study PRJNA476227) | Gut metagenome, whole genome shotgun sequencing project. | isolation source: cecum | host: Rhizomys sinensis | place: China: Jinsha town of Minqing, Fujian Province | collected 2013-09-23 | reverse complement strand
CTTCAACTCAAGAATAAATCCGAACAAATTCTCCGGCTTAAAATTAACAAGAATTTTTAAACACGCTCTTAAACTCGAGGCCACCAGTAGGGCGGTTGGTCACGGAGATCGTACCGCCGTGAAGGCGGATTGCATTCTTTACAATCGACAGTCCGAGACCTGTGCCGCCAAGGGCGCGGGAGCGACCGGCGTCGATGCGGTAGAAGCGCTCGAAGATGTGGGGCAGATGCTCGGGGGCCACACCACAGCCATTGTCGGCAACTATTATCGTGAGGTTCTTGTCATCGAGCTTCATGGCTATGTCGATGCGTGTGGCGCCTGAATAGGCCACAGCGTTGTCGACAAGGTTGTGAAATGCCGAGAAGAGCAACGATGGGTTGCCTGTAAAGGGCATCGCGGGAGGTATGTCGACATTAATCTCCATGCTTTTGGAGGCAGCGGCGGGGGTGCAGTCGTCGCACACTTCTCTTACTATTCGGCTCAAGTCTACGGGCTCGCGGGCTATGGTTTCGCTGCCGTCGTCCATGCGCGTTATAGTGGACACGTCGCTCAGCAGCTTGGACATACGGTCGGCATTGGTCATGCAGCGCTGCAGGAATTCGCGTCGCTTGTCGGGATTCATATTGTCGTGTGCAAGGAGGGTTTCGAGGCACACGCGGATTGAGGCCACGGGAGTTTTGAGCTCGTGGTTGATATTGTTGGTAAGACGCTTTTTCATGCGCTCCTTCTCACGACTTTCGTGCATTGCGGCGCGGTGCTCGCGGTCGCGGTCGGCATAGGCTTTCTGCAGGCGGGCATAGAGGCGCACGATATGATTGGAGATGTCGCCAAGCTCGTCGTGGGCAAATGGTGCGCTGTCTGATATCTTGTCGCCGCGTTCCACGCCGCGAGCAAAGTCATTGAGGCGCGAAATGTGTTGCCCCAGGCGTCGTGTGAGGAAATAGGCGGCCACACACATGGCAACGGTAAGGGCTACCATAAACCACAGGAATCCATAGTCGGCCTTAAGAAATCGGCTCAGCGACACGCTGTAGGGCACGGCGGTACGTACCACCCAGCCATTGCGGCCGCGGGAGGCCGAGTAGAAGTACCACTGACCGGTGCTCTCGCTGTGTCGGCGTATTGTGTAGCCTTTGCCGGAGTTGACAGCCTGGGCTATCTCCGCACGGGTGAGGTGATTGGAGCTTGGGAGCGAATCGAGCGACGTGTCATAGACCACCCTGCCGTCGGGGCTGATTACGCTTATGCGCATGTCGCCGAAGGGCTGCCGGGCTATATGAAGGTGTTTGGGAGGAGTGTCTTCGTCGAGGTCGTCGAGGATAGCGGTGTTGACGAGTTGCAGCTCGGCATTGAGTTCTTCGACCTTAAACTGCTTTTCGCGCCGGTACTGATATACCATAACACAGCCTGACAGCAACAGCGAGTAGCCGATGAGCCAGGCAAAGAGTGTGCGCCGGTAGGAATTCTTACTCCATAAAAACATAACCGTAGCCCGAGCGAGTTATAATATTCTTACCGTAAGGACCGATTTTCTGGCGTATACGTGTGATGTTGACATCGACCACGCGATTGACCACTACCACTTCTTCGGGCCAAATCTTGTCGAGAAGCTCCTCGCGCGAGTATATCTTGCCGCGGTTGGATAGGAGCATGTAGAGGATTTCAAACTCTTTACGTGGCATTTTAACCTCCTCGCCGTCGACGGTGCACACCTTCTGGTCGGGCAGGAGTACGAGCCCTTTGTAGGCCACCTGCGCCTCGCCTGCCTGGGAGGGACGCGACTCGTTGCAGCGGCGCAGAACGGCCTCCACTCGAGCTATGATGTTGCGCAGGGAGTAGGGCTTGGCTATGTAGTCGTCGGCGCCTATGCGGAGGCCTTCGATCATGTCGTCCTCGGTGTCGCGGGCGGTGCAGAATATTATGGGAATGCGAGCTGTGACGGGGTTGCGCTTGAGGATACGAGCCAACTGCACGCCACTCATGCCGTCCATCATGATATCGAGCAGGATGAGCGAGTATGATTCCAGCGGCAGGTCGAGTGCCTGCTCGGCGCTGTGTGCCACAGTGGTTTCGTAGCCTTCGGCTTCAAGGTTGAAACTCAGCGCTTCGCACAGAGTTTCTTCGTCGTCTACAATCAGAATTTTAGCCATAAATGAGCTGAGTTATCAAAATTACAATGCAAAAATAGTGATTTTTAACGTAGTTGCGGCACGTGGATTGCATATTTAATAAAAACTTCACTAATTTTGCACCATGAAACGACTCCTGATAAAAATGGCCGCGGTGTACTGTGCATGGCTTGCGGCACTTGTGATACTGAAACTTGTGTTTCTTGCAGCGCACGCCTCGTTTATAGGCGCGTCGGTGGCCGACTGCTACGACATAGTGAGCCACGGGCTGAAGATGGACCGCACTGTGGCGGCCTACTTCACGGTAGTGCCCTTTGTACTTGGGATTGCCACGGTGTGGACAAGGAGCAGGTGGGTCAATACCATAGCCGGCTGGTACTTTGGGGCGGTGGCCGTAATTGTGGGGCTGATAACCGTGGTCGACACGGGGCTATACCGTGCATGGGAGTTCAGACTCGACATGACTCCGATATTCTATATTCAGACATCGCCTGCCGCGGCTGCAGCGAGCGTGGAGGTGTGGCAATGGGTGGCAGGTGCCTTGGGGCTGGCGGTCATTGCAACTGGCCTCTGGTGGCTGATGTACAGGTGTGTATGGCTCAAACTGCCGTCGCCTTGCTGCCAGTCTACCCGCAGTCGCATAGGAGCCTCGGCCATGGGGATAGTAGTAACGGGATTGCTGATTATACCCATACGCGGGGGCCTCACCGTGTCGACCATGAATCCGGGACACGTGTTTTACAGCTCGAATGCACAGTTTAATCAGGCTGCCCTCAATCCGGTGTTCAACCTGCTGTACTCCATGACCCACCAGGCGCGGTTTGACAAGCAGTTTCGCTTCATGGAGCAGTCGGAGGCCGAGCTTGCCGTTGCCGAAGGAGTGCCGTGCGACAGTATGGTGACCGACACCCTTAGCATCTCCGTGAGCGTGGATCACCCCGATGTGTGGCTTATAATAATGGAGAGTTTTTCGTCGCATCTGATGCCGTCGCTGGGCGGTGAGGCTGTGGCTGTGAAACTCGACTCACTGGCCCGCACGGGTGTCAGTTTCACCCGGACGTATGCCAGTTCATTTCGCACCGACAGGGCTTTGCCGGCCGTGCTGAGCGGGTTTCCGGGACAGCCGAGCACGTCGGTGATGAAGTTTGTGGACAAAGCGTCGCGCCTGCCGTCGATAGCCAAGGCTATGAAGCTGGCCGGATACGGCACGGAGTACTACTACGGCGGCGACATAAACTTTACCAACATGAATGCCTATCTGGTCAACGGCGGCTACGAGCGTATTGTGAGCGACCGCGACTTCGACCTCTCCGAGCGCATGAGCAAGTGGGGTGCGCACGACCATGTGCTGCTGGGCCGTGCACTGAGCGATGCACGGCAAGGGGCATCGCGTCCCAGGTTGCGTGTGGTGCAGACATCGAGCAGTCACGAGCCGTTTGAGGTGCCCTACTCCAACCCGCGTTTTATCTCGGAACGCAGGCTCAACGCCTTTGCCTATGCCGACAGTTGCCTCGGGGCCTTTGTCGACTCGCTGAGCCGCCTTCCGTCGTGGGGCCGAACACTGGTGGTTATCACAGCCGACCATCAGGGTGCGTGGCCCGACGGAGTGAGCGGTGCCGAGCGTCATCACATACCGTTTGTCATTACTGGCGGGGCTCTGCGCGGAGCTCCCGTAGCGTGTGCAAAAATTGCGTCGCAGACCGACATTGCGGCCACGATGCTGTCGCTGGTCGGCGCTCCGGCCGACGGCTTCGGCCACAGCACGTCGCTTACAGGCACAGGCGGACGCGGCTACGCATTTTTCAGCCAGGCGCATCTTGCCGGCATAGTCACGCCGCAGGGCACTTATACCATCGACACCGATACCGGGCAACCCACCGATCCCGCCACGCCTGCATGGGCTGTGCGACTCGTCAAGGCCTATCTGCAACAGCTTTATTCCGAGCTCGACGCACTCTGACTCTTATAATATATCCTGAAATCAGTATCACTATTATAAGACTTCCGGCCAAGAATATATAGAGCTCGGACAGGGGGCCCAGGACAGGCTTGTAGGCACGGCCCACGTGCACTTCAAGTGCAGCGCCCCACAGCGACATGGGAGCTGTCGACATAACCCGAGGCATGGGAGGCAACTGCGTGGTGCCGGTTGCATAGTCTATTACCGCGAGGCCCCCATGTGGGGCGTGGTGCGACAGTCCGCACACCAAGTGGTCGGATATGGGTCGGCCAGAGGGGCGCTCCACGACGGGATGGCCCGTGAAATAGTCTGTAACACTGCCGTAAGTGGTGTTCCACAGATACATTCCCGCAAACGAGCCCACAAGCCACTTGCCCGGAGCAATGTGTTCAAACACCGTTATGCCCATGGGGCTTACATGTGGAGTTACGCTGTCGGCTATCAGTCGGGGTTGTGTGCTGAACGTACTATCGATACGTACAAATCCTGCCGATGTGGACAGTAGCCACTCCCCGCGGTCGCTGTCCCAGCGCACGGCTCTGAGGCGGTCGTGCCATGGATTGGGGTTTGCAAGCGGTGTACCCGGCAAGGGGGCCACCTTGGTTAGTACGGCCGGTATCATGAGCGGTGGACGCAGACACACGCCTGTGGCACACACCAGCAGAGTGGCAACTATGGTCCACACACCCACGCGATTGTGCCATTTGAGATTGGTTTGAAGAACTGTGGGCCTGCGACGGCGCGTGGAGGGCCTGCGCGGCAACACCACTATGACGATACCTGTGATGCAGAGCACGGCAAGGACGGCGGCCACAAGGTCGACGAGCAACCGCCCCGGCAACCCAAAAGCCTCGCCGGAGTGCAGTAGCCACAGGGTGCGAAAGAGTGTTGCACTCGGATACCAGCCATCGTAAGGCAACAGCTCGCGGCGCTCGAATATACCTCCGGGTGTGAGAGTATAGACCGCCGAGCGAGAGAGAGCCACCACGGAGAGGCTGTCGGGAGTAAGTGCCACATCGGACATACGCTCATCGTGACCGGGGAGTGGCACCTGTTGCCATCGCTCCTCCGAGCGACGATAAAGCTGCCATTGGGCCACACACCACAAAGTGCCGTCGGAGGTGCGCACCACCCTCTTTACGTTGCGATGGTCGGTGCCTTCAGGGAGGCCTTCGTTGAATTCTGAAGCATGAGCAAAGTCATTGTCGACCACCCACATGCCCGTGTTGCCGTAGACCAGCACCGAGTCGGAGCCAAGGCGCAGAGTGCCCTTAACGACCCCATTGTTATAATCGCGTATCTGATATGAATCGGGCAAAACCGAGCGACTGATATCCACTCCGCTCACCAGCTCGCGGTGATTGAGCACGATGCCCGAGATGCAAAACAAGAGCACCGACACAGCCATTGCCACACCGAGCCATTTGTGCACCTGTCGCCAGTGTTTATTTCGTATTTTGACATTTTTTGCAGACATTGTGCAAAATTAAATACTTTACGGCTGAAATACAACGTAAAAAATTATAAAAATCACTACCTTTGCACCATGACAATCGATAAGGAAACAGGTTATCTGCCCACGCACAGCATGCGCAATCTCATACGCGACAATGTGAGACTGCTGCCAACACTGAGCCGCTTTGACATACCGTTTGGCTTCGGCGACAGCTCTATTGAGCAAGTGTGCGCCGAGAGCGGCGTGCACACCCCTACCTTTCTGGCCGTGTGCAACCTGCTGAGCGGCTACCCATATCACGTTGGAGCAATCTCGCTCCCTGCTCTTACGGAATATCTGAAGCATGCTCACCGCTCTATACTCGACATCACTCTGCCAAAGATACGTCACCACCTCATAGAGGCCATCAACTACTCGTACTCGAGCGAGGCCGCACTTTTGCTCATAAAGTTTTACGACAACTATGTGCACGAGGTACACAAACACATGAACCACGAGAACGAGGTAATATTCGGCTATATTGACCGACTGCTCAATCGCGAGTCCGACCCCGGCTTCAGCATTGCCAAATATTCGGCCAACCACGGCAACATGGCCACCACCCTCCAGCAACTCAAGGACATATTTATATATCACTACAAACAGAGCGGCACCGAGCGCCTGAGCGCCACACTGTTTGAAATCATAGAGTGCGAAAACGACATGGTGTCGCACTTTGACGTGGAAGACAAGCTGCTCGTACCCGCTGTGCTTGCCCTCGAAGACCGCCTGCGACTCGTGGCCCAAACGACCTCCGACCAATCGACCGAGACGGATGACGATATTCCAGATGATTCGCCCCTGAACTTGCTCAGCGAGCGCGAACGCGACATAATACGCTGTGTGGCCCAAGGTATGGGCAACAAAGAGATTGCCGACTCTCTGTGCATATCCGTGCACACCGTGGCCACCCACCGCCGCAACATCAGTGCCAAGCTCGACATCCACTCCTCGGCCGGCCTTACGGTCTTTGCCATCATCAACAAGTTGGTCGACATCGGAGTGTAACGCTCGGCTGTCTTGGAGAATAGAGATAGTGAGTCAGTGATTCTCACAGCACATGGCGATTCACTGACTCAGCACGGCTATAAGTAGGCGTGCGGATGCAACAGTAGCCCGAGAGGGTGGTCTGTCGCAGAAGATTCCAAGACAGACCACCCTCCCGGGCTATATACGGTGGGGAGTGAATCTCCCGCTAAACCCTATACGTCAAATGACTTCTACACAGTCGCCGTTGAACACGCCGAGGTCGAGCTTGTTCATTATTGCCTTGACTGCGGCCTGAGCCTTGACAGAGTTGCCGGCCTCATCCAATGGAGGAGCAAATGCTGCGACGCCCATCACACCGGGCAGCACGCCGAGCACACCGCCACCCACACCGCTCTTGGCTGGGATACCCGATGTGTAGAGCCAGTCGCCGGTGTTCTGATAGAAACCCACCGACGATATGAGAGTGGTGATTTTGGGAGCAAGCTCCTTGTCAAACACTTGCTGCTTGGTGAGGGGGTTGAGACCGCCGTTGGCAATGGTTGCTGCACAGGCTGAGAGCTGGGAGGCCGTGATGCCCACCGAGCATTGGCGTGTATATAGGTCGAGACTCATGTCTACGTCGTCGTAGATGCGGTTGTAATTCTTCAGGAGCCATGCAATGGCGCGGTTGTTGAAGTTGGTGTCGGTTTCGCTCTTGTAGAGCTCGTCGATGACCTGCGATTCGGAGCCGCAGAGGTCGCGGAAGTTGTTGATTATTGCTTCCCACTTGCCCCATGAGTCGCCCTTGGGCTCTACCATGGAGCAGGCAGTGATTGCACCTGCATTGACAAGAGGGGTGGAAGGATGGTCGTTTTCGAGCAGGATTGCAAAGATGGAATTGAACGGCAGGCCAGTGGCGTCGGCTCCTATCTGGCGGAGTACTGCCTCGGCGCCCTGCTGCTTGAGCACAAGGATGGCAGTGAGCACCTTGGAGACGGATTCGATGCCAAACTTGTATTCGGTGTCGCCAAGGCTTATCACGGTGCCGTCGAGCAGAGTGACGGTGATGCCAAAGAGGTTGGAGTCGACATTGGCAAGATAGGGTATGTAATGGGCGTTGAGGCCGCCTGAGAGATCTTTGCACTCGTTGTAGGCCTCGGTAACGGCTTGTCTGATCTGCTCTTTTGTTATTGTCTTTTTGTTCATAGGTCGAATGTTATGTGTGTTCTTGTTAGATCATGTCGTAGTCGAGGGCGATGAAGTGTTGATAGGGATGGCCACAGCCGGGGCACTGCTGAGGAGGTGTGAGACCCTCGTGGATGTAGCCACACACGAGGCACTGCCAACGCACGGGTGTGGTGCGTGTCCACAGTGTGCCGGCATTGAGTTGATCGAGGAAGTGCTGGAAGCGCTCTTTGTGGCGCTGTTCCACTGAGGCGATGGCGCGGAAATGAGCTGCGATGATGGGGAAGCCCTCTTCATCGGCCACCTTGGCAAACTCTGTATAAAGTGTCACGCCCTCATTCTCCTCCTCGCTTATGGCTGTTGCAAGATTCTGGGCCGTGGGGGCTTCGACTCCTGCATCGGCACTGACGGGCACTGTGACACTGCCACCTTCGAGAAAGTGAAAAAATACTTTGGCATGGTGCAGTTCGTTGTCGGCGGTTGCACGGAAAATCATGCCGATGGGGAAGTAGGATTCCTTATCGGCCTTCTTGGCGTAGAATGTATAGCGGGTATAGGCCGACGACTCGGCCAGATAGGCAATGACGAGATTGGCCTCTGTCTTGGTGCCTTTGATGCTCTTTTCTGTCATATCAGTGAAATTTAGGTCACTGTTATAACGCTGCGGGAGGCTATTCGGTTCGCTTGGGTCTGTGATAATAGCGACGTTTCTTGCGCTTGGGTTTGGCCTCGGTGTCGGACTGCTGTTGCTGCTGCGACTGGTCTTGCATAGCAAGCTCATGTGGCTCCGACTGCTGTGCTGCAGCCTCGGGGCGGCGCTTGGGGCGCTGTTGCTTGTCGCGGCGGCCCTTGCCTCGGTTCTTGGGCTTGGACGGCTCGGCGGGACCGGCGTCGGCGTCGGCCTGGGCCTTTTTGCCGCCGAGCTCCTCTGGGATGTCGCCCTTGGGCACAGCATAGCCCAGGAAGTTTTCGATAAACTTGAATTTGCGGCGGTCGCGCTCGCCCACGAGTGTTATAGCAATACCGTCGGTATTGGCTCGAGCCGTACGACCTATGCGGTGCACATAGTCCTCGGCGTCATGGGGCACGTCGTAGTTTACGACCATGCTTATGTCGTCGATGTCGATGCCGCGCGACAGGATGTCGGTGGCCACTATAATGTCGGTGTGGGCGGCTCTGAAGTCGCGCATCACCACGTCGCGGGCCTTCTGCTCGAGGTCGCTGTGCATCTCGCCCACCTTGTACTTGCGACGACGCAACTCGCGTGCCACTTCCTTGACCTTGAGCTTGGACGATGCAAACACTATGACGCGCTTCGAAGCCACTGTGTCGAAGAGATGACACAGGAGGGCGGTCTTAATGCGGTCGGAGCATATATAGGCCGACTGGGCTATCTTCTCAGTGGGACGCGACACTGCTATCTTGATTTCGACCGGATTGCTGAGCACCGTTTTGGCCAGCTTCTGTATCTTGGGGGGCATAGTGGCCGAAAACATCAGTGTGCGACGCTCTCCCGGCAGGCGAGTGGCTATCTGCATTATGTCGTCGTAGAAGCCCATGTCGAGCATTCGGTCAGCCTCGTCGAGTATAAAAAATTCCACCTCCGACAGGTCCACGTACCCCATCTGCAAGTGCGCCAACAGACGCCCGGGAGTGGCGATAATCACCTCGGCACCGCTCTTGAGAGCTCGTTGCTGCTGAGCAAATCCGGCCCCGTCGGTACCTCCGTAGATGGCCAGAGAACTGATGGGCAGGAAGTACGAAAATCCGTCCATCTGCGCGTCGATCTGCATGGCCAGTTCGCGCGTGGGGGTCATTACCACGCACTTAACCTTTGAAGACGCCTCCCGCTTGCCGAGCTCGTTGATTACGGGTAGCAGAAATGCCGCAGTCTTGCCCGTGCCGGTTTGGGCCACAGCAAGCAGGTCGCGGCCCGATAGAGCCACAGGTATGGCCTGCTCCTGGATGGGGGTGCACTCGCTGAAGTTCATGTCATAGAGAGCGTCGAGTACGTCGTCGGTGAGGTCTAATTCTTCAAATGTCATATTATCGTGTTGCGTCTTAGAAATTCGATGCAAAGTTACGCAAATTTGGCGAACAATAAAAATTTGACTAAATTTGTAAGCAAAAACATACCGCATACACTTTGACAAACCAGGAATCGAAGCGCGACTACGCGCTTCAACTACTCAAGAAATTCTACGGCTACGGCACATTCCGCCCCGGCCAATACGAAATAATAGATGCAGCCACATCGGGCCGCGACTCTGTGGTGCTTATGCCCACAGGCGGCGGCAAGTCGCTGTGCTACCAGCTGCCAGCCCTCATGCTCGAGGGTTGCACCGTGGTGGTATCGCCCCTTATTGCATTGATGGAAGACCAGACCGCCGCGCTGATTGCCAACGGCATACCAGCGGCTGCCATTCACTCCAACCGTCCTGAAAGCGAAAACCGCGACATTGTAGAAGCCGCATCACGCGGCAAAATCAAACTCCTCTATGTGTCGCCCGAGCGCCTCATGGCCGACCTCGACACCTGGGTGAGCAATGTGCACATAAGCCTCTTTGCCATAGACGAAGCCCACTGCATATCTCAGTGGGGACACGACTTCCGGCCCGTCTACACCCAAATGGCAGTGCTCAAACAGCGCTTCCCGCACATACCCGTCATGGCCCTCACAGCCACAGCCGACCGCCTCACACGCGACGATATCACAACTCAGCTCGGCATGGTCAACCCACTGCGATGGACAGGCTCATTCAATCGCCCCAACCTCTCGCTCCGTGTGGTGCAGGGCGCCAGCAAGAAACAGCGCGTAAGCACCGTGCGCGACCTCGTGCGCAAGTATCCAAACGACTCGGGTATAGTCTACACCCTGTCGCGTGCCGGAGCCGAGGACATGCACGAAACTCTCTCCATGCTCGGCATACGATCGGCCGTGTATCACGCCGGTCTCGACCCCGCAGTTCGAGCCGAGGCTCAGCGACTCTTTACCAACGGCGACGTACAGGTGGTATGCGCCACCATCGCATTTGGCATGGGCATCGACAAGAGCAACATACGCTGGGTGGTGCACAACAACCTCCCCGGCAACATAGAGAGCTACTACCAGGAAATAGGCCGCGCAGGTCGCGACGGCATGCCTGCCGAGACTATCATGTTTTTCTCCTACGGCGACGTAATCAAGCGGCAGAGCTTCCTCGAAGAGTCGGGCCGTCCGCTTATTGCCCGTGAGAAGCTCGACCAGATGCACAAATTTGCCGAAGCCACCGTATGCCGCCGCCGCATGCTCCTGAGCTACTTCGGCGAAGTCATGGAACACGACTGCGGCAACTGCGACGTGTGCCTCGACCCGCCCTCGCGATTCGACGGTACCATTCTCATGCAGAAAGCCGGCAGCGCAGTGCTGCGCACCGACCAGCAAGTGGGCGTACTCCTGCTCACCGACATACTACGGGGCACCTCGCGCATGGAACTGCGTCAACGCGGCTTCGACCAGATAAAAACCTACGGCGCCGGTCGCGACCTCTCAGCCGCAGAATGGACCGCATACATAAGCCAGATGATACAACTCGGGCTCTTTGAAGTGGCCTATGACGAGCAAAACCACCTGCGTGTCACACCCTACGGCATGCGAGCCATCAGAGGCGAGATTAAGGTTGAACTCTCAACATTCGTTCCATTCACAGCCAAGTCTAAGGGCGACAAGAAGAAAGACCAGCGCCCCGCTGTGACTCAGGATCCCACCGAACAACTCTTCGAACAGCTCAAAGCCGTGCGTAAAGCGGTATCGGCATCGGCCGGCATGCCGCCCTATATGGTATTCAGCGACAGCACACTGCAGGACATGGCACGCCGACGTCCGCAGACCGTGGAAGAATTCCTCGAGGTGAGCGGCGTGGGCGAGCGCAAGGCTGTGCGCTTCGGCAAGAAGTTCGTGGGAGCAATACGCAAGTTCGAGGGCCTCTCGGCATCTATGCCCCAGGGCTCCACTGTAAAGGAAACGCTCCTGCTGCACAATGCAGGCGTACCCCTGGGCGAAATCGCCGAACTCAAGGGTGTCAAGACCGAAACAATCCTCTCTCATATTGCCAAGCTCATCGACGAGGACATGATAAGTACATTTGCCGCGTATATATCGCGCAAAGAGTATGATACAATAATAAACGCCCTCGAGAGCGGCAACCCAAACTCCGAGGTTGAGCTGCGCGAAGACTTCTCGCAAGGCACCATCAACATTGCCAAATCCATACGCAACTTCCATCAACGCAATGGCTGACAACTATCTCGAAAAACGAATGGACGACTACGCCCGCGGCCGATTGTCGTCGCCCCGTGCATCGTCGGTCCGCACAGGCTCCAAGTACCCCACCCTCACGGTATTTGTAGACCAAGCCGATACACAGGGCGGACGTGAAGTGATGACCGCCTTTGTGCAGGCCGGTTGCAAAGTGTGCTTCACGGTTGCCGACCCCTCGCAGGGCAACAAACTGGCCCAAGCCACCGGTGCGCGATATTACAGCCTCGCCCCGGTTGCCATCGCCGAGCACATGACATCGCGCGGAGAGAGCATCGATGCTCTCATACTTCTCAACGACATCACGTCGCATCTCACCGACGCGCTCAAACCCGCCAAAGTGGTAACTGTCCAAAACCAGACACCGGCCGGAGCCGCCATCCTCGCCCTTGCACTGGCACACCCGGAAGTGAGGATAGACTGACATATTACTACAAAACAAGAGCTCCGCAGACTGTGATTTTACACTAACTGCGGAGCTCTCAGTATATTCTGTCACTCAATTAAGCATACATTGCTTCGATTTCGTGGGCATAGCGACGGTTGATGATGGGGCGGCGGAGCTTGAGAGTATTGGTTAGCTCGCCGTTTTCGATAGTAAATTCATTGGGGAGAAGCGTGAATTTCTTGATCTTCTCAAATCCTGCGAGCCCGCGCTGCAACTTTTCGATGCGCTGCTCAAAGAAACTGCGAATCTCCTTATTGTTGACCAGGTCGTCGACCGTGCGGAAGTGAATCTTATGTATGCGTGCATACTCCTTGAGAGCCTCAAACGCAGGGATGATAATGGCCGACACATACTTGCGGTTGTCGCCGATTACAGCCACCTGCTCGATAAATCGGTCCTCGCCCAGGCGACTTTCAATAGCCTGAGGAGCTATGTACTTGCCGTTGGAGGTCTTGAACAAATCCTTGATGCGCTCAGTGAGCACAATTGCACCGTGCGAGTCGATATAGCCAGCATCGCCAGTGCGAAACCATCCATCTTCAGTAAATGCCTGCTCGGTGGCCTCGGGGCGGTTGTAGTAGCCCTGCATCACGGTGGGACCTTTTACGAGTATCTCGTTGTCGGCACCGATGCGCACGTCAACACCTGGCAGAGGTGTGCCTACAGTACCGATTTCATAACCCACCTGAGGGAAACAGCTCACCGTTGCGGTAGTTTCGCTAAGACCGTAGCCTATGCAGATAGGCACACCGATGGAGCGGAAAAATTCAACGATATTGGCCGAGAGAGGAGCTCCGGCTGTGGGAAAGAGATTGCCGTTCTCAACACCCATTGCCTGACGAATAGGACCGAACACCTTAGCATCAAAAAACTTGTACTGCATCTCAAGCATCATGGGCACACGCTTGCCCACTCGCACATAGTCGAGATTGCGACGTGCACCTACTTTGAGAGCCTTGACGATGAGCTTCTTCTTGAAGCCCGACGCACGTGCCATCTTGTCCTGAATCGCTGCATAGGCCTTCTCCCAGAATCGGGGTACGCTGCACATAGTGGTGGGGCGCACCTCCTTGATGGCTGTCTGAATCTGCTTGGGGTCGTTGTTGATATAAACTGCAATGCCCATGTAGAGGCAGAAGTAGGTCCACGCCTTTTCAAAGATGTGGCTCAGTGGCAGGAACGACAGCGAAGTATCGTTCTCACTGAGCATTGTGAGGTGGGCATGGTGGAGCTTGATAGCCGCATTGAAACAGCTGTGATTGAGCATGGCGCCCTTGGGCTCACCGGTGGTGCCGCTTGTGTAGATGAGCGTGGCAAGATCGTCGGGCTCGGCCTGACGGGAGCGTCGGCTCACCTCGTCGCGGCACATGCTGCTCGAGGCCGCACCCAGAGCAAGGAGCGATTCAAAGGTCATGGAACGCTTGTCTGAACTGTCGATGGCGATGTCGGAGCCGATAGCCACAATGTGACCGAGAGTCGGGCACTGCGACATGGCGCTCTTCAAAATATCGTATTGTTTCTGATTGCCGGCAAATGCGATGCGTGCACCTGCATCATTAATAATATATACAACCTGCTCGGGGCTGCTTGTGGCATAGAGGGCCACAGGCACAGCACGGTTGCGATAGCAGGCAAAGTCGATGGTAAGCATCTCGGCACAGTTGGCCGAGAAGATGGCAATCTTCTCTCCGGGACACAGACCCAGAGTTTCGAGGGCAAAAGCTGCATTGTCCACGTCGGCCGAGAAGTCGCTCCAGGAGTGGCCCACCCACTCGCCCTGTTGCGTGCGGGTGTAGAAGGCGGTTTTGGCGGGAGTATCGCGACGGCGACAAGCAGTGAGGTTTGTCAGTATATTAGCCATATTATAGGTCTAAGGCCATGTGCCACAAGAGATAGACTTTCGAGGCCCGTTTTGGGGCTTAAAAGGCGACACACAACCATATTATTATAATTTAACGGGCAAAGATACACCCTTTATCAGTATTAGTCTAACAATATTGAAGAGAAAATGGCGTAGCATTAACGATTATTTACAGATAATACACTTTTAGTAAAAATCATTAACATTTATAAGCATTTTATCTCTAAATTGCCCCTTCATACAACTCTGTTGTATATGCCCATAAAAAAAAGCCCCTTTCGGGGCTTTTCTATTGTAAGGTAATGCAGGATTACATTTTGAAGAGATACTTCACACCGAGCTGCAGACGCCATGTCTGGTAGCTGTTGAAGATCGACGAATAAGTAGTTGTGGCATATTCGCCCTGCTTGTTCTTGTACATCGAGAATGTGGGAACATTGCCGTTGGCCTTGGTAGCCTTGGCGTCGTAGGTAAGAATCTTGTGCGAGTTGCAAGTGATATCGTTCATCTGCACGCCCCAGCTGGAGTTGAAGAGGTTGCCGATGTTGATAAAGTCGAGCGATACCTGAAGAGCATTCTTGGTATTGCCAACCTTCACTTCAAATTCTTCCATGATGCGGAGGTCAAACTTGTTGACCCAGGGAGCGCGTGCAGCGTAGGCCTCGGCATACTGACCCTTGTGCGAGCTGAGGTATTTGTCCTGAGCCACGAAATCCCAGAAAGCCTTGCGGTCGGCTTCGCTCACGAATTTGATTTCAGAGTCGTCCTTGGGGATGTACATAAGGTCGTAGGTGTTGCCGTCACCGTTCATGTCGTTGGTGTAGATCCAGCTGTCGCCGCTGGCGCTGTAGCCGGTGTAGAACATGCTGAGGTTGGTGGTGGCGCCGAGGTTGAAGATGCGGCCGGGGATGGTCCAGGTAGCAGAACCGGTGAGACGGTTGGGCACCACGTAGCGCGAGCGCTGTACGGTGGCGTTGTTGGGGCCGTTTACAGTGATGAGGTTCTGCCAAGCAGCAACGGGGTCGGAACCGGGCATGCCGCTTACTTCCTTAGCTTCGGTGTGAGTGTACGACATCATGAGGCCGAGGCTTTCGATGGGACGAGCGTTAAGGGTGATGTTGGCGGTGTAGCCGTAGCCCTTGTCGGTGTTGGTGAGAACCACAGCGTTGCGGCCCTTGCCGTTATAGTAGTAGTTGGAGGGGTAGATATAGCGGTTGTCGGCACCTTCAAAGCGCGACCATGTTTCGTCGGGATTCATGACGTTGATATTCTTCATGGTCACGGCGTTGATGTTCTTGGTGTACATGAACTCGGTGGTCACGGTGAAGGGGAAAGCTACGGGGAGCTTGTAGTCGAGAGCGAGTGAAGACTTCCACACCTGGGGCATTTTGAAGTTGCGTTCCACGCCGGAGATCTTGTTGGAAGCATAATGCTTGTCGGCAGTGAGCTCGGTGGGGAAACCAAACTTGGCGATGAGTTCGTCAACATTTGTGATAAGGCCACCGGCGAGGTCGGCAAGGCGGGGATCGGCCGACTTAACTGAGCCGTCGCTGTTGTAGGTGGTCTTGAACTGGATAGAGTTCTGAATCATGTTGGCGTTGGTGGGCATGTTGGTGAAGAACACCAGGGGCAGACGGCCAGCAAAGAGACCTGTACCGCCACGGAGTGTAAGTGCCTTGTCGCCGTTGATATCCCACTTGAAGCCTACGCGGGGCGATACCTGCAGCTTGGCCGAGGGCCACTTGCCAGTGTCGATGCGGTGGCCATTGAAACCGAGGCTGTAGATAGCCTTGTTGGTGGCAATATCGTCGTTGTCGAAGTTGAGCATGTCAAAGCGCACGCCATAGGTGAGAAGAAGGTCGCGTGTTACGTTCCATTCATCCTGGCCGTAGAGACCGTACTGGTTGAAGGTAACCTGTGCAGTGGGGTTCTTAACACCGTTGAAGCCGTAAGTAAGAGCGAAGGATTCGGGAGCGGCGCCGTTGATGAAGTCGTCAACAGAGCGATAGCGGTAGTAACCTGTACCATTGCGCATGTAAGCGTTGTTGGCAAACTGGTGTTCGAAGCTTGCACCGGCAGTGATCTTGTGCGAGCCGAGGAGGATAGTAGCGTTGTCGACAAAGTTGAGGGTGTTGTTCTTCACACCATTATTATATGTGAAGAGTTCGTAACCGGCGGTCATGTAGGGTTCAAGAATCTGGTTGCCCACGTCGTTGAGGCCGGCCATGATGTCGATGAAGGGGAAGGGGCTGGAATTGGTGCCGCGGATGTCCTTAATCTGAGTGAAGGTGAAGAGAGCCTGGTTGCTCACCTTGTTGCTGAAGCGGCTGTTGAGTTCGGCGGCCCATGTGGACACGTCGTTGTCCATCGAGTACATAGAGTTGGCAAAAGCCATCGATTTGGGACCTACGCGGTTGTCGGTAAGACGGGCGCCGGTATCGGCAGAGCTACCGTTGGGGGCATTCCAAGCCACGTTCTTGGTGGCGTTGTAGCGCACGCTCAGACGGTGTGCGTCGGTGATGTTCCAGTCGAGACGTGCGAGGAAGCGGTGGTTGGATTCGTCGCCGGGGAAGCTGGTGAACGAACCGGGATCGTAGCCATACTTGGTGCGGAGATGATCGGCCACACGCTGCATGTCGGCAATGGAGCACTGCGAAACATTGTCACCGGCCTTTTCGCCTTCCTGACGAGCGCGGTATTTGATTACCTGATAGGGGCTCTTTTCGTTTTCGTAGTTAACGAAGAAGAAGAGTTTGTTCTTTACGATGGGGCCGCCGAGGGTGAAGCCATAAATAGTTTTGCTTTCTTTGGGGCGATCGCCGAGCGACTTGCCGTCAACTTTGTTGCCGCGCATGTCCTGGTCGGTGTAGTAGCCGTAGGCAGTACCGTTGAACTTGTTGGTACCCGACTTGGTCACAGCGTTGATACCGCCGCCAATGAAGTTGGTCTGACGCACGTCGAAGGGAGCAATAACGACCTGCATTTCCTGGATAGCGTCGAGCGAGATGGGGTTGCCACCGCCGGGAAGGCTGGAAGAAAGGCCGAAGTTGTTGTTGAAGTTGGCACCATCGACAGTGAAGTTGGTGGAGCGGCCGTCACCGCCGGCAAACGACATGCCGTTGGCATAGGGCGAGAGCTTGGCCATGTCGGAGATGGAGCGGCTCACTGTGGGCATAGCGTTCATCTGTGCCTGGGAGATGTTGGTGGTGGCACCGGTCTTGGCGTTGTTGGAGAATTTGCCACCGGTCGCGCTTACAACCACTTCCTGAAGTTCGTTGTTGGCGGTAGCCATCTGAACGTCGAGAACGTCGGTTTCACCGAGACGGAGAGTAACATCCTTCACGGTCTTGGTCTGCATGCCAAGGAAGGAGAATGTTACAGAATAAGGGCCACCTGCTTTCATACCTTGAATAGCATAGCGACCGTCAACATTGGTTGTAGCACCATAGCGTGTGCCAGAAGGTTCGTGAACAGCTGTTACAACGGCACCGATAATGGGTTCGTTGGCGTCGTCGGTCACGAGGCCTGCCAAAGCGGATGTAGTAACCTGAGCAGATACACCAAAAGTGCTCGCTATCAGGGCTATAACCACCATGAAAATTGAATGCTTGAATTTTCTCTGCATAAAAATGTGGGTTTAGTTGGAAAATCACTGCAAAATTACGCAAATTTCCGTTAAAACCGGTTACAAAATCGTTAATTTTTTAAATGTTTTTTATTTTTATGCAGAATATACAACATAAGTATGGAGACAGTTAAAATCTTTATGTTTAACCATCTCCATACTTTATGTCAAAGTTCAACTACTCAGACAGCGTAGGTAAACTGCATGTTGGGCAAGCCGGGCATGTCTCTGTGTATTGTGGTAATATCGACAAGCACGGGGCCGGGATAGGCAAGAGCCTTGGCTATGGCAGCTTCGACATCGTCGGGGTCGGTTACGGTTATGCCCAGGAAGCCCATATCGGTGGCTATCTTGCCGAGGTCGGGGTTGTGGAGGTCGGTCTGCCAAATGGGTATATCGTCGGCTTCCATCTCCATCTGTACATAGCCCAGGGTGCTGTTATTGAATACGATAAGCTTTACCGGCAGCTTGTATGTGACTATTGTGAGCAAATCGCCCATGAGCATGGTTATACCTCCATCGCCGCAGAGAGCCACTACAGGACGGTCGGGATAGGCGAGCTGAAGGCCGATGGCCTGTGGCATGGCATTGGCCATCGAACCATGACGGAACGAGCCAATCATTTCGCGGTTGCGTGTAGCTGTGAGGTATTCACCAGCCCACACGCAGTTGAGACCGGTGTCGACAGTAAACAGTGTGTTGTCGGGACAAAGACGGTCGAGCACTGTTGCCACATACTCCGGAGCGATACTACCCTTAGTGCCCTTGCCGGCTGCACGCTTCTGCAGAGATTCGGTTGAATTTTTGTAATCGAGGAGCATTGCGTCGAGGAAGGTACGGTCTGTTTTCTGATTGACCAGAGGAAGGAGGCGAGTAAGGAATGCCCGTGCATCGGCACAGATTCCCTTGGCCACAGGTACGCGACGGCCTATGTGTGATGCACGAAGGTCTACCTGCACAACTGTCTTGTCTTTGGGCATCATGTAGTCAAAGGGGAAGTCGTTGCCGAGCATTACGAGTACGTCACATTCGTGCACTGCGTCCCAACCGGCTTGCGTGCCAACAGCACCGCCCACACCCACTGCATTGGGACAGTCATAGAGCACGAACATCTTGCCTTTGAGTGTCGATACTACGGGCGCGTTGAGTTTGTTGGACAGTTCCACCATTTCGTCGTGAGCGTATCTAACACCGCTACCGCAATAGAGAGTTATCTTTGTGGCTGAGTTGAGAATATCGGCAACATCTTTTACATCCTGGTCGGATGGTACCATTGTTGATGTTGACAGTTGCGGACCGGGGTTGTTGGGAGCATTGTCGGGTGCGGGGGCAAATGCTACATTGCCGGGAAGGCCGAGCACAGATACCCCGTCATTGAATAATGTATACTGCAACGACTCATGGAGCATGCGCTGGGCCTGAACGGGATTGTTGGCTATAACGTTGTAGCCGGAGCAGTCGGCAAAGAGCTTTATAGTGTTTGTTTCCTGGAAGTAGTCGGTACCAAACTGATTGCTGCTGCAAGTGGAAGCTATGGCTATAACCGGAGCGGCCGAGCTGTTACAGTCGTAGAGTCCGTTGACAAGATGCACGTGTCCAGGACCGCTACTGCCGGCACACGATGCCGGTATACCCGTGAGCTGAGACTCGGCTCCGGCGGCAAAAGCGCCTGTTTCTTCATGGCGCACATGAATCCACTGTATTTGGCCGTTTTCGCGCACGGCCGAGTTTACGGCATTGAGGCTGTCGCCGGTGATGGCATACATACGCTTGATGCCACACTTGGCCAGTGTATCGACTATCAGCTCAGATACATTTTTTTGTTTTGGAGTGTTGTTTGAATCCATGGTTCAATGTTATTGTTAGTCTTCTGACAACAATAACACTGAATCTGGGGTTAGAGTTTTGCCCGTCCGAGGGTAAGTGTGGAAGTATCGCCGCCGGCCAGTCGCGCAATAGTGTCGGGTGTGATGGCAGCAATAGCCTCACGCACCTCTGAGCCGGTGGTTGCACGACCTTTGAAAAGTGTCTGACGAGCTATGTTCAGTATGCGACTTTCGAGATTTTCGGAGGCTATGATTATCTGTCCGAGGTATTGTTTTTTGGCAGCTTCGAGACGACGCTGTGTCACATAGCCTTCAGACACAGAGCGCAGTGTGTCGAGCACCAATCCACGGCAGCGGTCGTTGTCCTCGGGATCGCAGCCATAGTATACGGTGAGCAGTCCGCAGTCGGAGTAAATGGCCGTTGAGGCCTCGACGCTGTATACCAAGCCGCGGCGTTCGCGCAATGACACATTGAGCAGAGAGTTCATACCTGGACCGCCAAGGATGTTTGTAAACAACGCAAGGGCCTGCGAGTCGGGCGAGAACATACCCTCTGTACGCATACCAATCACTGTGTGGCTTTGATGCGAATCAATATCTTTGTGTACCTCAAAGGGTGGGAGTGCGGACGGTGTGGTGCGATGGGCAACGGGAGCGGCACCACACAAGCATGAGAATGATTTTTCGAGCTGGGCAAACACGTGGTCGGCACCCTGACGGCCAGCATAGAACACCACCATGTTGGATGGCACATACCAACGCGACAGGTAGTCGGAACATACAGCCGAATCAAAATCTGCCAAAGCCTCGCGCGTACCTAATATATTATGAGCAAGCGGACTTTCATCAAAGATCAGTTCCTCGAAGTCGTCGTACACTGCCTCGGAAGGAGTGTCGAGATAGGAGTCAATTTCGTCGGCCACCACTTCGCGTTCCTTGTCAAGTTCGCGTTGCGGAAACTGCGAGTTGCACACAAGGTCGGCTATCAAATCGGATGCACGTGCGAGGTTTCCTGCCGGGAAGGCTGAATAAACCACAGTTTCCTCCTTGGTGGTATAGGCATTGAGCTCACCTCCAACCGTTTCCATTCGATTTATAATATGCCACGACGAGCGCCGGGCAGTGCCTTTGAATATGGTGTGCTCCACGAAGTGTGCCAAGCCGTAGCGATTGGCTTCCTCATCGCGACTTCCTACCCTTACAGCCACACCGCAATAACCCACGGCCGCACCCGGTACATGCAGATGTACCATGCGCAGGCCAGAGGAAGCGGTATGATAGCTAACAGCTGTATGCTTCATTCTTCTGCGGGCCAACGGCCGTCATTTTTGATGAGTTGCAATAGTCTGGGCAATGCTTCGTCGGCAGGTATATTCTTTTCGACACATTCTTTGCCACGATAAATGCTTACGCGGCCTGGGCCGGCACCCACGTAGCCGTAATCGGCATCGGCCATCTCGCCCGGACCGTTGACTATGCATCCCATTACACCTATTTTCAAGCCTTTGAGAGCGGTTGTCGCGGCTTTGACTTTGGCAAGGGTGGTTTGAAGGTCAAAAAGTGTGCGGCCACAGCTGGGACAAGCGATGTATTCGGTTTTTGAAATGCGCTTGCGAGTTGCCTGCAATATATTGAGTGCCAATGCATTTAATGAATCCTTATCCATCGTTGGCGCTTCTATTGAAACGCCGGCAAGGTCGTTGTTGAGCAACAGGTAACCGAGGTCGACAGCGGCTGCTATCATTACTTCATCGGCCGACATAGACTCGGGATAAACAGCCTTTACCGCAAGACACTTACCCTGTTGTGCGCCTTTAAGTGCAGTTTCAATCACACTTGGCCACTCGGCCGTAACAGTAACGCAATCATCAGGAACGGTCTCGCCACGAAAACCCTCCACTACGGGAATGCCTGCGTAGGGCTTGAAATCGTAGTCATACTCCGACCCATCGGCCTTGGGGAGTGTTGCTATGTGGGCAAGAATCTGACGAGCAACGGGAATCTCACATTCAGGGTCCTCGGCGAGCGATACTCGGATTGTGTCGCCAATGCCGTCGGCGAGCAGCGACCCAATGCCCACTGCACTCTTCACACGAGCGTCTTCACCGTCGCCCGCTTCAGTCACACCGAGATGCAACGGAAAAGCCATGCCTTCGGCAGCCATGCGAGCATCGAGCAGTCGCACAGTCTCGGTCATCACAACAACATTGGATGCTTTGATTGAAATGACCACATCATTGAAATTCTCGTCGACACAGATGCGCAGAAATTCCATTGCGCTTTCAACCATTCCTGCTGGAGTGTCACCATATCTACTCATGATGCGGTCGGAAAGCGAGCCGTGGTTCACACCTATACGAATTGCCACACCTCGCTGGGCACAGAGACGGATGAAAGGTACAAAGCGCGCACGGATGCGTTCGATTTCGGCGGCATATTCTTCATCGGTAAATTCGAGTTTTACAAATGTGCGACCGGGGTCGACAAAGTTGCCGGGATTGATACGCACTTTTTCCACATGAAGGGCCGCTTCAAAAGCTGCGTCGGGATTGAAGTGAATATCGGCCACAAGAGGCACTTCGCAACCCTGCTCTGAGAGAGCACGACGTATATTGCCAAGGTTGCGGGCGTGAGAAGCGGTCTGCGCTGTGAGGCGCACAATTTCTCCGCCGGCACGGGCAATGCTGAGTGCCTGCGCCACCGAAGCGTCGGTATCGAGGGTGGGAGTATTGGTCATGGACTGCACGGCCACAGGATTTGTGGCTCCGATTGTCACACGGCCTATATGCGCCGCTGAGGATGGGCGGCGCTTGTATCCAAACTTTCGTTTTGTCATACTTTGAATTTATATTCGTCAATTGCCGCGAGGTCGCGGTTGGCCTTAATAACCTTGGCGCTGAGCGTGTCGCACCAGGCCGAGTAGCGGGCGGCGAGTGCTGGATCGCCGAGCGCGAGCATGCGCACTGCGAGTACAGCTGCGTTCATGCCTGCGTTGATACCCACGGTGGCAACAGGGATGCCCGGGGGCATCATTACTATAGAAAGCAGTGCGTCCTGTCCCTGAAGTGTGGAGTCGATGGGCACACCGATTACAGGCAGGGGAGTAAGGGCGGCTATCACACCTGGCAGTGCAGCGGCCATACCGGCTGCGGCTATTATAACCTTGACACCGCGGTCGGCTGCACCGGTGGCAAATTCTTCTACGGCTCGGGGAGTGCGGTGTGCGCTGAGTGCCTGCAATTCGAAGGGCACACACATCTGTTCGAGAAAGTCGGCTGCTTTGCGCAGTACGGGCAGGTCGGATGTACTGCCCATTATTATTGATACCTGGGGTGTCATACGGGTATTAGGGTAATATTTGTGTTTGTAATGAATTGCTTATATACATGGCTCCATAACAGCAGGCAAAGCCCATGGCGAGGCCGGCAAAAACCTGGCCCATGGTGTGACGGCCGAGGAGTAACCGAGCACTGCACATGGTGCCCGCAAGAAGTATTCCGATGCTGAGGAGTATCATAGTGTTGACGTCGGCCATACCCGAGACGGCAAACCAAAACATCATGCCCACGAGTCCACCCATCGAGGTGGTATGGGCACTTATTTTCCAGCGAGTCGTAATTATCATGTCGAGCAACGTTGCCGCTGCCGCGCCATAGAAAAACATTCGCATCCACATAGGGGCGCCGAGTGCGCCGGTAAAGAGTCCCGCTCCTACGTAACAGGCAGTAGCTATAGTCATAGGAGTGAACCTCTGGCGACGGTTTGATATGGCGTTGTCGCTCACAGCCCCCGTGCGCACCAGCACGGCTATAATGGCAAACGGTATGAGCCCGGTGATGGCAAATACGAGAGCCACAACTGTCCACCGCACACTCGGATCGACAGAGCGCAGGGGGGTGACCCACATGGCGAGCACGGTGGCATAGGTGGGTACAAGTATCGGTGACAGAATGTCGCTAACCAACTGAGCCCACAGAGGTCGACGGAGTGGCTTGGTAACTTGTGTGTCTTCGGGTTGTGATGTTTTTAATTCTTCATTCATCATAGAAGTATATTATCTGTTTTCGAACCTGCGCAGTCGGGCCACGGGAAAGCCCATACGTTCGCGATACTTGGCCACAGTGCGTCTGGCCACTTCATGACCCTCGGCTTTGAGTATTTTGCACATGGCCTCGTCGGTGAGTGGCTGCTCTTTGTCCTCGCCCTCGATAAGGCGGCGTATTGACGCTTCGATGAAGTGGGCCGAGAGGTCGCCGTCGTCATTAACACTCTCGCTGAATAGCGATTTGAGAGATACCATGCCTCCGGGTGTCATGGCAAATTTGCCCGACGTGGCTCGTGATATAACACTGAGGTCGAGGCCGGTAAGTTCGCGCACGTCGCGGAGTACCATCGGGCGCAGACGGGCACGGTCGTTGCTTTGAAAGAATTCGTACTGCAGTTGAATGATGGCTTCAATCACCTTGCGCAGTGTCTCGGCTCGGCGGGTTGCCATGTCGATAAATTCGGACGCGGCTTCATAGCGCTCGCGCACGAACGTGGCGGCTTCGTTTGAGCGCTTGTCGGCAACAGCGCGGTGTTCGAGACGGTTGATTTGCTCAACATTGAAGTCGGGCGCAATACCAAGCCCGGCCCTCCCTGACACGAGGCTCACCGATACCATACCGTCGGAATCGACAGTTATGTCGAAATCCGGGGAGATGTGGTTCATACGGTCGCTGTCGCCCGAGGTTTCGAGAAGTACTCCGGGCTTGGGATTGAGCGAGCGTATAAGTTTTATAGTGTCGTCAAACTCGCGGTCGGACAGGCGCAATGTTGTCTGTATGCGGTCGAAATGCTTCTTGGAAAACAAGTCGAAGTAATCGGACAGAATCTTGCGTGCGCTTGTCACGGGTTTTATAACCGGCATACGGTCAAGTTGCAGCAAAAGGCAGTCGCGCAGATCGTAGGCACCGATGCCGGCCGGGTCGAGAGTGCGAACAATATCGACCACTCTTCGCACGAAGGCTGGGCTTACTGAGATTCCTGCGCCCATGGCTATGTCGTCGGCAATAGCTTCGTGCGAACGCACCAGATAGCCGTTGTCGTCGAGGTTGCCTATTACGTACCGTGCCACTTCGCGTTCATCGGGGCTGATATCGAGTTCGGCAAGTTGCGCTTCGAGCGAGGCAAGCCCTTCCGGGCCGTTGTCCACTGCTATTGGTTCGTATATTTCGTCGTCGGTCGAACGGTTGGATATATGAGTGCGATAATATGGCATATCGTCATCGCTGCCATAATCGGCCCTTTGCAGGTCGTCGGCACTCTCGGTAAATTCGCGGCCTTCGTCGTCGGGCTGGGAGAGAACGGGCTCTTCGGAATCGATGATTTCGAGCGCTGGGTTTTCGTCGAGCATACGTGTCACCTCGTCGTCAAACTCTGGCGCCGACATTTCGAGCAACCGCCCAAACCGCACTTGCTGCGGGCTCAGTCGTAACTGTTGCTGTTGGTTTTGTGATAGTGTCTGTGAACTGCCCGACATAAAGTCACTTCTTAATTATTCGGTTTAAATGTATCGATATGGCGACGCTTCTTCTCGTCGAGTATTTCGTCGACAGCAAAGAATATGCCACTCTCTTCTACATTGCCAAATTCGTCGTTAATAGCCGTGCCAAACATGCGCATGGTGGGAGAGAGGCTCATATAGGCATTGACCAACGGCGGGATGTTGTCGCCAAGATTTCTTACTGCGCTGTTGAGTATCATATAGTCTTCCTTAAAGTTGGAACCGGTGAATATCTCGGCGAGCTCGGCCGGATCGCTATCGAGTGAAAGTGCCTTGATAGGACGGACCAAGCCTTCTCGGTCGGGAAAATGCTTGTGGAGGAAGAATAATATAAGATCCCGGCAACGGGACGTGTAGTTGGGATACATGGTTACCTTGCCAAACAGATATTTGATTTCGGGATTAATCACAGTCAGACTGCCAAGACCGTCCCAAAGGTTGTCGAGTGCATAGAGGGCCTTGGCGCCGGCACGCGACGACTGGTATTCGGGGCGCACGAACGATCGGCCAAGTTCGAGGGTATAGGGCAGATAATCGTTAAGAAACTTCTCGGAAAAGTCAAACATGTGGCTGGTTGCAATTCTCGGACGTCCGTGTGAATCAGTGCGAATGTCTTTGCCGCAAATAAAACGGTAGCCGCCAAGGATGAGTTTGCTGTCGGGGTCCCACACTATAAGCTGCCGACAGGGCGGGTCCATGGTGTCAAATTCGTCTATATCGCATGCTTTACCCGAGCCACCGCCAGCGAGGCGGAATGCTATCTCGCGCAAACGTCCCACTTCGCGCATCACGTTGGGCGAAGTGTGGGCATCGACCACATATATCATGTTGCCGCCTTTATTGGTTGTGCGCAGAAAGCGTTCGGGAGTAAGCTCAGCTTCTATCAGGTCTTGATCTACAGGATCTATAATTCGTTGATTCATTTAAAATCTAAATATCTGTGTCTGTGTTTATTTTTCTAAAACATTATTGCGGTGCCATGGAGTATGTGGCTTGGCGTAAGCGTTCTACTTCGGCATTGAGGTCGGAGCTAAGCGACTGGCTCAATACCGGCTGGCCGACGCTTATGGTAAACGTACTTCCCTTGGCCTTAATCAGCTCGGACGGAAGGAGTATCATCTCGGCATTGAACTTGATACCAAGCCTCTCGCGCAGAGATGCCAACGTGTAGAACCGGCGCGAATTGCGTGCATCAAAATGCAGAGGTACGATGTCGCGACCATAGGCACGGGCCTTCTGCACAAACATCTTGCGCCATTGAAGGTCGACAACCTTGCCACTGCGGCGACGAGAACACATACCTGCCGGAAATATTATTACGGGCCGATCAGAAGCCATGGCCGCCTCTATGCCGTCGTAGGATTGGCGACTCTGCGCACCATGCTTGTTGATAGGCAAAAACACTTCGCGCAAGGGCTCTACGGCCATAAGCAGGTCGTTGACCACAAACAATGGCTCACATCCGTAATGCTTGCCGATGATATGTATGAGCGACATGCCGTCGAGGCCGCCTAACGGATGATTGGAAACAAATATCGCTCGCTGAGACTTAGGCAGTCGCTGTACATTATTAACCTGAAGATTTATATTCAAATGCTCAATGACTGCAGAACAGAACGATACACCACGGCGTGGCCAGGCGTAACGGAGCAATTCATTGAGCTCCTGTTGACGTATCAGCTTCTCCAAGAATCGAACGGCCCAACCGGACACTTTATGCGCGCCCAGACGTGCCCTGAGAATTTGCCCAACGTCGATGCGTATCGGGCCGGACTGTGATATTTCTGTTTCCTGTTCCATAATTCAATGCAAATTTACGAAATTTTGAGCACATAATATCAGTTTTCGACGATTTCATGAGCTAATTATCTCATTTTTGCGTATTTTTGCAGATAATTTGCCCACCACTCTCTATGCAACGAAAAAAGAAACTTCAAATTACTGCGCACAACCTTGCTTTTGTCTTGCCATATATATCGCGAGAACTCCCTGATTATGAATTAGTTGATAGCTCAATTACAGATTGGCATACAGCAATATTGACTCTCGACGAGCCCATCCCTCCTCACGTTCCCAACGATGCCACAGTGTTACGCTGTCCAATCGTCGTTGGCACCGGTATGACAGGTTTGCCGATGGAGATGGCCAAGCGCATTGCAGGTGGCTCTTATTTCCACATTGAAGGCAATGAGGCTTGTACCTCTACGATTCATGCCTCAGATTTAGCCGTGGCAGTGCGACTTAGTATTGGCCATAGTGGCTGTTGGACCGTATCCGACGGCAGTAATCCGACATTTAATCAATTGGCAGAATCTCTGTCGTTCAGACTCAACGACAGGCGCATATACACCATAAAACCTCTTATGGCCAAATTATTGATACCCAGAGCTTTGCGCAAAGCAATCACGACAGAGAACACTGTTAACGGAACTGCTTTTGCTCAGAAATTCGACTTCAAACCAACCCCCGTAACTGAGTATCTTCGCACTCACGATTACAATGATGAAAGCCTCTGAATTACCCTCGCTCTGCGCAAAATCTTTGAAAAGCATTATAAAAATCGCTTTGCAGTCTCGCCATGTGACAAGACCTCACAAATGCGACAAGCCCGGTAACGCCATCGTTGTATTGGGCAACGGGCCATCGCTCAAAGACACAATTGATTCCAGTTCTGAAAAGATAAAAAGTATGCCGTCACTGGCAGTAAACTTCATGGCCAACACACCTCAGTTCAGGGAGTTGAAGCCTGATTACTACGTACTGGCCGACCCTCTGTTCTTCACTTTTACCAATCAGGAAAATTTCCAAAAACTGTGGCATGAACTTGGCACAGTAGATTGGCACATAACCTTATGCGTACCTGCAAAATGGTCAAGTCGTGCAAAGCATTTATTGCCGCGCGATAATAAAAACATAACAATATCCACATTCAATTTCATCGGAGTCGAAGGATTTGCATGGCTCGAACGATTTGCCTATCAAACAGGAGTTGGTATGCCTCGTCCTCGCAATGTACTCATACCTTCGATAATGTGTGCTATAGCAGCAGGTTACAATACTATCTATGTAGCGGGGGCCGATCATTCATGGCTGGAAACTCTCCGTGTTACCGACGACAATACATTAGTATCGGTTCAACCCCACTTTTATACCGATTCCAAGACTGAGCTCAAGCGCTCGGAGTCGCAGTACAAGGGGATTCGTCTACATCAGATTCTTTACAGCTTTTATGTGGCCTTTAACTCTTATCACACTCTGCGACGCTTTGCCGACAGCATAAATGTGAAAATTTTCAACATAACTCCAGGGTCATATATCGACGCATTTGAAAGGTCAATTTTTTGATATTACACGCAAAACGCCACTTCATCACGAGGTGGCGTTTTTTGCATTTTTACAAACCTAAACTATATCTAAAACCTTAATTATTGATAATCTTTATTCGGTAGTCGACTAATCGACAATGCAAAGTTACTATACAAAACCGCCTCTTCAATGCCTATATCGTCAAAACTAAAGAAAATATAAATTAGTATATTATTTTTTCATTGACTATCAGATGTTTTCGACATAGAACATATAAATAAAAATCTAACAAATCTATTTGCAAATTCCGAAGTTATGCGTATCTTTGCAACCATAAACAAAATCCATGAACACATATTTTCGCATACTCATTTCTGTTTTGGCCATCGCAATCACGAGCCAACTGACAATAGCTGCAAGAAGCCGTATAACACTGGCCGCACTCGACTCGCTCGACAAAGCTTTAGTGCACAGCAATGAAATACTCGAACTGCGCCGGAACAATGTCGCCAAGCTGAAAGACACCTTGCTCATCGCTCCTCAATCCGATCGATTGCGACTATTGTCGAAAATTGCACAAAGCTATTCTGGCCTTAACAACGACTCGTCAATAGTCTACCTGCATAATGCCTGGAGCGAAGCCTCCTCGCAAGGCAATTCTCAAGCCGCACAAGATATCGCACTTTCTATGGCCACTCATCTGGCCCGGGCAACTATGTTTGATGAAGCACTTGCCATATTGCAAAAAATCGATCCCGATGACCAATCGGACGAATCTAAGCGAAACTACTACAGAGCACTTGCCCGTGTTCATATATATTGCGAACAATACCATCGTTTACCTTTTAAAAAGAACGAGAGCCGCATTGGCGCCATATCGGCCATCGATTCGTTAATGACACTTATCCCCGCCAATTCAGATGAAACTTTATTGATAAAGTCGCTGAAATACATCCTTGAAAATCAAAATGATTTTGCTCGTGGCGAACTTCTCGAATTACTCGAACGCAAAGGCCCCGGCGCGTCCAATGTGGCTGACATATACATTCTATTAGCTCGAGTAGAGAAAAACAATCCCGACAAATACGACGAATATATCTATTACATGTCCAAAGCCGCTGCAGCCAACATTCTGGACGGCAACTGCGAGACCCCTACCCTGCCGGAACTTGGCATAGCCATGTTTAAAGACGGAGAAACTGAGAGAGCCTACAATTATCTAACATCATCGAGCGAACGCATATATAAATCAAGTGCTGTTGCACAATACATTACCCTTATACCTGCCATGTCGAGTCTTGTCGCATCGATGAATCATCACGAGCGCCGACACAATTTTACTACATCTATAATAATCATTACCCTTTTAGTGATAATTGCATTGGGTCTTTACATAAACTTCCGCTCACGCAAAAAAATAAAAATGCTTCAAACGCACCGCAATTCATTGGAGTCTACCATCTCAGCCCGAGATTCATACATTGAGCATCTACTGAGCCTTTGTAGTATATATATCGAAGGCATTGAAGATGTAAATCGACTCGTTATGCGTAAACTTAAGGCACGGCAGTTCCAGGAATTGCTCGATCTATGCGAGTCTGAAAAGATGATACGCGAACATTCCGAGAAATTTTTCGAGATCTTTGACAAGGCCATACTTGAGATTTATCCTAACTTTATTGTTCGGATCAATTGTCTTCTACTACCCGACCGTCAATATGAGCACCTACCCAACTCGCCATTGGGCCCCGAACTTCGTATCATTGCATTTATGCGAATGGGCGTAACAGACAGCTCTCGCGTTGCCAGGTTTCTCGGATTGTCACTGAATACTGTGTACACATACAAAAACCGCATACGAAATCGATTGACAGACAAAGAAAATTTTGAGTCAAATCTTGAAAAAACACTCTCAAACGCCTAAATACCAATTTATATTTATTATCCATTCATATTTATTTTACACATTGATATACAGCTATTTATATTTATGTAAGTCTTAATTCTATTTATATTTAATCTTGATACTATAGGAGAACCTCCAGCAAGTTAGTAACTTTGCAATGTAATTAAAAACGTAAATAAAATAGGTCTAAGATTCAAGGTTATTATTTAGGATTATCAAACAAATAACACAAGGATTTTTAAATGGTTTTAGGTATTTAGTGTTAGATGTAAACAAGCCCGACTGCGAAGTCGGGCTTGTTGCATTATATAGTAGAAATCACAAAAAACATCACTCTCCTTCTGCATGATTGTGCAGGAGCGCGAGGAGGGCCTGTCGATCGTGCACATCAATACCATAAAGCGAGAAGTCAATAAGGCCCTGTTCCTTGAGCGACTCGAGGGCGCTACGCAATGTGGTGCGCGCCACACCGAATAACCCAACCAGATCACGCTGACGACATTCGAGCCTGATATCATAGCTGCGGGGCTGTGTAAGGGCGCTTATCCAAAAGGCAATGCGCTCGGCTATGTCGCCAGTGGATACAGCGAGTATCCCCTCCACCGCTTTCTGAGCATTCATCGACAGCAAATTGAGGTAGTTGAACAGGAACACAGAATCGCTGTTGAGCATATTTACATAGTCGGCTTTTGATATAAGAAGAATGCTAACAGTTTCTACAGCCGTCACCGTACCCGGAAATGTTGTAACGCGGCCAAAGAGAAATTCTGGAGATATTACATCCTTGGCGGCAAGCGTCTGACTCACAGAGAATCGACCATCGGGATTAGCAATATTGATACGTACAGATCCTGACAGGATGAAGGCTATATCTGCACACTGCTGCCCGGCGCGAAATATTACCTCACCAGGCAAGTATTTGAGAAAGTGTAACTTGGCCTTACCTGCTGTCAAGGCCATTTTGTCTTTGCCGACGCCCTTAAACAGCGGCAGTTCCATCAAATTATCAAATATGCTGTCCATGTTAGTTTTCTATCGTTAGCAGAAAGACATCGCATAGTCTTTCCATATCTTAAGGAACACCTCAGGAGTGTTAATGTTTAGATTTGGCAGGTATTTAACACATCGGCGCACTCAATGTGCGCCGATTGTGAGTTATTTTTTTGACTTAGCAGTCGGTTCGTCGGCAAACTTGCCTGGATAGTTCAGCTGGAGACGTGGATGAGTCATTGCCCATGCTATAAGGAATATACCTCCAAGTACAAAAGGTATGCTGAGCAACTGCCCCATATTCAGTATCATATCCTGTTCAAATGCAACTTGCGGATTCTTTATAAACTCAATAAGGAATCGCGGAAGGAATATTCCGACAAGGAACGTTCCAAAAAGCAATCCGGGGCGCTCACCGGCATTTTTACGCCAGTACATATACATAAGTATCCCGAACAGAGTTAGATAGCACAACGACTCATATATTTGGGTGGGATGCACAGCCACACCTTCATAAAGTGCGTGCCACTCGGCCGAACGCACGAATTTGAAACCCCACGGCAATGTCGTGGCATGCCCGAAAATTTCCGAATTCATCAAGTTGCCAAATCGAATCATAGCACCAACCAAGGCAATTGCCACTACGAGGCGATCGAATGTCCAGAGCGGGTTACGCTTAGATGTGAATATCGAAAAGCACAACACTCCTATTATCACCCCAATGGCACCGCCGTGACTGGCAAGGCCGCCTTCCCATGTAGCAAGTATTTTCATGGGATGCTGAGAATAATACTCCCATTCATAGAAGAATACGTGCCCCAGGCGTGCTCCGACTATTGTGCCGAGAGCTACCCAAATGAGCAACACTCCCAACCAACGCTCAGGAGCGCCTTCACGCTTAAACATAGCCGATACGATATTGTACCCTATCCAGAATCCCAAGGCAAACATAATGCCGTACCATCTTATGGTTACTGGCCACGACAGCAGAGTGGGATCAACATTCCATGTAATTTCAGCAAGCATAACTATTTGAATTATTGATTTTTGGCAAAATGATTACGTGTCACTTCCCGTACTTTCCGGCTAAGCATAAGCACGGTGACCATGGTGGGAATGGCCATGAGTGCATAAAACAGGTCGCACAAACCAACGGCAATGCCCAACGGCACAACAGCAAACACCACTAAAGACAATATGAAGGCGTAAACATACCACCGCGACTTGGCCGAGCCAAATAAATACGAGGCACAGGTAGAGCCATAGTATGAGTACGAGAACATCGACGACAATGCAAAGCATATTACAATAAACATAAGGAGGTATTGCCCAAACGGTATGCCACGGCTAAATGCTGTCATAGCCACAGAGAGCCCCTGAACGCCCTGTATATCGCCCACCTCGGGCACGCACAGCAGGATTGCAAGCGCTGTGAGCGTACATACGAATCCGGAGTCGATACCGGGACCAAGCATTGCTATCAATCCCTCGCGCACAGGACTGTCGTTGCGCGATGCGCCATGCATTATCGATGCTGTACCTATACCGGCATCATTGACCAATGCTGCGCGGCGAGCGCCTATGATTGCTATACCTGCAAGAGCGCCAATCCCAGCCTGGAGGTTGAACGCCTCGGTAAATATTCGCTGAAACACCCCTGGCACGTTGCCAAGATGAGTCAGTATAATATACAGTACCATAACGAAATATACCCCTACCATAAACGGCACCATCACCGAAGCCACATTGGCAATACGCTTAATACCACCGAGAATCACGAGCGACACCACAGCAGCCACAGCTATGCCAAACAGCAGTTTATACATACTCGTATTGTCCATACCGAGAGGCGTTGCCAGAGTCGAAAGAAATCCGTTGCCTTCGAGCCAATCGGGCGTGGTAAATGTTGTTACGAAAGCCTCTGTGAGCTGATTGGCGTTCATTATGCAGAGCGTGCCAAACAAACCTGCTACAGCAAAAAACTTTGCCACCGGAGTCCATTTCGACCCGAGGCCCTGAGTTATGATATGCATCGGACCACCCTGCTGGGCACCGGTATCGTCCTTGCCTTTGTACATAATTGCAAGCACTCCTTCGTGATACTTCGTAGCCATGCCCACAAGTGCACTTATCCACATCCAAAATATCGCACCGGGACCACCCATTACCAAAGCAATGGCCACACCGGCAATATTGCCCAAGCCCACTGTAGCGGCTACAACACTCGCCAATGCCTGGGCCGATGATATTTGGCCGTCCTTACTCTCATTCTTGGTACGCAACTCCTTAAGAGCTGCCGGCAATCGCCTCAGCGACACCATACCTGAACTGAGAAAGAGATATAAACCGCCACCGATAAGCAGAAAAAACAAAGGGTAGCCACACAAGAAGTCGGCTACCTCTACGATATATTTACCTATAAGGTCGAGCATCTTAATAAATTAATATTAATTTGAATTAATGGTTATAAACCAATTAGTTGGTTAGTACAATATTGCTCTCTTGAGCCATGCGTCGCAGATTGAGAATTGCATATCGCATACGTCCCAGCGCTGTGTTGATACTCACACCGGTGAGGTCGGCAATCTCTTTAAAACTCAGATTGCGATAGTAGCGCATCACCAGCACCTGCATCTGTACAAAAGGCAGCGCCTTGATCAGACGTCGCACATCGTCGCGTATCTGCAACGATACAAGCTCATCCTCAATGGTCACACCACCGAGCTCCTTGCGGTTGAGAATATCAAAATTGTCGTCATCGGTCGAGACCGTTCCCTCCGATGCCTCGCGACGGAAATGGTCTATGACAAGATTACGGGCTATGCGAAACAGCCAGTTGGCAAACTTACCCGACTCGGTATAGTTGCCATTCTGTATGGTAACGATTGCCTTGACAAAGGTTTCCTGAAATATGTCTTCCGCAATCTGCTCGTTATTACAATGCTGGGTTATATAGCTCAAGAGCTTGGACTGATGCCTTTGGAGCAACACATCGAAGGCCTCTGGATTGCCATTTGCGTATTGTTGCACCAACAAGTCGTCGGAGAGCTGTGCTAATTTCTGCATTTCTTGATTAGTTGTTTTTGATTTAGAGTAGAGATTGGCGATAGGCAGTTGTCGGGTTTTAATGGGAAATAATATGCAAAGATACCAAAATTTCATCAATCTAACAAGAAAACCCATCATCCCAAAACATTTTTTAACTATTCCCACACAATAAACACAATAACCGCAACCTGCCCGAAATATGTTGTAAAACATAAATCGCATATTCTAATCGAAAAATTGCCCAGTTACAGATAAAATTCGTATCTTTGCGATGAAATTGGCACAATCATACCCGATTGTATCGACAACACACGTACTTCGCACACATTAAATATAATAGAAAACTTATAATAAAACCTTAATATTTCAACACAATGGATATTTCGCATATCGAACACATCGGCATAGCCGTACCCAGCCTTGAAACGGCTATCCCCTTCTACGAAAACATGCTTGGCCTGAAGTGCTTCGCCATTGAAGAAGTTGCCGACCAGAAAGTGCGCACCGCATTCTTCCAGGTGGGTCAGACCAAAATCGAGCTCCTCGAAGGCACCGATGAAACATCGGCAATCTCCAAGTTCATCGCCAACAACGGCGGCCGCGGCGGCATTCAACACATGGCATTTGCCATCGCCGACGGTGTGCAGAACGCACTCGACGAAGTACAAGCCAAGGGCTGCCAGGTAATCGACAAAGCTCCCCGCAAGGGTGCCGAAGGCCTCAACATCGCCTTCCTCCACCCCAAGTCGACCGTAGGTACTCTCATCGAACTCTGCGAAAAGCCCCAGTAAACATCATTTCAAACCACGTATCATACTAATTAAGTAATGAGCAGTCAACTCGACAAAGTAAAAGAGCTCATCGAGCTTCGCAACGAAGCCCGCATAGGCGGCGGCCAGAAGGCTATCGACAAGCAGCACGAACGCGGCAAATTCACTGCACGCGAACGCATCAACCAGCTCCTCGACGAGGGTTCTTTTGAAGAACTCGACATGTTTGTGCGCCACCGTTGCTACAACTTCGGTCAGGAAAAGAAATCCTACCTCGGCGACGGCGTTGTAACCGGCTACGGCACCATCGAAGGCCGCCTGGTATACGTATTTGCCCAGGACTTCACAGTATTTGCAGGCTCGCTGTCTGAAACACTCGCACTCAAGATCTGCAAAATCATGGATATGGCCATGAAGATGGGTGCTCCCGTTATCGGTCTCAACGACTCGGGCGGCGCACGTATCCAGGAAGGCATCAACGCTCTTGCAGGCTATGCCGAAATTTTCCAGCGCAACATCCTTGCATCGGGTGTAATCCCCCAGATTTCGGCCATTCTCGGTCCCTGCGCCGGCGGTGCCGTTTACTCGCCCGCTCTCACCGACTTCACCATCATGGCCCGCGACATCTCTTACATGTTCCTCACCGGCCCCAAGGTTGTGAAGACCGTTACCGGCGAAGATGTAACCCAGGACCAGCTCGGTGGTGTCGACGTACACTCCTCCAAGAGCGGTGTGGCCCACTTTGCTGCCGACAACGGTGAACACGCAATCGAAATCATTCGCAAACTCTTCGGTTACATTCCCCAGAACAACCTCGAAGAAGCTCCCCTGGTTGAATGTACCGACCCCATCGACCGCCTCGAAGACTCGCTCAACGAAATCATCCCCGACTCGCCCAACAAGCCCTACGACATGTACGAAGTTATCGGCGCCATCGTCGACAACGGCGAGTTCCTTGAAGTACAGCGCGACTACGCCAAAAACCTCATCGTGGGCTTTGCTCGCTTCAACGGTCAGAGCGTAGGTATCGTGGCCAACCAGCCCAAATTCCTTGCCGGCGTACTCGACTCCAACGCTTCGCGCAAGGGCGCACGCTTTGTACGCTTCTGCGACGCATTCAACATACCCCTCGTTACCCTCGTCGACGTTCCCGGCTTCCTGCCCGGTACCGGCCAGGAATACAACGGTGTGATTCTCCACGGTGCGAAACTGCTCTACGCCTACGGCGAAGCAACCGTACCCAAAATCACAGTTACACTCCGCAAGAGCTATGGTGGCTCGCACATCGTAATGAGCTGCAAACAGCTGCGCGGCGACATGAACTACGCTTGGCCCACTGCCGAAATCGCAGTTATGGGCGGTGCCGGTGCTGTTGAAGTGCTCTACGCCCGTGAAGCCAAGGAATCGGAAGATCCCAAGAAGGTGCTCGCCGAGAAGGAAGCAGAATACAACAAGCTCTTCTGCAACCCCTACAACGCTGCTCGCTACGGCTACATCGACGACGTTATCGAACCCCGCAACACTCGCTTCCGCGTGATCCGCGCTCTCCAGCAGCTCGCCACCAAGAAGGTTGTCAATCCCGCCAAGAAGCACGGCAACATACCCCTGTAATCACCATCTAACACAGTATTATGAACAAACGATTGTTTCTGATGCTCGCTCTGGTGGTGGCAGTGTGCCTCGGTGCTTCGGCACAGGGTCGCAAATCACTGCGCATCAACGAAGTGATGGTACAGAACACTCCCGAAGGCTTCGTCGACGACTACGGCGCACACCCTGCCTGGATCGAGCTGTTCAACGCCAACTTCTCACCCCTCGAAATTTCGAGCATCTACATCACAAACGACTCAACACGTCCCAAACTCTATCCTGTGCCCCTGGGCGACCCCCGCACCAAGATGCACAAGCGCCACCACGTGGTGTTCTTTGCCGACGGTGAGCCCAACAAAGGCACTTTCCACACCAGCTTCAAGCTCACTCCCGGCCAGGACAACTGGGTGGGTATCTACGACGCCGACGGCAAGACCCTGCTCGACGAAGTGGTAATCCCCGCATCTGTGCAGCCCGGCCAGTCGTGGGCACGCACTGCCGACGGCAGCGGCGATTGGGGCCTCCGCACCGGTGGCTACCAGGACTATGTGACACCCTCGAGCGCCAACGTAATCCGCGACACCAACCACAAGATTGAAGACTTTGCCGAGCGCGACGCAGCCGGCGGCGGTATGACCGTAATTGCAATGTGCATCGTGTTCACATCGCTTCTTGTGCTCAGCATCTGCTTCTACTTCATCGGCAAGATAAGCTCCATCATCTCGCGCCGCAACAAAGCTGTATCGCAAGGCAACGAGACACCCGAGCTTGCCGAAATCCGTAGCACCAAGCACGATACCGGCGAAGAAATCGCCGCCATCGCAATGGCTCTCCGCGACCACCTCGAAGCTCACGACGACGAATCGACTATCCTCACACTCAAGAAAATCCGTCGCGCCTACTCTCCTTGGTCGTCCAAGATCTACAGCCTCCGCGAAATGCCCCGCAAGTGACACTGGTATAACCCATAATCTTACAAAAACAATGAAAGAATACAAATATAAAATCAACGGCAACCTCTACACCGTGGCCATCGGCGACATCGAAGACAATATGGCCCAGGTCCAGGTAAACGGCGTGGACTACAGTGTAGAAATCGAAGCCACCAAGAAGACACCCGTCAAGGTTTCGGCCCCCAAAACCACTGCACCCAAGCCCACCCCCCTCGCCAAGCCCGCAGCTGCTCCCGCAGCATCGGGTGCCGGCAAGCAGGTTAAGGCTCCCCTCCCCGGCGTGGTACTCTCTATCCCCGTCAAGGTAGGTCAGGCAGTCAAAGCCGCCGACACAGTTGTGCTCCTCGAAGCCATGAAGATGGAAAACTCCATCCACGCCGGCATTGAAGGCACAGTGAAGGAAATCCTCGTAAACGCAGGCGACTCCGTACTCGAAGGCAACCCCTTAATTGTTATTGAATAATCCAGCGATATATGAGTTTCGGTGAATTTCTCATGGGCAACCTGCAACAGTTCTGGCAACTGACAGGTTTTGCCAACGCCGAGTGGGGCAACATCATCATGCTTGTGGTGGGCCTCTTCTTCATCTGGCTGGCAATTAAGAAAAACTTCGAACCTATGCTCCTTGTGCCCATAGGTTTCGGTATCCTCATCGGCAACGTACCCTTCAACACAGAAGCCGGCCTCGAAATCGGCATCTACGAAGAAGGATCGGTGCTCAATATTCTGTACAACGGTGTATCAGCCGGCTGGTATCCCCCGCTGGTATTCCTCGGTATCGGCGCCATGACCGACTTCTCGGCCCTCATCGCCAATCCTAAGCTCATGCTTATCGGTGCAGCGGCTCAGTTTGGTATCTTTGGTGCCTATATGGTAGCACTGGCCATCGGCTTTGCCCCCGACCAGGCTGCCGCCATCGCCATCATCGGCGGTGCCGACGGTCCCACCGCAATCTTCCTTTCGTCCAAGCTCGCACCCAACCTCATGGGCGCAATCGCCGTGTCGGCCTACTCCTACATGGCTCTCGTGCCCGTGATTCAGCCCCCGTTGATGCGCCTCTTCACCACCAAGAAAGAGCGCCTCATCCGCATGAAACCCGCGCGTGCCGTGCGTCAGAACGAAAAGATCATTTTCCCCATCGTAGGTATGCTCCTCACATGCTTTGTGGTGCCCTCCGGCCTGCCCCTGCTCGGCATGCTCTTCTTCGGCAACCTCCTGCGTGAGTGTGGCGTGACCAACCGCCTGGCCAAGACTGCATCCAACGCCCTTACCGACATCGTGACCATTCTTCTCGGCATGACCGTGGGCGCTTCGACACAGGCTTCGCAGTTCCTCACACCCAGTACAATCTTCATCTTCTTCCTCGGCTTCATGGCCTTCGTCATCGCATCGTCGAGCGGTGTGCTCTTCGTGAAGCTCTTCAACCTCGTGCTTCCCGCCGACAAGAAGATCAACCCCCTCATCGGCAACGCCGGCGTATCGGCCGTGCCCATGAGCGCACGCATCTCAAACAACCTCGGCCTCGAATACGACCCCTCCAACTATCTGCTCATGCACGCCATGGGTCCCAACGTTGCAGGCGTTATCGGCTCGGCCGTAGCTGCCGGTGTGCTCCTCGGCTTCCTTGCCTGATAACCACACCTTTTGTAAAAAAACGTTCTCGAATGTCTGTTCGGGAACGTTTTTTTAACATTCGTGTGAACTTTACACTATTTTCACGTGTTTAGATATAAATAGGTATTTCAACCCGTTCATCAACATTATATTTGTTACCTTATCCTGTCTACCAGTATATGATTACAAAAGAAGTAATACAGACCCTCTACCGCAAGTACCCCAAGCGCGCCAAGAGCATTGACTGTCTCGACATTGCACTGTTGTTCGACACCGTCGGCACTATGCACGACATCTATGTAGACATGGATACAGAGAAGATTACAATCGGTTCGCTCGACGAAAAATCAATATTCAGGTCAATTCCACTCGCACACATTCATGCCATTGTCCCCTTCGAAGAGTGGGTTGCCATTGTGCTGCATTCTTCTGTAATTTTCCTCAACAAACTCAATACCAAAGTATCAATTCACCTCAAGCCCATGAAGCCCACCCTCGGACAGCGCGTCAAAGGGCTCTTCGGAGGTGATTAAGAGCGTGTTGCTTACTTGAACAGTTTCTGAAAAAACAGAGCATCTTCATAGGTTGTGGGGCGACGCAGCCATGAGCGGAGGCGGCCAGCCGGTTTAAATCCGGCTTTGACAAATAATGCTCGCGACGGTTCATTGTCGAGTGCGACAGTTGCCCACAGTTGGTGCATGCCGAGAGTGCACACTGCATAGTCTTCAAACAGTTTTAATGCCTGCAAAGCCACACCCTCGCGCCTACGTGGCTCGGCCACATATATACCTATGCCGGCCCTGCGATTTACGGGGTCGAAGTCGAACATTTCGATATATCCTATCGACACTTCGGCTTGGTCGTCATAAATCATAAGTCGCAACTCACGAGTGGCAAATGGGTCGGCCACATAATTTTCGACATACTTCCACACCTGCAGCCTCGACAACGGGGCTGTCTGAGGGAGTGATTCGCTGAATCCAGGGTCATTTTCCCACAGATACATACTGTCTACATCGTTTTTTTCGGGAGCGCGTAAGTGTATCATTATGATTCAAATAATCGGCGATCGAGAATGGATCGTCCGAGGGTTAGTTCATCTGTATATTCAAGTTCGTTGCCCACGGCCACACCGCGTGCAAGTCGTGTCACGATAAGGCCCTGGACATTGAGATTCATGAGGCTGCGATATATGTAATAGGCCGTAGTGTCGCCCTCCATCGTGGGGCTGAGAGCAAGAATAACTTCGCCTATGCCACCTCGCCCCACCCTATCCACAAGCGAAGCAATTTCAAGGCGGTCGGGGCCGATGCCGTCAATTGGCGATATTACACCGCCAAGCACATGATACAACCCTGAGAATCGACCGGTGCGTTCCACGCTGAGCACATCGCGCACATTTTCGACTACACACACCATGCGACGGTCGCGCATCGTATCGGCACACACCGGACAAAGGTCTGTCTCGCTTATATTGTGACACTCCCGACAGTAGCGTATTCCCCGGCGCAGGTCGATGATACTTTGACCCAAAGCCACGGCCTCGCGCTCGTCGCGACGCAGCATATACAGAGCCAGTCGCAAAGCTGTCTTGCGCCCAACGCCCGGCAGTCGCGAGAGCTCGGTGACTGCATTTTCCAAGAGCGACGACTGAAACTCACTGTCGGCCGACATATTCAATTAGTTTTATTTGATTTGACATAAATTACGGTTGTGTCCCAATAAGGGAATCTCAGTGTAAGGATATTGCCGGCCAGTTGAGCCGTTGCATCGACATCGGCCCGGGCACCACGCATATCATACCACTCAAGGGCGTAAATATCGGCAAGGCCTGTATCTTTCAAACGCCCTTTTATGGACAAAGGTTTCCAACGCGGGTCAATTTTACCTGCAGCATCGACCAAAATTATTTCGTACCCGTCACTATCATCTGCTGCAACGACAGCAACAGAATATCGAGTGGCGTTAGAAACTCTAAGTGCCGGACTCGTTTGGTCGTAATGGTTCCAAATACCTTCGATTGGATCGGTCGACTTGGCAATATAGCTTTTCAACGTCTCTATCGATGCAAAGCGACTCGGCAATACGCCCGGATTTTCAATAAATTCCAAATCATTGCGCAACACCTTACCACGGCCGTTGTACCGCTTATCGCACCATAACGGCAGTCCTTGCGCTTCGACTATTTCGGAATACTCAGCCTTCTTAGAGCCTATTTCCAGCTTATAGCAATCGGTTGCCACAGTGGTAAGTTTGAACGATATATCGCAATGGTCACCGTCGACGGCAAATACTACCGTCGAATCCGTACCAATGTTCAACTGCACCATACTGCGTCCCATAATGTCGTGACGACTGTCGGATACTTTCTTCACCAGGAACGAGCGGTGCGACATAGTGTCGCCCACGGCCACACACAGCGCGGCTCTGTCTGTAAGCCGCTCCACGGGCACACGCCAGTGGAGGCGAGCTTCGTGAGTAAAAGGAGGTATGCGCTGCCATGCATATGCACAGTGAGCATACAGCATAATTAAAAGTATCGATATGACAAGTCGTCTCATAGCCCTGCTATGTTGCGCACGGACTCCACAAAATCTCTCTCCGGCATATCCCACGGCAACCAATGCACCTTGTGGCCACGGCGCTCCATGCCTCTGAACCATGTCATCTGACGCTTGGCAAACTGATGTATGGCTATCTCAAGCCGGGCAATCATTTCTTCGAGAGAATAATGTCCGAGGATATGCTCTGTGAGAAATTTATATTCGAGTCCATAGTATATCAGATCGTCGGGACTTACTCCCGAAGCCAAGAGGTTGCGCACTTCCTGCACCATGCCCTCGTCGAGGCGTGATCGCAGACGTGCCGATATGCGTGCACGGCGAGCGTCGCGCGGTATGTCCATGCCCACTATAACCGCTCCGGCCATTGGGTGAGGCACTGCCCGAGATGCAGCTTCGGGATGATCGCGATAGTATGTTTCGATTTCTATGGCGCGAATGGCACGCTTGGCAGTGTCCACATCGGTAGTGTTGTGCAGACGCTTCATGCCCGACAGTATCTCGGTGAGCTCGGTGAGCGACTTGTCTTCAAGCTCCCGACGCAAAGCCTCATTGGCCGGCACCTCGGGCAGTTCAAGGCCATTGACAATAGCCTCTACATACATACCCGTGCCACCTACCACTATGGGCATACGTCCACGCGACGATATGTCGGCAATGGCCTCACGTGCATCTCGCAGATACTCAAACAGGTTGTACTTATACCCAGCCGGAGCCACATCTATCATGTGAAATGGCACGGAGCCGTATTCGCACAGGTCCTTACCCGTGCCAATGTCCATGCCACAGTACAGTTGACGCGAATCAGCGCTCACTATCTCGCCGTCGAAGGCCTGCGCGCACTGCACTCCACGTGCCGTCTTGCCACAGGCTGTGGGGCCCACGATGGCTATGAGGCGTGTATCTTCGGCCGTCATACTCTCTGACCGGTTATGCGGCGCCACAGACGTCGAGTGTTGAAGAAGGCACGGTCCTGGTTATTGGCAGCTACAGCCAGCCACGACAAGTCGTTATAGTCCACATCCCACTTGCGCAGGTCGCCTATGCGGAAAGTAGGTCGATAATTCTTTACGGGATACAGTCTTCGACCGGCGGAGTCGTAGGTTTTCCAAGCCATTGTTATGGTGTAGATACGATGCACCTCATCGCTCATTTCGGCCGACAACTGTGCGCTGTGCAACAGGCGGTTTACCTTGTCGAGCGACAACCAATCGCCCATCGAGGCTGCAGCGGGATATTTCTCTTCGCTCACAAACACCGCGTAATTGCGTACAACTGTGGTAAGTCCAGGCTGACCCGAATCGTAGAGATACTTAATTTCGTAATCTCCGGTATAGCCCGTAATATTTTCGAAAGTACGACGGAGTGCCGCATCGCTGAGTGGTTCGATCGACCCCGTGAAAGCAACAGCCGGAGTATCCCAACGGTCATACTGATTGAGTGCCAAGTATATATTCTCGCCGCAGATCAACAAGAATCGCACTTGATTGCCTTTGTCGCGCGCGGCATGGGCTATTGGACCTATCACTTGCGATATGGCCTGATAACGATTCCACATGAAGAAGAGTGAGAACACATACAAAGCTATGGGCATCCAGTTGAAGAAGAACACATCGGGGGTGTTCATATTGACGTTGATATAGTAGGTAAAGTAATACCACCATTCAACTGCCGAGAATGCAATACTCAGTACCAGCATCAGATTGACCTGATGACGGGCTTCACGGCGGAACAGTGTGCGTACAATGCCGTTGTCGGGCTGTGACTCAAAGCGGTGCGAGCCATATACATCGGATACGCACGGACCATAGCCGCGCATTATGACCCACAGACTCACCACTATCATTGTAGGAAATACGACCAGGCAAGTAACATAGGGATGCTCGGTGTTTCCGCCTTCCCAATTGATATAATGGTCAAACAGCCGTCGGGCACTCATCAGGTTGATGGTAAGCATAACGAGTGCCGACCAAAATACTGTTTTGACCGAAACGCGCAGCATCGCCACACAATTGGCAAAGTCGTTCTGCTCGCGACGTTTCAAGTAAACGAGTTCAAGATATGCCACTACAAAAATTGCAAACGGCAACCATGATTTGGGCATAAGACGTGCCAGAAGCAGCTCACTGGCCACGGCTCCGAAAGCCACGGCCCAGTTGAGCCACAGTGACGTTACAAGTGTGTTTGTTATGCTGTTGCGTTTAGCTTGCATCAGAACGTGCTATTTGTTTTATTTCAGATTTTTGTTAAACCAGTCGAGCATCTTGCCGTATACCACAGAGCGGGCATTGCAGCCGTTGATGGAGTGGTTCATGTTGGGGAACACGAGCATATCGCAAATATCGCCCTGACGCTGAAGGCGCGATACAAATTCGAGTGAATTGGCAGGGTGCACGTTGTCGTCGGAAGTGCCGTACATTATGAGCAGTGGGCACTTGAGACGCGATGTGCGGAACAAAGGCGAGAAGTCGCGGTAGCCCTCTTCGTTCTGCTGGGGAGTGAGCATATATCGCTCTGTGTAGATAGAGTCGTAGAATCGCCAGCTTGTTACGGGGGCAACAGCCACGCCGGCTGCATAGGGGGCGTCTTCCGAAGTTGTTGCCATAAGGGTTTCATAACCGCCGTAGCTCCAGCCGAAAATGCCTATACGGGCTGCATCGACAAATGGCAGTGTGGCGGCATAGCGGGCAGCAGCCACCTGGTCGATGGTTTCGTAACGACCCAGTTGCTTGTAGATAACATCACAGAAAGCACGTCCTCTGCCACCGGTACCGCGACCGTCCACGCATATCACAACATAGCCTGCGGCGGCAAATGCATCCTGCCAGTCAAGCATCCAGCGATTGAGCACTTCCTGCGAGCCGGGGCCGCTGTACTGATACATAACACAAGGCGACTTGGCTGCACCGTTGGTGGGTCGTATCATATAGCCGTTGAGAGTGATGCCTTCGGGTGTTGTAAACTGGAAAAATTCTCGTTTGGCCACCTTAGAGCCCACGCGAGCCATGTAGTTGGAGTTGTCTTCGAGGGTGCGTACAGCCTTGCCTGCGGCAGTATTGATGGTGTAGACGGGTGCGTGGTCCACAGAGCTGTGAGTGAGTGTCATGTATGTGCATCCGGGGGCAAACACAGCGTTTGATGTACCTTTTGAGGGCGATACGTCGGAAACTACACCTTTGGGGTCGACACGACGAATGGTTCGGTCCATCGGAGTGGGAGCGGCCACCTGATAGTAGTGGTTGCCACGTGCATCACGACCATAATAGGCTGTTACGTCGACCTCGCCGGTGGTTATCTGCTTGGCAAGAGCGCCTGCATAGGTGTATTGATACAGCTGCTTATAGCCCGACTTCCAGGAGTTGACCACAAACGAATCGTTTCCGAGCCACAATTCCTGATATGTGGCTGGGTTAATCCAAGTCTTGGAGTCTTCGTTGTAAACCGACTTGCACACGGTCGATTTGGGATTGACGCGATATATCTCGAAGTGGTTCTGGTCGCGGTTGAGGGTCGACACCATGAGGCTCTCGGCATTGGGACCATAGGCAATGCGGGGTATGTATTCTATGCGCTTGTCGGGAAGCTGAATTTCCTTGAGCTTGCGGGTTTCGATGTCGTAGCTGTGCAGCGACACGCGCGAGTTGGGCTCACCTGGCAGAGGATATTTATAATTCCACACCACGGGATAGAATGCGGCTTTTTCGTCGGCATCGCAGGCCCCGCCGTAGCGCATCATGTCGTAGGCGGGTACTTCGGTTTCGTTGAATTTCACAAACGACAGTCCGAGGTTGTCGGGCGACCAGGCCATGGCGCAGTTGTATTCAAACTCTTCTTCATACACCCAGTCGGGCACACCGTTGATTATCTTGCCGGGGGCACCGTCGGTTGTAACGGCCAACTCGGTTTGATAATCGAGCTTGCGCACATATATGTTGTTGTCGGCGGCCATGAATGCCAGCATACGTCCGTCGGGCGAGAACACTGGGGCTTGTTGCACTTTGAACTTTGACGACAGCGGACGCATGATGCGTGTACGAATATCATAAGTGAAATATGAGGCTGTGAACGAGCGGCGATAGATGTACGACGTGCCGGTCCACACCAGCAGTTTGGAACCTTCAGGACTCAGAGTGAAACCGTCGATGCGAGGAAGAGTATTTTCGCGAGTATTGTCGAGGTCGAGCATCACTTCCACCTGGTTGCCGGTCTTGATGTCGTATTTCACCACTTTTTTGCCATCTGTGGAGAGCATTGCGTATGTCTGGCCATCGGGAAGATATGTAAAGCCTGCGGGACGTGCGGCAACGTTTTCGGGATAGACATAAGGTGCCATCGTGCGCACGGCATTGCTGGCTCCCTGCACGGCGGTCGGAGCAACGGCCGCCAGTAAGAGTGAGATTGCTATAATGGATTTTTTCATATTAGAACAGGGAGAGTTGGTCGGGATTATGTGTTTGATTCGAGCGTCGGCGCGGGGCGTGATAGCCAAAGTCGGCTTCAGATTCGGCAGGACGCATGGATGGTGTTTCGGCAGGAGGTGTATTGGTAAACCATTCGCCGCTCTCAAAAGTTTCTTCTATTGCCAAAATTTCGTCCTCGGATATGCGCGGGGCATCGTCTTCGGGCACGGCGTCAAAATTAATCTGCATTTCCGACACCACCGTGGGCGGACGCATTGCCTGAATCTCGGCTTTGAGTCGGCGTTCGCGTTCGTTGTGCTGTTCGATGTTGTCGATAATGGACTTGTTGAGACGTTCTATTTCGGCATCGCGGTCGGCGATGATTGCTTCCTGTTTCTTTACTTTTTTATCGTAACGTGTGAGCACCTTGTCCACTTCGGCCATGCGTGCTGTTACGTTGTCATACTCCTTTAGCAGGGTTTCAAGTTCCACAATTTTCGCATCGCGTTGGTCGATCAAGCCTTTGAGTTCCAACACCTCGTCGGTAGTTTTTTTCAATGCCTCGGAAGCCTCTCGAGCTGAGTGCTTGGCTGTTGTATCAATTTCAAACAGCCGCTTGCGCAGGTCATCGCGCATCTCGTCGGTGACTCGCAACTGCTCTTTGAGCGATTCTATGCCGGAGGTCATTTCGGCTATGGTCTGCAGATGTTGGTCGTTCTGCGCCTTTAGATCTTCGATTTCCTGCTTGAGGGTATCCATACGGTCGGCCACGGCAGCTTCCGGCGACGATATCAATTGCTCGATTCGAGCCTGGAGTTCTTTATTTTCGTCGCGAAGTTTGTCTATATCGTCCTGCAACACGTTTGACACTTTTACACGATTGACCAGCGAACGGTTTTCGAGTTCAAACTGCTCGCGCTCGCTTTCCAGTCGGGCTATCTGTGTTTCGAGGTCATGCACGCGCTCGGTTAGTGCGCGGCGCTGACGGTCGGCACTGAGTTGCTTCTGTTTCACGTCATTTGAGCGCTTTTCGAGCTCGCCTGCACGCTGTTTCATAGCCTCTATCTCGGCCGAAAGGCTTGTCTTATGGTTGTTCCAGCGCGCTTCGCAATAGGCTTGAGCCACCGAACTAACCGACGCTATATATGTCTTAATATCTGCATCGAGTATGTCAAAGAGCATGCGGCTCTGAGCTTCGCGGTCGGTCGTGGCCGATATGAATGACGGAAACTGGCTGTTGATATAGTCGACTATGCCGCGAAGCATGGCTTGCTGCACGTCGGGGTTAAACTCTACCGGGGTGAGATCGGTCTGAAGCTGTTGTGCGGCAGGGGTTGAAGCAGAATCGGCAGGTTCGGTGTCGGCAGGTTCGGTGTCGGCGTACAGCTGGTCGTCATCATCGGCAGAATCGTCTCCACCGAAGCCAAGCACTCGTTTTATAGAAGATATAAAGCTCATTGCAGTAAACAGACTTTTAAGGTATTAATAGTTAGAAGCCCGACGACGGCGGTTCGGTGGCTACGATGCCCACACCGGCGCGGCCGTTGATGGCTATAGTAAGCGGATGCGGGAAAGTCACCACTCGTATTCGGCCGTCGTCGTATTCGGCCTCCATGCCGTCGAGGCGCGATGTGTCGTAGAAGGCATCGGCGCTGCGAGGGTCGATGGTGAAGTATCCCACCCCAAATGATGTCAGATTGTGAAAGAAGTGTGTGCCCTGGCTTGGCTCTATTCGATAATTGTCGAGCGCGGCCTCCACGATGAGTCGCGCTGCAGAGATGTCGGCCCAACGCACGGGTATGCCCAATGCACTGTCCGATGACCCCCAGCGACCGGGACCCACAAGGATATAATTTTGCCCGCGCTCCAGGAATTGCTTGTTGATGCGGTCGATTACGGGCACGAGGTCGCGATTGGCCGAGGAGTCAAATGTGTCGGGGCGCACATATACTACGGTGCGTATATCATCGACGCTGCCATTGCCGATTGCCGTAGAGCTACGCAGGATGACGCTTTCGGGTGGTATGGCGTCGAGCATGGCTTCGGTTACCAACTCTTTTCGGTCGATAATGGGGCGTATCTGCAGCCAATATATGTGCCCCTTTTCTTCGCTTGTGGCGGCATCGGGGTTGATATTGCCTGCAAATTCTATCTCGACGGGGCGCTGCATTGCGGCCTGACCGTTGCGCAGCATGAAATCGATAGCCGGAGCAAGAGGGAACACTTTGTCGCGCAACACATTGGCAAAAGTTACTATCTTGCGTCCTGGGCCTGTCCAGGTATCGCGCAGGTAACCGTCGCGGGCGTCGTAGGTAGATACCATATAATGCAGAGCGTCGCTCCCTGCAAAGCTCTGCACAGAGCGGTTTTCGATGTTGTAGGAGTCGTCGGTGTGCACGTCCTCCATGTCACACATGCGTGTAGGCAGAACACAGAGAGTGGTTTGTGTCTGCTTGAGGGCCAGGTCGAGAGTCGATGTCTGCAACACGTGATCGGGATGCATGGGCGAGAAGCGCAGGCTCACCCCACCGTCGACTATATGCTTACCGAGACCGATGGCCACTTCGGCCACTCCGTCTTCGGGCGTCTCGTCGCCTATGGGGTAGTAATTGAGCGAGCGGCCCACACCCGAGAAGCTGGGGAAGTACATTCCTTCGTGATCCTCGCCCACCACTTCCTGTATTATCACGGCCATCTTTTCCTGGTCGATGATATTGGACGTAGCGGTCATATAGGCCTTGCTTGCGCCGTAGAACACCGATGCATACACGCCTTTTATAGCCTCGCACAGCATCACGAGCCGCTCGTCGCTATCGGGATACAGTGGCACCATATAGGTGGAGTATATGCCGGCGAATGGCTGGTAATGTGAGTCTTCGAGCAAACTGGACGAGCGCACGGCAAGCGGACGATCGGTGGTGTCGAAAAGTGCCTTGAGGTCGTCGCGCACATGGTCGGGGAGCTTGGCCGCAAGAAATGCCTTGAGTATTTCGTCGTCACCAGCCTCGCCAAGAGCCACGGGATAGAGCTCGTTGGAGGCCATGAATTCGTCGAATATATCGGTGCACAGCACCACTGTGCGGGGTATGGATATGGTGGCGCCTTCGAAATTGTCGCACACCGGATTGATTTTTATTATGGAGTCGATAAATGCCAGGCCGCGGCCCTTGCCGCCGAGCGAGCCTTGTCCTATGCGGGCAAAGTTGGAGTATCGGTCGAATCGATCGCGACGGTACACAGCCACAACACCGCGGTTTTTCATGCGTCGGTATTGCACGATGAGGTCGAAGAACAGTTGCTTGACCTCGGCAGCCTCGGACATATCGGTAAACCGATGCTGACGTATTACCTCGGCCACCGGAAATATGGCGCGAGAATAGAGCCAGCGCGAAAAGTCGTTACGCCGGCAATGGTGCATCAGAGCCTTGTCGGGAATATCGAAAATGCGTCGCTGCAGGTCTTTGAGCTCTGTGAGACGCATGATGGCACTGTCGGTATCGGGGTCGCGGATTATAAAGTCGCCGAAACCAAAGGTCGACAGTATGGCGTGTTCCAGGTCGACGGGGAGTTTCTTGGAATTTTTGTCAAGAAACATCATGCCCATGGCGCGTGCGTCCGACTCGTTTTCCGGGTCGCTCGATTCTATTATAATAGGCAGTGTAGGGTCTTTCTCGCGGAAATAACGTGCAAGTTTTATGCCTGCTTTGGGGTCCTTGGCACCTTCGTGCTTGAACGACACATCGCTTATCACACCGAGCATATTGTCGCCATACTTCTCATAGAGTTGCACGGCCTCTTCGTAGTCGCGGGCGAGCATCACCTTGGGACGTCCGCGCATACGCATCATGCGCTCGTGGTCATTGAGGGCTTCGTCGGCAAACTCATTACTCTGCTTGAGCAAAAATTTATATATGTGCGGAAGTACAGACGAATAAAATCGCACGGAGTCTTCGACCACAAGTATCATCTGCATACCAACATCGGTTATGTCGGATGCATTCATTTTGTCCTCAAGGAGCTTGATAATGGCAAGCAGAAGGTCCATGTTGCCAAGCCAGGAGAACACGTAGTCCACGCACGAAAGATCGGCCTTGGCCAATCGGTTGCTCACAGCTTTGGAGAACGGAGTGAGCACCACCAGGGGCGTGTCGGGCGACAGTTCCTTGAGCGTATGACATCCCTCGAGACACTCGGCAATGTCGACTGCCGGCATGATAACCACCAGGTCGTAGTGGTGTGACTGCATGGCTGTGGCTGCTGCCGACATATTGGACACACGGGTCACTCGCGGAGGCGAACTGAGGTTGAGCGACACATACTCCATATATAGCTGCTCGTCGACACGACCGTCCTCCTCAAGCATAAAAGCCTCATAACGCGAGGCTACCAGCAACACGCTGAAAACGCGTCGCTGCATAAGCTTGTTGAAAGCAGTATCCTTAAGTAATACCCGTGTAGGTGACTTGGCCTCCATGCTGTGTTTGTTTTTTTGCAAAGTTAGAAATTTTTGTTGATAAAGATGGTGTTTTTTCTTAAAAATCGCTAATCATTAGAGTATTTTTTACTAACTTTGTAGTGCCGTCCGCACAAGGGTACGGACGAATACTGTCACATTATGAATCATAACAGTCTTGTATCAATTGCTGATATCTCAAAAGATGAGATTCTGAGCTTGCTCGAACGTGCGCGCTATTTTGAACAGCACCCGAACAGCAAAATTCTCGACGGCCGTGTGGTGGCCACTCTATTCTTTGAACCTTCGACCCGCACACGTCTCAGCTTCGAGACTGCCGTAAATCGTCTCGGAGGCCGTATAATCGGATTTTCCGACCCCGGCACCTCGTCGTCGTCGAAGGGCGAATCGCTCAAAGACACTATCAAAATGGTGGCCAATTATGCCGACCTTATCGTGATGCGTCATTTCCTTGAAGGCGCAGCCCGATATGCCACCGAAGTTACCGACGTGCCTATTATCAATGCAGGCGACGGTGCCAATCAGCATCCCTCGCAGACTATGCTCGACCTGTATTCGATATACAAAACTCAGGGACGCCTCGACAACCTCACCATTACTATGGTAGGCGATTTGAAATACGGCCGCACCGTGCACTCGCTGCTTATGGCAATGAAGTATTTCAAGCCCAAATTCAACTTCGTGGCCTCCAAGGAGCTTGCTATGCCCCAGGAATACAAAGACTTCTGCAAAGCCGAAGGTATAGAATACACCGAAACCACCGACTTCTCGCCCGAAGTGATCAACTCGTCCGACATCATCTATATGACCCGCGTGCAGCGCGAGCGATTTACAGACCCCATGGAGTACGAGCGCGTCAAGGACCTGTACACCCTGCACAACGCCATGCTCGACGATTCCAAGCCCAATCTGCGCATCCTTCATCCCCTGCCCCGCGTCAACGAAATCGATATCGATGTGGACGACAATCCCAAGGCTTACTACTTCCAGCAGGCAGGCAACGGCCTGTATGCACGTCAGGCAATCATCACCCGTGCTCTCGGCATAGACATCAAGTAATTATGGATACTAAAAAAGAACTTGCCGTTGCGGCCCTGCAGCACGGCACCGTTATCGATCACATACCCTCTGCGGCTCTATTCAAGGCCGTGCAGATACTCGGACTGGAGCACTGCACCAACGCTGTGACCATCGGTTGCAACCTCGCAAGCGAGCGCCTCGGCACCAAGGGCATTATCAAAGTGGCCGACCGCGTGTTTGACGACGCCACCCTCAACCGCATAGCACTCATCGCACCCACTGCCCAGGTCAACATTATCGAAGACTACGAAGTGGTAAAGAAGCATCCCGTGACTCTACCCGACACTATCACAGGCATCGTGCGCTGCGCAAATCCGAAGTGTATAACCAACAACGAGCCCATGTCGACGAAATTCGACGTTGTGGAGCGTGAACCCGTCACCGTGATACGCTGCCGCTACTGCAACCACAGTGTCAACGGCTCGGAAGCAAAGATACTCTAATGAAACTCAGTTGGAAGCCCGGCACAATGCTCAATCCCCTGCCGGCCGTGCTGGTAAGTTGTGGCAATGACACTCGCAGCAACCTTATCACCGTGGCTTGGACAGGTACGATATGCACCAATCCGCCCATGCTTTACATCTCAGTAAGACCCGAGCGCTTCTCTTACGATCTTATCAAGGAAAGTATGGAGTTTACGGTCAATCTCACTACAGCATCCATGGCGCGGGCCACCGACTGGTGCGGTGTACGCTCAGGCCGCGACTACGACAAATGGGCCGAGACCGGACTTACTCCCGTGCCCGGAGTGGCAGTAAAATGCCCCGCCGTGGAGCAGAGCCCGCTGAGCATCGAATGTAAAGTGCGCGAGATAGTACACCTCGGCTCGCACGATATGTTTATAGCCGATGTTGTCAACGTGCTCGCCGACGACCGCTTCATGGACCCTTCGACAGGAGCCTTCCAGCTCGACAAAGCCAACCTGCTCACATACTCCCACGGCAAGTACAATGAAACCGGCGAGTATATAGGCCACTTTGGCTACAGTGTAAAAAAATCATAATCCCTCATACGTCACACATATGTACAAGGATCAGCAACTTTTCGAGCTTATAGAGCTTGAACATCAACGTCAGAAAAAAGGCATCGAACTGATAGCCTCCGAAAACTTCGTGAGCGAAGAAGTAATGCGCGCCATGGGTTCGTGCCTCACCAACAAGTATGCAGAAGGCTATCCCGGCCACCGCTACTATGGCGGTTGCGGCGTGGTGGACCAAGTGGAAGAACAGGCCCGCACCCGCATCAAACAGCTTTTCGGTGCCGAATACGCCAATGTACAGCCCCACTCGGGCGCTCAAGCCAATATGGCTGTCTTTATGGCTTGCATGAAGCCCGGCGACACTTTCATGGGCCTCAATCTCGCCCACGGCGGCCACCTGTCGCACGGCAGCCCCGTCAACTTCTCCGGCCTGGTGTTTAATGCTGTGGAATACAATGTTGACCGCGAAACCGGCCGCGTGGACTATGAACACATGGCCGAAACAGCCCGTCGCGTTAAGCCCAAACTCATCGTTGGCGGCGCAAGCGCCTACTCGCGCGAATGGGACTATGCCCGCATGCGTCAGATTGCCGACGAAGTTGGAGCTATCTTCATGGTCGATATGGCCCACCCCGCGGGCCTCATTGCTGCCGGATTGCTCGACAATCCCCTGCCCCACGCCCACATCGTCACTTCGACCACTCACAAGACACTCCGCGGTCCTCGCGGCGGCATTATCCTCATGGGCAAGGACTTTGAAAACCCCTGGGGTAAAACAACCCCCAAAGGCCAGGTGCGCATGATGAGCTCGCTGCTCGACTCGGCTGTATTCCCGGGCGTGCAGGGCGGTCCGCTCGAACACGTTATCGGCGCCAAGGCCGTTGCCTTTGGAGAGGCTCTCCGTCCGGAGTTCAAGACATACCAGGAGCAGGTGCGCGACAATGCCCGCGCCATGGCCAAGGCCCTGCTCGACATGGGTTATGACGTGGTGAGCGGCGGTACCGACAACCACTGCATCCTTGTGGACCTCCGCAGCAAGTTCCCCGAGCTCACAGGCAAGCTCGCCGAGAAGGTACTCGTTGACGCCGACATCACAGCCAACAAGAATATGGTGCCCTTCGACAGCCGTTCGCCCTTCCAGACTTCCGGCATACGCCTCGGTACACCCGCCATCACCACTCGCGGCGCCAAGCCCGAGATGATGGGTACTATTGTCGAGCTTATCGACACCGTGCTTCGCGACCCCGAAAACGAAAGCAACATTGCCGCCGTGCGCGCCAAAGTTAATTCGATTATGGTCGACTATCCCATGTTTGCGTGGTAAACACACATATAATCATAGTAGCTGCCGGCAGCGGCTCCCGATTTGGCGGGTCGCTGCCCAAGCAGTTTTGCGACCTCGACGGTCGCCCCGTGCTCATGCACACTGTCGATGCCGTGCGCCGAGCTCTTCCCGACGGCAACATAACGCTCGTGCTGTCAGAGCTAATGTTTGGACTTTGGAACGAGTTGTGCACCAGTCATTCATATACATCGCCCGAGGTGGTGGCAGGTGGAGCTTCGCGTTTTGAATCGGTGGCTCACGGCCTCGAGACAGTGACTCCCGACACAGATGTAATCATGATTCACGACGGTGCACGTCCCCTACCCTCCAAACAGGTTTTCGACCGTCTAATAGAAGCGTTGTCCGCGCCCACTTGTCAAGGAGCCATTCCAGCTGTGGCCGTTACTGATTCATTGCGTCGCGTAAGTTCCAACGGAGCGAGCGTGAGTGTTGACCGCTCGCAGTATCGCGCTGTGCAGACACCCCAGGCATTTCACACATTTCACCTGCTTGATGCCTATGCCCGGGGAGCCGAGGCTGGCGGCAACTTCACCGACGATGCCTCGGTAATGGAAGCGGCTGGCTACACAAGTATTGCTCTTGTGGAAGGCAACGTGGAAAATATCAAAATTACCAATCCGGGCGACATTGCCCTGGCGTCGTTCTATCTGCAACAAAGTCATTAAAGAGCGCGTTTAATACCTGTACATGAACTCTCTCCGACGACTCGACATAAAATTTGTAAAGGGGATCGGACCCAAGCGGGCCGAATTGCTTACTAAGGAATTAGGCATAAAAACTGCCTACGACCTGGTGCACCATTTTCCCAACTCTTATGTCGATCATTCGTCGATATACTCCATACGCGACTTCAGCGACGAGATGCCCATGCTTCTGGTCAAGGGGCAGTTTATCAATTTTCAAGTGCTGGGCGAGGGAGCCAAGACACGCCTTACAGCCGTATTCAGCGACGGTACGGGGACTATGGAAGTCACATGGTTTCAAAGCATTAAACGAATACGCGAAACCCTTAGGCCCGGAGTTACCTATATACTCTTTGGCAAGCCAACCAGCTTCAACAGCCGCTGGCAGATGGTTCATCCGGAGGTCGACACTCTCGAAAAAGCACTGGGCCAGATAGGCATGCGCGGGGTGTATCCTCTGACCGACGGCCTGCGCTCGCGTAACATTGCTTCCCGACAGATTCATGGCTGGATATGCGACCTGCTCGACTCCCGGCCACCGTTTGCCGAGACACTGCCTGCATCGACCATAGACGAGTGCCGACTCATGAGCCTCGACGAGGCCATACGCGAGGTGCATCGCCCATCGTCGCCTGTGGCGCTGCGCAAGGCTCGCGAACGCCTCAAATTTGAAGAGCTTATCTACATTCAGACCGACATGCTCATACGAGCCCGCAAGCGCAAGTCGCTCACCGAAGGCTTCAGATTTGTAAATGTCGGGCATTTTTTCAACACGTTCTATTCTTCGTGTCTGCCGTTCCCGCTTACAGGCGCACAAAAGAGAGTAATCAAAGAGATACGCATCGACACCAATACCGGCCGACAGATGAACCGCCTTGTGCAGGGCGACGTGGGCTCGGGCAAGACTCTCGTGGCACTCATGGCCATGCTGCTGGCCATAGACAACGGGTACCAAGGCTGTATGATGGCTCCTACTGAAATCCTTGCCATCCAGCACTACGAAACACTTCGCGGCATGGCGGCTCAGGTGGGTATCAACATCAGACTGCTCACAGGCTCCACTCCGGCCAAGGCACGACGCGAAATACACGAGGGCCTCTCTGACGGCTCCATCCATATACTTGTGGGCACACATGCCGTGCTCGAAGACCCAGTGCAGTTTCGCAACCTCGGTCTGGCCGTTATCGACGAGCAGCACCGGTTTGGCGTGGAACAGCGCTCGCGACTGTGGAAGAAAAACGTACGCGCCCCTCACATACTCGTGATGACCGCCACACCCATACCGCGCACGCTGGCCATGACAGTATACGGCGATCTCGACGTGTCGGTAATAGATGAGCTACCTCCCGGCCGCAAGCCTGTCACCACCATGCTTCGCTACGACCAGCAGCGCGAACAGGTATATCGCGGCATCGGCCGACAGCTGGCCTCCGGCCGACAGGTCTACATAGTGTATCCCCTTATAGACGAGAATGAAAAGCTCGACCTTCGCTCGCTCAATGAAGGGTATGAATCCATCTGCGAAATATTTTCCAACTACCGTGTGGCCTTTGTGCACGGCCGTCTCAAGCCAGCCGAGAAAGACCATCAGATGGACCTTTTTGCCACAAACAAAGCTCAGATTCTTGTAGCCACCACCGTTATCGAAGTGGGGGTAAACGTGCCTAATGCCACAACAATGGTTATCGAAAATGCAGAGCGATTCGGCCTGAGCCAGCTGCACCAGTTGCGCGGACGTGTGGGTCGCGGAGCCGATCAGAGCTACTGCATTCTCATGTCGAAATACAAGATTTCGAAAGAGACCCGCGAGCGTCTTGAACTCATGACTCAAACCACCGACGGATTTGTCATTGCCGAAGCCGACATGAAGATGCGCGGTCCCGGCGACATTGAAGGCACCATGCAAAGCGGCATGCCCTTCGAGTTGCACATCGCCAACCTCGCCACCGACGGCCAAATTATTGCACAGGCCCGTCAGGCGGCAGAGTGTCTGCTCGATGCCGATCCCGACCTCACAGCTCCCGCCAACCGCCAATTTGCCCTTGCTCTGCGCGAAGCCACCGCCCGCACAGCCGACTGGAGCCGAATAAGTTGATTTGATAATTATAAATTCACTGCCTAAGTGCATTGATTTGGGCCAGTTGCATGTCTGTGTGGCGTTGCATTTTTCTGTATATACAGAGCTCTATGCACAGGCCCGAGACAACTGCTATGACAATACCTATTGCCACAGCCAAGGCCTTGACATGGCTCGCGCCCAACCAGTCGAGAAACTCTAAGCCAAACCACGCCGCCCACAGTATGGAGATGGGTGCTGATATCAATAGCTTGACGGTGCGCATTCGCTTGGTTTTCAACAACTCCAACCGATAAGTTATCAGATCTGTATCTATATTTATCTTTCCGGCAAGTCTGTTGAGATAGCAATCTCCCACAGCGTCGATTATCACCATCAGGAAGATGGCTATCATAAATATGAGTGAGACTACGTGTATATAGTAGAAAAATGTATATATCAGAAAAATGGCCGGTAACATCTTTAGCTTAACCGACATGACTTTTCTGATAGGTTTGGCCGACTTATTTTTGACGGTCAGCACGTTGATTGCAAGCTCATTGGACATATCCGCCACCGTTTCTGAAAATAAGCCGTACTGATGCTTCAATTCGTCCAAAACATCTGCCGGGCGATTGTTATGCTTTATGTCTTTCATCATTTCATGGATTTGAGTTGCTCGCGTATACGCGACAGTCTGACCGATACATTTTTAATTGAGATGCCTACGATTTCGGCAATTTCCTGATATGGAATTGCTTCGAGCCACAGCAGGATGATGGCACGGTCGAATGGCTCGAGCCTGCTTATTCGGCTGTACAATGCTTGAATCTGCTTGCCGGTTGCACTGTCTTCTTCGCTGGTGTCCGATATATTGGCGATTGGAACGAATACCGCTTTATGTTTCTTCCGTTCGTACGAAATGCAGGTATTGAAACTAACGCGATACACCCAGCTCTTTATATCGCATTCGTTTCTGAACGAATCAATACCTTTCCAGAGATTGAAAGCAACTTCCTGATACATATCTTTGGCTTCGTCCCTGTCATTCGAAAACATGAAACACACAGAATATATCAATCGGCCATACTCCCCGAGTATTCGTTCCAATCTACGCTCCTTATCGTACTTCCTCGACTGTATAGCCATTGCTTTTGAGTAGCTGTAACAACCCCTCTGCACCAACCAAATGTCCGGCGCCAACTGCAAAGAGAGTCGAACCGTTGTTCATTATGGCAGGCATGAGTTTAATCCAATTGCGGTTGCGGTTATGGATGAGAGCATCCTCCTCGGCCGGAAGGGCATCCAAGTCGTTGTTATACTTGGTGTTGATTACTCGTTCGAGTTGGGCAATGTCCTGTTTCATATATGCTTCTGTGAGTTGGGCAAGCTGCTGTTGTATGATATCGGTATTGCCCACCGCACACAGTAGCATGCGGGCCTGGCGGTCGAGGCTTTGAAAGTCGAAAAGCATACCAACCTGAAAGTCGGCGGTTTCCAGCCCCGTCACCTCCTTGTTCATCTGCCGCGCCCACGCCTGCAACCAAGTATCTATCTGCTGCTGGGGATTGAAATCCTTGACAGCCTTCATGGCAAAAAGCATGTTAAGCTGATTGACTATATATGACGGCTTTATCTTATTGAGTTGGGCAACATCGATTCCTATCAGCTCCTTGAGTTTGACGCCAAGCTCTTCATACTGCCGGGGAGTATACAATGCCTGGAGGGTCGTATCGCCGGGAAGCACAACCGCCTGCTGAATGGCCTGCAGTACGGCCGGCGACTGCATCTCGTCGAGCACAATTTCTCCGCACACACGATCTACTGCCTCGAGCGTGGCAGAAAGCAAAGGCACGCTGTCGACAATGCTAACGGGTGCTAAGTGATGGGTACCAAACACATACGAAGGCTGATTCAGGCCATTGCCCGAGATTTTCCAGAGCAACTGAGCCTTGGCACTAATGGCCATGGCCAGCAACATCAAACATAGAAATACTCTTTTCATAGACGTAAAATTAATTAGTTTTATCCATATAGACGCAACGCCTTCTAATTCACTACAAAAATACTGATATTTTTTTTACAATTCTTCGACGGCGTTTAGTTTTTGCCACTTCGATGCCCGTTTCAAAATCCGTTAAACTCAACAAACACCCTATTTTTTAAACTTATCTGAAAAAAACTTCAAAAATTCTTGCACAATTAAAAATAATGTTCTAACTTTGCACTCGTCAAACGGCAACAACCCCGATTTGAAACCTGGAGAGGTGGGTGAGTGGCTGAAACCACCAGTTTGCTAAACTGACGTAGGAGCAATCCTACCACGAGTTCGAATCTCGTCCTCTCCGCAAAGCCCAAAGTACTTTTTGAACCACGTACTTTGGGCTTTTAAATTGTTGACTATCAGAGTAATGGCGAATAATCACTCTGTTAAAAAATGTCAATTAGAGCTTCTCGCCTTGCATTAAATTTGCATTGAAGCCCTTGATAATCATTAGCCCCTTTTAAGAATCAACTAAAGGCAATGATTTCGTTAAAATTCACTAAAAGAAATGGCAAGTTAAGCCTCTGTGCTTACGCCCCCGGCTCTGGTCCACGTCACTACAAGACGGTAGAAGGGTTAAAAAGTGTTAACTTTGATACCTGGAATGACACCGACCAATGCTTCACTTCGCGTTCCAAAAACGACAAGTACAACAACCAGGTACTCGCTGAAACCCTCAAAAAATACCAGCAGTTACTTGCTACACACGACTTTGAGAGCGGTTCAGAGTTGTTTGCTTTCGATAGAGAACAAAAGAAAGCTGTTGTTATACCAATTCAGCAACAAGAACCCAAAGGCATCACACTTGGAGAATGGGTTGAAAAAATCATCGAAGAAATCAAAAATCCCACACGCCTAAAGCCCTCATCAAGCTATCAAGGATATTTAACACTTCTTCATAAGCTGGAGAAGGAAAAATACCTCATCAAAACCCCTGTTTCAGAGCTAAACGACGATAGTTTTGTGCAACTTATCAACTGGGTTCTGAAAAACAACTCAAGAAACAGCAAAGGTGGGAACTATATCGGCACTATGAAGATATTCCGGGCCGTCATATCACGTGCCAAAAAAGCTCGCCTTACTACCTACACTCCAGACTTCCCCTACATGGACTACGCCCCTATCACCCATCAAATCTCAGAAAAGGCTACCGACATTATCTTCAATGGAGGTACGGTGAATAGTCTTACCAGAGAACAGATAGAGGAGTTTAAGAACCTGGATGTAGACACGCCCCTCATCAGCCGTGAAGCAAAGATGGTGTACTATAACAATATGTACAAGGATTTCGCAATACTTCTATACGAGCTTAAATCACGCCCTATAGATGTAGTAAAACTACATTGGGATAACTTGGCTGTAGACCCAAGGACCGGAAAATATACCCTAACATACGTACCTGCCAAGAAAAAGAACTACGGCAAGAGCGCTCGTCATACCTCCAGTCCTCTCGTAGTTCAGTACCTAACACCTGAAGCTGTGCGCATCGTACTTAAGTACAAAGGTATGTCGAAAGGTGGTTACGTATTCCCCTTCCCCTTAAACGACCGTAAGTGGAATCTCGATAATCCTGAGCATTACCACTATCACTACTACAAAGCCAACCACATCTGTGGCGCTATCAATAAATTTCTACATAGGGATATTCGGAAAATATCTAACTGGTTGTTTTGCAGTGT
>QLIP01026343.1_pt1 | contig 61277 bp, 60 predicted proteins | sample 1769771 | NCBI WGS metagenome assembly QLIP01 (sample SAMN09428762, study PRJNA476227) | Gut metagenome, whole genome shotgun sequencing project. | isolation source: cecum | host: Rhizomys sinensis | place: China: Jinsha town of Minqing, Fujian Province | collected 2013-09-23 | reverse complement strand
AGCAGCTCGTCAGCCGTAGGCGGTCAATTTATAGAAACTCCCTAAAAATAATTCCTATCTTTGCGGTAAAATAAGAATAAGTAGGAATATGCCAGAGTTATTTAGAATTTTTGGATTTCTGTTCTTCTTTTACTCAAGGGAGCATGAACCAATACACGTCCACGTTGAAGGGGCTGGAGGCTTAGTCATCCTTGATTCCAATGAGGAAACAGATAGTTTTGAGGTGCGCGAACAGAGGAATATCAAACCCAACGACCTCAAGCGCATCAAGAAAGTCGTGAGTGATAACAAAGATATAATCATCAAACGATGGAATGAGTATTTCAGAATATGAAGCAGATAGTTAAGATTTGGTTTGAGGGTAATACCCTCTACGGTGAAAGCGCTGACGGTGAGGTGCGCGGGCAGTCGCTGTTGTGGTACCCTGGATTGATGGCAGCGTCGTCTGCAGAGCGCGACAAGTACGAATTTGGGCTTGACGGCATCCACTGGCGCAGTCTTGATGAAGACGTTAGTTTTGAGAGCTTCTTCTATGAGGATGCCGAGCCATCGGCCTTGCAGAAGTTCTTCCTCTCGCACCCCGAAATTAACGTTGCTGGGTTTGCAAAAAGCATAGGTATGAATGCCACTCTCTTGCGCAACTATATCAACGGCTTCAAGAAACCTTCCAAGGAGCGCGAAACCGAAATTATCAACCAGATCCACCTTCTGGGGCAAGAACTCGCCACCTGGGCTTGTTAATCGCCCCGTTCCATTCTGGGTATAATCAGAGCCGTGCGTCCTTGGAGGGCGCACGGCTCGCGGTTGTTCGGGGGAGGGGGTTAGAATTGGTAGGCTTTGGTGCCTTTGACACCGGGCTTTTTGTAGTACGGTTCGAGGGTGCCTTGCACTTTCACTTTGCGACCAGCGTTTTCGGGATTGGCCACGAGGTTGAGTGCGGTGCGTACGTCGGTGTTAGTGGGCAGCGCCACGGGAATACACTTGGCAAAGTCGGTTTCGGTGGGGGAGGCAGCCAGCGCGAGGTTGGTGTCCACTGCGCCCTCTGCGCCAAAGGTGATTTTAGCGGTTGAGGCAAAGGAGCCTACGATGTAGCCTTCGACCCATGCGAGGGGAGCACCAGTGGGATTGTTGAGGGCAAATACGTCGTCCACGGTGTAGGGGGAGGCATCGGTACCTGCGCCAGTGGTGTCAACAGCGGGAGGGTTGGGGGTTTCTTCGCCGCCTCCAGGGGTTTCGCCGCCATCAGCGCCGCCATCAAGTTTGAAAGCAGTACATTCCTTGATACCAGCCACGCCAAAGTATTTCATCAGCTTACCTTTGATGGCCACTTTCTTGCCGAGATTTTCGGGGTGGTCCTTAAGATTGAGTGCTGTGCGCATGTCGCCCACGGGGAGCTGCACGGCCACGGTGTTGGCTTGGGTGGTTTCGGTGGGGGAGGCTGCCAGAGCTATGTTGCTGTTAGCCACAGTGCCTTCGAGGGTGGTCACCAGTGAGGAGTTGTTGTTGTAGTCATACCAGCCCACGATGAAGCCTTCCACCCAGGCTTCGGTGCCAGGGTTGCCCAGGCCAATCACTTGGGTCACGTTGTAGGGCTTGCCTTCGGTGCCGTCGCCAGCAGCCACGGGAGCGTTGGGGTCAACGATTTCCAGACCTTCGAGTTTGAAGTCGGCTATGGCGCCGGCAGTCTTGACGGCCGAGATGCTGAGTGCGGAGGTAAAGATGCCGTTGATGGCGATTTCTTTGCCGAGGTTTTCGGGGTGAGCCACGAGGTTGACGTAGTCAGCGATGGGGGTGCCTTCGGGGAGGCTTACCACCATCAGGTCCTTAGTGGAGAGGCCAGCAGTGGTGGGGGCGGTGGCGAGCACCACGTAGTTGTCGATGATGAAGTTGCTGGTGGCCACGTCAGCCATGGAGGTGATGGAGGTGACTTCGGGGGCGGGAGTGCCTACGATGTAGCCTTTGACCCAACCGGTGGTGCCAGGGAGGGCAGCCGCTTCGGTGATGGTGTAGGGCTGTTCGGAGGTGCCTTTTTGGGTGGGGTTGCCCACGTTCATCAGGCCGTTTTTGTCGATGAGCGAGAGCTGCCAGCCTTGGGTACCGTAGTAGCCGAGGATACCCACGATGTCGCAGGCTTCGGTGGGGAGGGGTGTGTTCCAGAACTTAGCGTAGCCCGAGGTGCGCACGTTGAGCGAACCGCCGCCACCGATGGTGATGGCTTGGTTTTCGCCGCTGGAGTGGTAGGTGTTGCAGAGCATTTGACCAGGTTGGCCAGCGTTGGCAAAGGTGACGTTGTTGAAGCGCACGAGCTGACCTTGCCACTTTTTGAGTTCTTCGGGCGAAGAGCCAATGGTGCTGAGGTCGGTGATGGTGATAGTGTCGAGGGCGGCAAGGTTGGGGGTGCCGTTGAGCTCGCAGTGGGCGTTGAAGAGCTCAGGAGCCATGAAGGAGGTTTCGTAGGCTTGTTCGCGTTCATACCAGGAGGGGAAACCGAGCTGGAACATGCCGTTGTATTTGCCGGCATACATATCGGTGAGGTCAATCACCACTTCCTGACCACGACGGTGGGTGAGGTAGAGGTTGTATTGGTTGATGCTCATGGGCAGAGCACCAGTTTCGTCCTGAATGTAGAGGCATTTGAAGATGTTGCCATCATAGTCCGACGAAATCACGCGGCCCGAGATGATATAGTGCGAGCCATCGCCCTTGGTGCCGATTTTTTCGCAGTAGTTGTTGGCATCTTGCCACAGGGAGTCTTTGAGTTCGGCAATGGTGGTGTTGGGCTTATTGATGGCCACGGGGGCAGACATATGGGGGTCGCCAAAGTCGTCCTGGCATGCAGAGAAACCGAGGAGTGCGGTGAAGGCCATGAGCCCGAGACGGAATATTTTATTCATAGTGAGTTGGTGCAATCAGATCCTTATTTTTTGAGTTCGTAAGCGGAGCACTCTTTGAGGCCAGCCAGCCCGAAGTATTTCATCAGCTTGCCTTTGATGGCTACTTTCACGCCGAGTGCTTCGGGGTTGTCCTTGAGGTTGAGGGCGGTGCGGAGGTCGCCAACGGGGAGCTGCACGGCCACAGTCTTGGTCTTGTCGGTTTCGGTGGGGGAGGCAGCAAGGGCTATGTTGCTGTTGGCCACGTTGGCACCGTCGGCCGAGGGTTCGAGGGCGGAGTTGTTGTCGTAGTTATACCAACCCACGATGTAGCCTTCCACCCATGCTTCGGTGCCGGGGTTGCCCAGGGCAATGGTTTGGGTCACGGTGTAGGGTGATTCTTGCGAACCGTTGCCGCCTTCGCCCACTCCGGGGGTGTCGGGGGTGTCGCCTTCGCCGCCGTCAGCAACGGGAGTGAAGCCTTGCAGTCCGTTATAGTCCACGAGGTAGAGTGCCCATTGCGACTTGCGGTCAACGTATTTGTAGACGAGAACACCGGTCACATCACCGTAGCCAGTGCCTGCGCTTTCGTTCACAAAGGTGGCATATGCGCTGATGGGCATCAGGATTTCGTTGCCGAGTGAGTCAACGAGGTATTCGTTGTAGGCCGATACGCCCGAGGTGTTGCTCTGGGTGGGGGCAGCGGTGGTGTTGAAGGATTTGCCAGTGTATTTGAGGCGAACGTTCTTGAAGGTTACGAGCTTGTGGCCGAATTGAATCAGGGAGTCCTTGCCAGCAGCCTTGGTGCCGCAGAAGTCGCTCAGCTTCACCACTTCGGGCGTGGGGAGCGTGGGGTTGGGCAGACCGTTGACGTAGGCGTGGGCAGTGAAGGTGGTGTCGGCCATACGTCCGGCTTCCCACACTCCGCCTGCGGCATACCATTCGGGCTTGCCCACGAGGAGTTCGGTGTTCCATTTACCGATGTTCATTTTGGTCATGTCCACAACCACTTCCTGGCCCACTTTGTAGGTGGTGTTGAGGTTGGAGGCGTCGATTGAGAAACCGATAGCGGCGGTTTCGTCCTGAATGTAGAGGTACTTGTAGATGTTGCCGCTCACGTCCACACCCGTCACGCGACCTTTGATGATGATGTGCTCACCATTTTCTTTGGTGCCGATGGTGTCGATATAGTTCTTGGCATCGTTCCAGTAGTTGGTTTTGAGCTCGAGGATAGTGGTGTTGGCCTCAATGGGAGCAGTGGGGAGCGACATGGGGGGAAGCTCCGGGGTTTCGAAGTTGGAGCAGGCACCAAGCGTGAGGGCTACGAGTGCTGCGGAGGCATATTTAAGTAATTTCATGATAGTCAGCGATTAGAAGCGAATGCCAATGTTGAGGAACACTTTGGTGCCTTGAGCGTAGCTGATCTTGTTGGGATACTTGCTCATCGACCAGGTCTTGGAGTCCATACGACCCTGCTGGTAGGCATTGTTCATGATGTTGTGGTTGTTGAGAACGTTGTCGATGTTGAGGTTGAAGTTCATCGCCAGTTTGCGGGTGATGTTGACAAACTTGCCAATGCTGCAATTGAGCACAAAGGCGTTGTTCATTTTGCCCTGGGTGGCAAGCTCAGCAATTTTGGCTTGGAGTGCCTCTTCGGTGGGGTAGGATTGCCAGAGGGTGGGCAGCGCTTCGTGGTAAACGGGCGAGAGCTTCACGTAGCTTTCGCGCATCCAGGAGGCGTTGATGCCGAGGAACCAGCTCTTGGGGGCTTGCCAGTCGAGGCCTACGTTGAAGGCCACTTGGGGAGTGCCGCCCACGCGGTAGTTTTTGAGGTAAACCACCTGAGTGGTGTCGGGGTTCAGACCGTTTTCGAAGGAGCGGGTGCCTTGGGGGTTGTTTTTGTAGCGATAGGAAGCCACGGTACCAGCCACCGATGCGGTGAGCGAGGGGAGGATTTTGTAGGCCATGCCAATTTCTACGCCTTTGTTGCAGCGGCGCACACCAGAGATGACGTAGTTGGTGAAGCCAGCAAAGTTATCGTCGTAGAAGGCGGTGCGTTCCACGGCGTTGGAGAACTCGGTCCAGTAGCCAGTGATTTGACCGCGGAAGCGGGCGTAGCTCCAGCCATAGGTGAGGTCGCCGCTGAGAATACGCTCGGGCTTGGGATTGTCAATCACCTTGGAGTTGATGCGGGGGGAGATGTAGACGCTTTCAATCAGGGGGGTGTTGGTGCCATATTCGGCGTGAGCCATCAGGAAGTTGCGACCGTCGATTTTATAGGTCACGCCAGCCTTGGCGCGGCCAGTGAAGAAGTTGTAGGAGTCGCCCTTGCCCAGTGAGCTTTCGGGTGCGCGACCATTGCGCATGCGGCCTTCGCGATAGAAGGTGAGGTAGTTGCCTTGCACGCCGTAGTTGATGTCCCAGTGGGCCAGTGCGATGCGGTTTTGGAGGAAGGCGGTGGCGTTGACGGCGTTGAGGTCGTAGTCGTAGCCAAACTTATCGCCCACATACACGCGGCGGTTGGGGTTGTCAAGGTCGTTTTGGAGCAGATCGGGAGCAATGGTCATCTCACGATCGGAGAAGGGGTCGATGTCGGTCCAGAAGGCACCGCCCATCAGGTCCTTGACGGTTTTGTAGTAGGAGGCTTTGGTGTAGGAGCCTTGGGCACCGCCTTGGAGGGTCATGAAGTCGTTGAGGCGGGTGTTGAGCACTGTGGAGAGTGCGGCCTGAATGTTGTTGCTGTGGCGCTTTTCAAGGATGTAGCTCGAGCCGATGCAATCTTCGGAGGACTTGCCTTCGTTTTGGAGATTGTTGAAGTAGTTGGCTTGATACATGCGTTCCCAGTTCACTTGACGCACGCTTTCATTGGTGCGCCAGAGGTTGGCGATATATTCGCTTTGAGCCGTGGGCTGACCAGTGGTGGCGTCGAGGAAGTTGCTGGGGAGGTTGCGGTAGTAATCGGGGCGAGGGTCGAGGGCGTTGTAGTAGTTCAGGGCCGAGGTGGAGTAGTTGACGGCGCGGAACATGGCCGAGGTGGTCAGCGTGGTATTGCGGTCCTTCTTGTAGAGCCAGGTGAGCATGGCGGTGGGGTCAAACGATTCCACTACGCGGGTGGAGCGCTTTTTGCCTTCCCAGTAGCCCCAGTTGGGGTTGTAGAGGTTGCTGCCAGCCAAGTCGTAGGCTTCTTGATAGGTGGCACCAGCTGAGGCGCGTTGGGTGGGAGCGCCATAGGCAGTGAGGGTGAGCGAGTGTTGGGGGTTAAACACCTTTTCGGCCGACAGGAAGAGGCCAGCACTGTTGTAGAAGGTGCCTTCCACCACGCCTTCGTTGGCATAGCGGCCCACGGCGCTCACGGTCAGACCCCAGCCATTGGGGTTGATGCCAGTGGCGTAGGTGGCCATGGCGCGGAGCATGTAGTTGGCGTTGGTGTAGGCCACGGAGCCATTGAAGCCAGTGGCATATTCGGAGGTGATGGTGGAGATGTTGCTCGAACCGCCTATGTCGGAGAAACCGTAGTCGGCAGCTTCGAGGCCCACGCTGGTAGTCTTGTTGCGGAAGGCGCGCGAGGTCATGCCGCCGAGGCTCGAGTAGTTGAAGCGGCCGCGAATGGGGTCGTTCATGTTCAGGCCGTTCATGTAGGTGGTTTGATACTGCGAGTCATAGCCACGATAGCGGAAATACATGGCCGAGAAGTCGTAGTTGCAAGCCGAGTAGTAGATATTGTCGTTGGCACCAGTGAGGGCGGTGACGTTTTGCGAGGTGCCTTCGTCGTCGCTGAGTGCTTCTTCGTCAATGAGGGTATCTTCCTGCTCTTCCTGGAAGTCGGTAGACTTCACGGAGTTGATGGTGATGACGGTGGGCAGATTTACGCGCTTGCCATCGGTCAGGGTCACGGGCACGGACGATGAGAAGTAGCCATCGAAGAGGGTGGCTATCTGATAATCGCCAGCGGGAAGGTTGGCAATGAGGAATTTGCCGTCGTTGTCGGTAACGGCTTTAACGTTGCCAATGATTACGGTCACACCGCTCAAAGGCGACTTGGTGGAAGCATCAACTATGCGACCAGCAACTGAGGCATCTTTAGCCCAGACTCCGGTAGCAGTCAGTACTCCAGCAATGAATGCTAAAAGTTTATGTTTCATCAAAAACTGAAAAATGTGGTGTAAATATCTGTGCAAATTTAACGCTTTTTCACAACTCTTGCAACTCTCAGCCCAATTTTCTCAAAAAATTAACAATTCCCCCTCATAAATCCCATTATTCCCATTACTCTCATTACTCCCAAAAACCAAGCAATAGGGAGCGCCGTCATTCGGCGCTCCCTATTGCTATAATATTGGCAGGGGGGAATTAGAGGCGGACTTTTTCGCCGTTGATGATGTAGATGCCGCGGCCAGGTTGCGACACTCGGCGACCCATCAGGTCGTAGATGCCTTCGGGGGTGGTGTCCTCAGGCTCAATGGTGATGTCGTTGATGCTGATGCCCGTGGTGGAGTCAACGCCGTCGAACACATAGAGGTAGTTGGCGCGGAGCGAGGCGGTGAGGGGGGTGTCGATATTGATGGGGGTGCCAGTGTCAACGCCTTCAAGGGCCACCATGTTGGTGTCAAATGCCTTGCTCAGAATGATTGAGCCTTTGATGTAGGCAGGGATGTCGAGGGCTTCACGCAGGGTGAAGGTGAACGATTGACGAGAGCTGGAGGGGTTGCGGAGGGCGAGGGTGCACTTGTTGCCGTTCCATGAGGCCCAGCCGTAGACGTTGGCCTTGGAGCCGTCCCAGGGATTGCCGCCCACCCAGTGAATGTCGGGGAGCACGTCGGCGTTCTTTTCTTGCCACTTGATACATTCGGCTATGTCGCCCCAGAGCTTGCCACTGTTGATGGTGTTGAGCTTCTCGTAGTCGCAGTATAGTTCAACCATGCCCGAGCCGCAAGCGTAGGCACAACGGAGTTCGCGCTGAATGCCAGCGTAGGTCATGTCGGTGGCTACACTACCGAATTTGGTGAGAATAACGCCGTGGGTCATGAGGGTGTTGATGGGGCAGAGAGGGGAGTTTTGCACAAAGTTTTGGTACACGAGGCGGTCGCGGTAGGTGATCCAGCGTTCGCGGTCGGTGCCTTGGTTGCCAATGGTGCCGTAGTCGTTCTCTTGGCGCCACACAGCGTCGGTGTAGCGGAACCAGAAGGGTGATGCCCAGGTGCCTACGGTGGTGTTGAGGAAAATGTCGGGCTTCACTTCGCGCACCTTGGCTTCGATGTCGATAATGGCTTCGGCATTTTCTTCGCCGGTGGTGCCAGCGTCGGGACCAACAGCGCTGAATTGGGCGCTGATGCCGTCAAACTTGAAGAAGTTGAATTTGTAGTTCTTCACCATGTTGGAGCAGGCGGTGAGGAAGGTGTTGTAGTAGGCAGGGTTGCTGAGCTGCATACCGCCCTTGCCGCTCCAGTAGTTGCGGCGATAGTTGCCCGATTGGCCGTAGCCACCCACTGGGCCGAGCCATGCGCCGATGCTGGAACCCATTGCGCGAGCCACGTCGTCAGCTTCCTTGAAACCGTTGGGGAAGTTGGGGTTGAAGGTCCAGGTGCCATAGTTGTCCCAGCCATCGTCCCACACGAAGGATTGAATATGGGCGTCGTGCTTGTCATAGAGGTTGGTCTTCCACTGGTTGAGCACGTTCACGCATTGGTTAATGTTGAAGTTGGTGGTATAGTTGGGGTCGTTGTTGCGGTTGATGTTCAGTTCATACCAGGAGTTGTAGATTGAGAAGGGACGCCAGGGCACTGCACGTTCTCTTTCGCTATAAGCCAGGAAGGAGCGGCGAGCTTGGCCAGGGGCAATCAAGCCCACTACGGCGCTGATTTCCCAGGTTTTGCCAGCAGCAAGGGTGGTGTTGCGGCTCCATTTGCCTTCGATGGGGGTCACTTCGCGCGCAGGCACGTAGATAACGTAGGTGTTGGCGAGCGAGAGAGTGATGTTGCCCGAGGAGGTGAGACCTTCGTTCTTGTTGGAGGAGAAGTAGCGGAGGGTGTAGTCGCCAGCGTAGGGAACATCGAAGGTGTAGACGTTCTTGTCCTTGGCGTTGCCCGTGAAGCCGAAGTGATAGTCGTAGGCCACGGCATTGCCATCGCGGTCGATGATGTCCACGCCCACAATGTCGAGGCGGTGGTTGCCCGAGGCATAGAGGAGGGTGGCGGTGAACTTACCCTTGTCGGTGATTTTTACGGAGCGAGTGATTACTTTCACGTTGGGGTAGCCGTGACCAAGCTCACCAATGCGCGAGGGCACATTGGCGGCAGGAACGTCTTGCCACATGGTGGGGGTCCAGTTGTCGGAGAGTTCGTCGCCCTCCTTGATGGTGGTGCCAGCAGCGAGGACGCGGCGGGGAGCCTTGGTGGGAGCAGAGCCTACAACGATTTCAGGCACAACCACTCGTTTGTTGTAGGTGATGTTGCCCGAGGAGGTGATGGTTTCGGTCTTGGTCTCCATGAAGAAGCGGAGCATGTAGGCATCGGCCGAGGGGATATTGAGGGTGTAGGTGTTTTTGTCCTGACGCTCGCCAGTGTAGCCAACGTGGTAGTCGGAGGCCACAACGGCGCCGTTGGTGAGCGACACAACGTCGACACCTACAATGTTGAGGCGGTGAGAACCCGAGGCGTAGGTGAAGGTGATGGTGTTGGCGCCCGCTTCGCGGAATACGAGGTAGCCGCGAGTGCCAACGATTTGGTTCTCGTTGAAACCGAGCGCGAGGATTTGCGAGGGGGTGGCGGAGCCAGGCGTCCAGGTGAAGGACTCGGGAGTCCAGCTCTTGTGGGTGAAGCCCTCGAAGGAGGAGCCGCCAGCCACGGAGTTGATGCCCATGGGCGATTCAACGCCAGCAAAAATGCGGTCGCTGGCCAGAACGGCACCGCGAGTGTTGCCCACAACCACGGGGGCGGCTACACCGTCAACGGTGGCCACATCGTAGTTGAGGGGGTAGATGGCGCTCATGGCGGTGTTGGCCGAGGCAGTGATTTTGAGTTCGGTGCGGAGGTAGTGCGAGTCGTTGCGCAGCACGGCACGCCATTCAATGCTCAGATTGCCCGAGGTGAAATTGGCCACGAGAGCCTTACCAGGAAAGCGTTCGGAGCCACGAGCGGCTGAGGGGTTCGCGCTCAGGTCCACTAAGTTGACCGAGCTGAGAGTCATTTCCGAGGCCTTGATGTTCTGACCATTGCCCATGGTGATGGTGAACAGTTCGGTGCCAGGGTTGAGGTTCATGGCATCGCAACCACCAAAAATCAGTTTACCATTTTTGTGGGTGAATGAGGCCGAAAGCAGCTGGTTGGACAGGGTGTAGGTGCCATTGCTGCTGGAGGCTGTGGCTCCTCCGGGCTGTTGCGCCTGGGGGAAGATCACAGACTGGCTTGATGCCGACAGGGCGGTGAGGACCATCAAGCAGAGAGAGGCTAATTTGATGAATTTCATTAAGTTATGAATTGATTAATTGATTGCAAATAGCGGAAATGACGCAATGGCACAACGGAGTGCACACACCAAGTCACGAGGGCAAAGTTAAGCATTTTTCCGCACCGCTGCAAATTTTTTAACAACTTTTTCGCGCATGGGGGGGGGTAATTTATTGATTATCAGTGTTTTGCAAAGCAACAATTATATAACTTCTATAAATTCCTGCGCGCCCCCCCTGGCACGCGTGCGGCCGCTAACTAAGGCGAGTGCCCGCGGCTTGGGGCTGCGGGCACTCGGAGTTGGTTCAATGCTGGGAGGTTTACTCTGCTGCGGGAGCTTCAGCAACGGGTGCGGGAGCTTCGGGTGCGGGAGTAGCCTTTTTGCGTGAGCGACGGGTGGCTTTCTTTTTGGGAGCGTCGTTCTTGGCAGCGAGCATAGCTTCGTTGTAGTCAACAAGCTCGATGAAGCACATTTCAGCGTTGTCGCCAAGACGGTTGCCAGTCTTGAGGATGCGGGTGTAGCCGCCGGGACGGTCACCGATCTTTTGAGCGATTTCGCGGAAGAGTTCGCTTACGGCATATTTGTTTTGGAGGTAGGAGAAGACGAGGCGACGGTTGGCCATAGAGTCTTCTTTGCTACGGTTGATGAGGGGTTCGGCATACATGCGGAGCGCTTTGGCCTTGGCCAGGGTGGTGAAGATGCGCTTGTGCATGATGAGGGAGATGGTCATGTTGGCCAGCAGGGCATCGCGGTGAGCCTTTTTACGGCCGAGGTGGTTGAATTTTTTATTGTGTCTCATCTTGTGGTTTACTCTTTGTCTAATTTATATTTGGCGATGTCCATGCCGAAGTTGAGGTTGAGTCGGGCGAGGAGGTCGTCGAGCTCGGTGAGCGACTTTTTGCCGAAGTTGCGGAACTTCAGGAGGTCGGATTTGTCGAGTTTCACGAGGTCGCCAAGGGTTTCTACTTCGGCAGATTTGAGGCAGTTGAGTGCGCGGACGGAGAGCTCGAGGTCCACGAGTTTGGACTTGAGGAGCTGACGCATCTTGAGCACGTCTTCGTCAAATTCGTCGGTGGTCACTTCTTCGGTGGTTTCAACGGCGATGAGTTCGTCGGAGAAGAGGGCGAAGTGTTGAATGAGAATTTTAGCTGCTTCCTTGAGGGCCTCTTGGGGGGCGATGGAGCCGTTGGTGAGGATTTCAAGGGTGAGCTTTTCGTAGTCGGTTTTTTGGTCGACGCGGAAGTTCTCAATGGCGATTTTGACGTTCTTGATGGGGGTGTAGATGGAGTCGATGGCAATGATGTTGACGTCGTTGCCGGGGACTACATTTTCTTCGGCGGGCACCCAACCACGGCCTTTGTTAACAGTGATGTCGAGAGTGAAAGAGGCAGTGGGGTCGAGGTGGCAAATCACTTGGTCGGCATTGAGCACCTGGAAGTTGTGGAGCACTTCGTTGAGGTCGCCAGCGGTAAGGATTTCCTTGCCAGGACCAACGGTGATCGTAGCGGCGTCGGCGTCTTCACCTTCAACAGTTTGAATGAGGTCAATCTTTTTGATGTTGAGGATGATGTTGGTGACGTCTTCTTTGGCACCGGGAATGGTGTCAAATTCGTGTTGTACGCCGCTTATGCGGATGCTGGAGATTGCGTAGCCTTCGAGGGATGACAGGAGGATGCGACGCAGAGCGTTGCCGATAGTAATACCGTAGCCGGGCTCCAATGGCTTGAACTCGAAGCGACCGAAGGTTGCATCGGCTTCGAGCAGGGTGACTTTATCAGGCTTTTGAAATGATAGGATAGCCATGAGAGTTGATTTGGAGGGTTAGGATTACTTAGAGTAGAGTTCGACGATTGCCTGTTCCTTGATGTCTTCGGGAATGTCTTCGCGAGCGGGAACGTGGAGGAATTTGCCGCCTTTGATAGCTTCGTCCCATTCAATCCAGGGGTATTTGGCGTGGTTGAAGCCAGCGAGAGAGTCGGCAATCACTTCGAGTGACTTGCTCTTTTCGCGGACGGTGATGATGGTGCCGGGTTCTACGTGGTAGGAGGGGATGTTGACAACCTTGCCGTTAACGCAGATGTGCTTGTGGAGCACGATTTGGCGAGCAGCAGCGCGGGTGGGGGCGATGCCGAGGCGGTATACTACGTTGTCAAGACGGCTTTCGAGAAGCTGAAGGAGGATTTCACCGGTGATGCCAGTGGTGCGTTCAGCCTTAGCGAAGAGGTTGCGGAATTGACGTTCGAGTACGCCATAGGTGTATTTGGCTTTTTGCTTTTCGCGGAGTTGGATGCCGTATTCAGAAGACTTACGACGGCGGTTTTGGCCGTGTTGGCCGGGAGGGAAGTTTCTTCTTTCAAGTACTTTGTCGGGGCCGAAGATGGGGGCGCCGAATTTGCGGGCGATTTTGGTCTTAGGACCGGTATATCTTGCCATTTGCTTTGTAGTTGATTTGTTGTTTTTGAAATTCAGTGGTTATTCGGCACCGTGGGCGGACGGCCTGTGGGAGAGGGTGGCGGAGTGAAAGCATCGTCGGTCGGTAGCCGCAGGGGGTGCGGGCTGGGCTGACGGGGGTCGGTAGGCGGGCGTTGGCGTCTTCAGTAACAGCCGCGACCATTGAGAGGGAAAGTGTGGTATCATCTGTGATGGTCAGAGTGAAGAGCCGGGATGACACCTCGCCTGGTGACCCACTTGGGCAGTGGTTATGAGGGTTGCTTTTCTTTCCGCTGGAGTGCTCTATGCCGCTGTGGGCGACTGGGGCAGTCCTTGATGCCGGATAGGGGTTGCTGGGTGATTATACGCGACGGCGTTTGGGGGGGCGGCAGCCGTTGTGGGGCAGGGGAGTCACGTCGAGAATTTCGGTGACTTCGATGCCAGCACCTACGCAGGTGCGGATGGCTGATTCGCGACCGTTACCGGGACCTTTGACGTATGCTTTCACCTTGCGAAGACCGAGGTCGTAGGCTACTTTGGCGCAGTCTTGTGCTGCCATTTGGGCTGCGTAGGGGGTGTTCTTTTTGGAGCCACGGAAGCCCATTTTGCCTGCTGATGACCAGGAGATTACTTGACCTTCGGCGTTAGCAAGACATACGATGATGTTGTTGAAGGAGGAGTGTACGTGGAGCTGGCCTTCTGCGCCAACTTTCACGTTTCTCTTTTTTTGAGCGACTGTTTTCTTTGCCATATCTGTATGGGTGGGATGTGCTTAGTTAGGGACTACTTATTTGGTTGCTTTTTTCTTGTTGGCAACGGTCTTTTTGCGGCCCTTACGGGTGCGAGCGTTGTTCTTGGTGCTTTGTCCGCGCAGGGGGAGACCGTTGCGGTGGCGGATGCCACGGTAGCAACCGATATCCATGAGTCGCTTGATGTTGAGCTGAATTTCGGAGCGGAGGTCGCCTTCTACTTTGTAGTCGGCTTGGATGACTTCACGAACTTTGGCTGCTTGTTCGTCAGTCCAATCTTTTACTTTGGTGTCGAGGTCCATGCCTGCTTTGTTGAGGATGGACTTTGCGGCGCTACGGCCAATGCCGTAGATGTAGGTCAAGGCTATTTCACCTCTTTTGTTTTGGGGGAGGTCAACTCCCACGATTCTTACTGCCATATTGTATTGTAGTGGTTCAAAAATTTCGGTGCAAAGGTACGAAAAAAAATTGTATTATCCAATTTTTTTTCTTAGCAGGGTGCTTTTTTTAACCTTGGCGGAGTTTGTACTTGGGGTTTTTCTTGTTGATTACGTAGAGGCGACCTTTGCGGCGAACGATCTTGGAGTCGGCTGTACGCTTTTTGATAGATGCTTTTACTTTCATGATTTGGGTATGTTAGTTGGTTTGGGTTGTTGGGGTTATTTGTAGCGGAAGGCTATGCGGCCTTTGGAGAGGTCGTAGGGTGACATTTCAACGCGCACTTTGTCGCCAGGGAGGATTTTGATGTAGTGCATACGCATCTTGCCTGAGATGTGGGCGATGATTTCGTGTCCGCTTTCGAGTTCCACACGGAACATTGCGTTGGAAAGCGCTTCTACGATGGTGCCGTCGAGTTCGATAGCTGATTGTTTTGCCATGTTGGTGGGTGTGAGTGGGGTGAGGGTTAGATATATCTTTCGCCGAGGGCTTCTTTGATGTAGTCGAAGGTGGTGAGGATTTGGGGCTGCTGTCCGGAGATGGCAAGGGTGTGCTCGAAGTGAGCAGAGGGCTTGCGGTCCTTGGTGCGGCAGGTCCAACCGTCGCGCTCGATGACTACGTTTTTGGAGCCGAGGTTGATCATCGGTTCAATGCAGATGCACATGCCGTTTTTGAGAATTGGGCCTATGCCGCGACGGCCGAAGTTGGGCACTTCGGGGTCTTCGTGCATGCTTTTGCCGATGCCGTGGCCACACATTTCGCGCACTACGCCGTAGCCGCGCTGTTCGCAGTAGGTTTGGATTGCGTTGGCAATGTTGCCCAGGCGCGCTCCTTCTTTGGCTTCGTTGATGCCGAGATAGAGGGCTTCTTTGGTGTCGCGCAGGAGTTGGAGCGTTTGGGGGTTGACCTCGCCAATGGGGAATGTGTAGCACATGTCGCCGTGGTAGCCGTTGAGTTCAACTACGGTGTCAACGCCGAGAATGTCGCCGTCGCGCAGGGCGTAGTCGGAGGGGAAGCCGTGAACCACTGTTTCGTTAACTTCGCAGCAGAGGGTTGCGGGGAAGCCTCCGTAGCCGAGGCAGGCGGGTCGGCCGCCGTTGTCGAGCATAAATTCGCGGGCTATGGTGTCGAGGCGGCGGGTAGTCACACCGGGAGCCACCCACTTGGCAACTTCGCCAAGTGTGCGGCTCACGAGTGTGGCTGCCTGCTGCATAAGCAGGATTTCGTCGGGAGTTTTGAGATATATCATTCCTCTCTCAGGTGTATCAATAGGCGGAGCCGGTGGTGCGGCCTTTGATTTTGCCTTCCTTCATGAGGCCATCGTAGTGGTGGTTCATGAGGTGGGACTCTACTTGGGTAAGGGTGTCGAGCACTACGCCTACGAGAATGAGCAGGGAGGTGCCGCCAAAGAATTGGGCAAAGTTTTGGCTCACACCGAAGAGGCGGGCAAAGGCAGGGAGGATGGCCACAATTCCGAGGAAGATTGATCCGGGGAGGGTGATGCGGCTCATGATGCTGTCGAGATATTCAGCGGTTTTCTTGCCGGGCTTAATGCCAGGGATAAAGCCGTTGTTTTGCTTCATGCTTTCGGCCATGCGCGTGGGGTTGACAGTGATGGCGGTGTAGAAGAAGGTGAATGCTACGATGAGAATGAAGTAGACAGCGTTGTACCAGAACCCGTTGGCGTTGCTGAAGGTGGCAAGGAAGCCAGAGGTGCCAGCAGCGAAGCCTGCGAGGGTGAGGGGGATGAACATAATCGCCTGGGCGAAGATGATGGGCATTACGCCAGCTGCGTTGACCTTCAGGGGGATGTATTGGCGAGCGCCGCCGAATTGACGGTTGCCAACGATGCGCTTGGCGTATTGTACGGGTACTTTGCGGGTGCCTTGGACGAGGAGTACTGCGCCGCAGGTAACAGCAAAGAGGAGCACCATTTCAACGATGAACATTACGAGGCCGCCTTGACCAGAGGTGGTGCCGGGCAGGCGCGAGGTGAGTTCGTAGAAGAAGGCGTGGGGGAGACGGGCGATGATACCTACCATGATGATGAAGGAGATACCATTGCCAATGCCACGGTCAGTGATGCGTTCGCCGAGCCACATGATGAACATGGAGCCAGCAGCAAGAATGACGGTGAGGTAGACGGTGGTCCAGAAGCCCATGTCCATCACGTGGCCGGTGGATGCGGCTGCAGCGTTGAGCTGGTGCTGGAGGTTAATGAGGTAGGCAGGGCCTTGCACACAGAGAATGGCTACGGTGAGGTAGCGGGTGTACTGTGTGAGCTTCTGGTGGCCGCTTTCGCCTTCGCGTTGCATTTTTTGGAATGCGGGGAGAATCATGCCGAGGAGCTGAATCACGATGGATGCAGTGATGTAGGGCATGATGCCGAGTGCGAAGATGGAGGCATTTGAGAATGCGCCGCCGGAGAACATGTTGAGCAACTGCATCAGGCCGCTATTGTTGGTGAAGTTCTCCATAGCGACGAGGTGAGCTGGGTTGATGCCGGGAAGCACGACGTAACACCCCAGTCGGTAAACGAGTACCAACAGGAGCGTTACGAGGATGCGAGTGCGCAATTCCTCAATGGTCCAGATGTTTTTAAGAGTTTGAATGAATCTCATTGGGGAAAAGGATAAGTGGGTGGAGGTGATTACTTAATTTCCACAGCTTGACCGCCGAGGGCTTCGATGGCTGCTTTGGCGGCAGCGGAGAAGGCGTTGGCGCTAACGGTCAGTTTGTGTTGGAGTTCACCTTTGGCGAGGATCTTCACTTGTTCTTTTTTGGCAACGAGGCCGTTTGCGCGGAGGGTTTCAATGTCGATCACTTCGAGGGCTTTGGCAGCAGCGAGTGCTTCGAGGTCTTCGAGGTTGATGGCTTTGAAGGCTACGCGGTTAAGGCTGTTGAAACCAAACTTGGGAAGACGGCGTTGGAGGGGCATTTGACCGCCTTCGAAGCCGATTTTACGTGAATAGCCGGAGCGAGATTTTGCGCCTTTATGGCCGCGGGTGGAGGTGCCACCCTTGCCAGAGCCGGGGCCGCGACCTTTGCGGGTGCGGTTTTTGGTGGCGCCTACGGCGGGCTTGAGATTGCTAAGTTCCATATACTTCTTTTTTCGGTGGAAAAAATGGTTTATACTGCGGGTTCTACTTTAACGAGGTGGTGCACTTTTTTAACCATGCCTTGCATGGAGGGGGTGTCCTCAACCACCACGGTGTGGTGCATCTTGCGGAGGCCGAGCGCGTCGAGAGTGCGCTTTTGGGTGGCGGGGGCGTTGATGCGGCTCTTGATTTGAGTGATTGCTATTTTAGCCATTTTGGTTGTCAGAATAAGAGGGGTTGGTGGATTGGATTACTTGCCGGTGAACACCTTTTCAACGGAGATGCCGCGGCGTGCTGCCACTTGTGCGGGAGATACCATTTGGCCCAGGGCGAGGATGGTAGCTTTGACAAGGTTGTGGGGGTTGGAAGAACCTTTGCTCTTGGCCAGAACGTCGGTAACACCAACGGCTTCGAGCACGGCGCGCATAGCACCACCGGCCTTAACACCAGTACCGTGAGATGCGGGCTTGAGGATTACGCGTGAGCCGCCGAACTTGGTTTCCACTTCGTGGGGAACGGTGCTGCGGTTGAGGGGTACGCGGATGAGGTTCTTTTTGGCGGCTTCGGTGCCTTTGGCAATAGCGGCGCTTACTTCGTTGGCTTTGCCGAGACCCCAGCCGATGATGCCTTTGCCATCACCTACTACGACGATAGCGGCGAAGGTGAAAGCACGACCACCCTTGGTTACCTTGGTAACGCGGTTGATGGCCACGAGCTTGTCGTTGAGTTGGAGGTCGTTGGTTGATTTAACGCGGTTGAGTTTTTGTGCCATACTTTTGCTTAGAATTTAAGGCCGCCTTCGCGAGCGGCGTCTGCCAGTGATTTAACGCGACCGTGGAAGAGATAGCCGTTACGGTCGAAGACTACTGCGGTGATGCCAGCGGCGATAGCTTTTTGGGCTACAGCGGCGCCAACCTTGGCAGCTACTTCGCTCTTGGTGCCACCTTCGAGGCCTTTGGAGGAAGCTGAAACGAGGGTTTTGCCAGCGAGATCGTCAATGATCTGGACGTAGATGCCCTTGTTGGAGCGGAACACGGTCATGCGGGGGCGTTCGGCGGTGCCGGAGATGCGGCCGCGGATGCGTGCTTTGATTTTGTTGCGTCTTGCTATTTTGGAAATCATAGTTTTGAGTCAGTTTAGAGGTGATTACTTAGCGCCGGCGCTCTTACCAGACTTGCGACGGATAATTTCGCCTACGAATTTGATACCCTTGCCTTTGTAGGGTTCGGGCTTGCGCAGGGAGCGGATCTTGGCGCACACCTGACCGAGGAGCTGCTTGTCGGCGCTTTCGAGCAGGATGAGGGGGTTTTTGTTACGCTCAGATTTGGTCTCTACTTTGATTTCTTTGGGTAGCTTGATGAAGATGGCGTGGGAGAAGCCCAGGGAGAGTTCGAGCACTTGACCTTCGGCGTTGGCACGGTAGCCTACGCCAACGAGTTCCATTTCCTTCTTGTAGCCGTTGGTTACGCCTTCAACCATGTTGTTGATCAGGGCGCGAGCCAGGCCGTGTTGAGCGCGGTGTTCGCGTTCGTCGGTGGGACGGGCAACGTGGAGGAAGCCGTCTTCGACGGAAACGGTGAGGTCAGAGTTGATCTTTTCGGAGAGTTCTCCTTTGGGGCCTTTGACGGTAACGACGTTGCCTTGAACGTTTACGTTCACTCCAGCGGGGAGTGCAATGGGAGCTTTACCTATACGTGACATGTTTGTTGTTCTCCTATCTTTAATTAGTAAACGTAGCAGAGGACTTCGCCGCCAACCTTTTCGTCGAGGGCTTGTTTGTTGGTCATCACACCTTTGGAGGTGGAGAGGATGGCGATGCCGAGGCCGTTGAGTACACGGGGCATTTCCTTGTAGCCGGTGTATTGACGGAGGCCGGGGCGTGATACGCGCTTGAGGCAGGTGATAGCGCTTTGACGGTCTTTAGCGTCGTATTTGAGCGCAATCTTGATGGTGCCGTTGGGGGTTTCACCCTCTATAAACTTGTAGTTCAAGATATAGCCTTGTTCGAAGAGGATCTTGGTGATCTCTTTTTTCAAGTTTGAGGCGGGGATTTCGACCACACGGTGGTTGGCCTTGATGGCGTTCCTCAATCTTGTCAGGTAATCTGCAATGGGATCAGTCATTTTTTTTGAGAGTTTAAATTGATTCGGGAGACCCGAACAATATTTAAGATTTGTATTTTTCGCACTGTTTCGTTGCCCTGAGTGGGCGCGGACATATTCGGGCGAGATGATTGATTCTTCCGGAGGTGGCGTGGAGCTGTCCGCTTGGGGAAGTGGACAGCGTCCGCGCGTATCCGGGGCTGCTTACCAGGAGGCTTTGCGCACTCCGGGGATCAGGCCTGCGGAGGCCATTTCGCGGAATTGGATACGCGAGATGCCAAACTGGCGCATGTAGCCTTTGGGGCGCCCGGTGATTGAGCATCGGTTGTGCAGGCGCACGTAGGATGCGTTTTTGGGCAGGAGCTGCAGCTTCTGGAGGCTTTCGTAGTCGCCAGCGGCCTTGAGTTCGGCCTTCTTGGCGGCATACTTGGCTACGAGTTTAGCGCGCTTCACCTCGCGGGCTTTCATGGATTCTTTTGCCATATTGCTCGATAGGGGGGTTATTAGTTGTTTTTCTTGAAGGGGAGGCCAAACTCTTTGAGGAGGGCGTAGCCTTCGGCATCGGTTTCGGCTGAGGTTACGAAGGTGATGTTCATACCTTGGAGCTTGGAAACGGAGTCGATGTTGATTTCGGGGAAGATGATTTGTTCGGTGATGCCGAGGGTGTAGTTGCCGCGGCCGTCGAGTTTGCTTTCGATGCCTTTGAAGTCGCGGATACGGGGGAGGGCAACGCGAACAAGACGTTCGAGGAATTCGTACATGCGTTCGCGGCGGAGGGTTACCATGGCGCCGATGGGCATGTGCTTACGCACTTTGAACTGGGCGATGTCCTTGCGGGACAGGGTGGGCACGGCCTTTTGGCCAGTGATTGCGGTGAGTTCGTTGATTGCGGTTTCGATGATCTTCTTGTCCTGAGTTGCAGCGCCGAGACCCATGTTGATGACGATCTTCTTGAGGCGGGGCACTTGCATAACAGTTTTGTATTCAAACTGCTTTTCGAGGGCGGGAACGATGCGTTCTTTGTAGTCGTTTTGAATGGTGATGGCGCTCATTACTTGATCTCCTCTCCTGATTTTTTAGCTATGCGGACTTTGGAACCGTCTTCCTTGATGGTGTAGCCTACGCGGGTAGGTTTGCCGGTCTTGGGGTCCACGGGGTTAAGGTTGGAAATGTGGATGGAGGCTTCCATTTTGACGATGCCGCCATTGGGGTGTTGTGCGGAGGGCTTGGTGGCCTTGGACACCATGTTGAGGCCCTCTACGATGGCGCGTTGCTTTTTGGTGTCAACGGAGAGAACGCGGCCGGTTTTGCCGTGGTCGTTGCCAGAGTTGACGTAGACGGTGTCGCCTTTTTTGATGTGTAGTTTGCTCATTTGAAGTTTGATGGGTTAATGAGGTTTAGAGCACTTCGGGTGCGAGGGACACGATTTTCATGTTTGTGGCACGCAGCTCGCGGGCTACGGGGCCGAAGATGCGGGTTCCGCGCAGTTCGCCAGCGTTGTTGAGGAGAACGCAGGCGTTGTCGTCGAAGCGAATGTATGACCCATCGGGGCGACGTACTTCCTTTTTAGTGCGGACGACCACAGCTTTCGACACGGTGCCTTTCTTCACATCGGATGAAGGGATAACGCTCTTCACCGACACCACGATAATGTCGCCAACTGACGCATAGCGGCGGCCAGTGCCACCGAGCACGTGAATGCACAGGGCTTCTTTTGCGCCGGAGTTGTCAGCGACTGTCAAGCGGGTTTCAGTCTGTATCATTTTCTAAAAATTCTGTGAATTGAGTTGTTTTTAGGTTGGTGGGGGGGGGGAGAGGGTGAAGCCCTTGTGGGGTTACTTCACCTTCTCGATGATTTCTACCAGGCGCCAGCGCTTGGTTTTGCTCAGGGGACGAGTTTCCATGAGGCGAACGGTGTCGCCGATGGAGCATTCGTTATTTTCGTCGTGGGCGTGGTATTTTTTTGTCTTGTTGACAAATTTGCCGTAGATGGGGTGCTTTTCCTTCCATTTGATGGTGACGGTGATGGACTTGTCACCTTTGTTGGAGGACACCACGCCGACGCGTTCTTTGCGAAGATTTCTTTGTTGTTCCATGTTTTAGGATGTTTCTTGTTGTATAACGTATCGGACGGGCGTTTTATTTTGCAGCGGCAATTTCGCGGGCGCGAAGTTCGGTTTTAACTCGTGCGATTTCCTTGCGACCTTTGGTGATGGAGGCGGGGTTGTCGATTGCGCTAACGGTGTGGTTAGCGATGAGTTGAAGTTGAGCCTTCTCCATCTGTGCCAGACGTTCGGTGAGGTCGGCAGTAGTCATTTCCTTGATTTCTTCTTTTTTCATGATTAAGGGAGAATATGGGGGTTAGACGTTTTGGGAGGGGTCATAGTCGCGACGGACAACGAACTTGGTGATTACGGGGAGCTTTTGGGCGGCCAGACGAAGTGCTTCTTTTGCGATTTCGTAGGATACGCCTTCAACTTCGATGAGCATGCGTCCGGGAGTTACGGGGGCTACGAAGCCTTCGGGAGCACCTTTACCTTTACCCATGCGGACCTCAGCGGGCTTCTTGGTGATGGGTTTGTCGGGGAAGATGCGGATCCAGATTTGACCTTGACGTTGCATGTAGCGGGTCACGGCGATACGAGCAGCTTCGATTTGGCGTCCGGTGATCCATTTGGATTCGAGTGTTTTAATGCCAAATGAACCGAAGGCCAGCTGGTTACCGCGCTGGGCATTGCCTTTCATGCGGCCTTTTTGGGCGCGGCGGAATTTGGTTTTCTTAGGTTGTAACATTAGTGCTGTTGATTCAAATGGTTATTGAATTAGCGGTTGCCTTTGGGTTTGCGGAAGCCACGGTCGCGACGGTTGCCACGGTCGTTGGAAGCTTCGCCACGACGGGGAGCGCGTTCGGGTTTGGCTGCGGTGAATTGGGGAGCAAGGTCGCGCTTGCCGTAAACTTCGCCACGGCAAATCCATACCTTAACGCCGATTACACCCACCTTGGTGTGGGCTTCTACCAGAGCGTAGTCGATGTCGGCACGGAGGGTGTGGAGGGGGGTGCGGCCTTCTTTGAACATTTCGCTGCGTGCAATTTCAGCGCCGTTGAGACGGCCAGAGATTTGCACCTTGATGCCTTCGGCACCAGCGCGCATGGTGGAGTCGATAGCCATTTTGATGGCGCGGCGGTAGGCCACTTTGCCTTCAATTTGGCGAGCGATGTTGGAGGCTACGATTTCTGCGTCGAGGTCGGCACGCTTGATTTCGAAGATGTTGATCTGGACGTCGCGGTCGGTGATCTTTTTGAGTTCTTCTTTGAGCTTGTCCACTTCGGTGCCGCCTTTGCCGATGATCAGACCGGGACGGGCGGTGCAGATGGTGATGGTGGTGAGCTTAAGGGTGCGTTCGATGACAATGCGGGAGACGCTCATCTTGGCCAGACGCACGTTCAGATACTTGCGGAGCTTGTAGTCCTCGAGCAAGTTGTCGCCATATTTGTGACCGAAGTTCCAGTTGGAATCCCAGCCGCGAATGATACCGAGGCGATTGCTGATAGGGTTAACTTTCTGTCCCATTCTTGTTGTTGGAGTGAATAGATGAGTGCTTTATGCTTTTTTGTTATCGATGGTGTCCACGACGAGGGTGACGTGGTTGGAGCGCTTGCGGATGCGGTAGCCGCGGCCTTGGGGGGCGGTGCGGAGGCGCTTGAGCATGGGCGCGGGGGTGGTGAAGATGGTGGAGATGTAGAGTTCACCGGCGTCGGCTTTGCGCTCGTTTTTGGCTTCCCAGTTAGCAACAGCGCTGCGGAGGAGCTTTTCGAGGCGAGCTGCGCACTCTTTGTTGTTGAACTTGAGGACGCCAAGAGCTTTGTTGACTTCCATGCCGCGAATGAGGTCTACAACGAGACGCATTTTGCGGGGGGAGGAAGGCACGTTGAGCAGCTTAGCGAAGGCCACTTGTTCTTGGGCCTGCTTCCTCTGTTCGGCGGTGTTTCGTTTTCTTGAACCCATAGTTTGGTATATGGTTTTAAGTTTGTCGGTAAGTTTGAGAATTTGGGGTTTCCGTCAGGCGGTATTATTTTTTCTTGTTGCCGCCGTGTCCGCGGAAGTTGCGGGTGGGAGCAAATTCACCGAGTTTGTGACCGACCATGTTTTCGGTTACGTAAACGGGGATGAATTTGTTGCCGTTGTGGACTGCGAAGGTGTGGCCCACAAACTCAGGGGCAATCATTGAGGCGCGGCTCCAGGTCTTGATGACTGATTTTTTGCCGCTTTCTTCCATTGCGTTGACCTTCTTTTCGAGCTTAACGCTGATGAAGGGGCCTTTTTTTAATGAACGACTCATGCTGCGATCAAGTTGTTATGTGGTTCACAAATTATTTTTTTCTTCTCTCGATAATGTACTTCGACGAATGCTTCTTGGGAGCACGAGTCTTGAGACCCTTGCTGTAGAGACCCTTGCGTGAGCGGGGGTGACCACCAGAAGCGCGGCCTTCGCCACCACCCATGGGGTGATCGACGGGGTTCATTACTACGCCACGGTTGCGGGGGCGACGACCGAGCCAGCGGCTGCGACCGGCCTTACCGGAGCGTTCGAGTGAGTGTTCGCTGTTGCCAACAACGCCGATGGTGGCTTTGCAGGCGGCGAGGATTTTGCGAGTTTCTCCCGAGGGGAGCTTGATGATCGCGTAGTCGCCTTCGCGGGATACGAGCTGGGCGAAGGTGCCGGCAGAGCGGGCCATGAAGGCGCCTTGGCCGGGACGGAGCTCGATGGCGTGAATGACGGTACCTACGGGGATTTTGCTCAGGGGAAGAGCGTTGCCCACTTCGGGGGCTGCGTCGGGACCGCTCATTACGGTGGTGCCGACTTCGAGGCCGTTGGGGGCGATGATGTAGGCTTTGGAGCCGTCAACGTAGTAGAGGAGGGCGATGCGAGCCGAACGGTTGGGGTCGTATTCGATGCTCTTAACTACTGCGGGTACGCCGTCTTTGTTTCTCTTGAAATCGATTAAGCGATATGCTTGCTTGTGGCCGCCACCGATGTAACGGGTGGTGAGGTGGCCTTCAGCGTTGCGACCGCCGGTGGATTTCTTACCGACTGTAAGAGACTTTTCGGGCTTGGAGGCGGTGATTACGCCTTTGAATACGCCGATAACTTTGTGTCTCTGGCCCGGGGTTGTGGGCTTGAATTTTCTTACTGCCATTTATCGAAGCGGAGTTAGATGTTGCTGTAGAAGTCGATTGTTTGTCCTTCGGCTACGGTGACGAGGGCCTTTTTCCAGAGGGCAGTGGTGCCTTTGATGAGGCCGCCTTTGGTGTAGCGTTGCTTGCGCTTGCGGCGAACAATCATTGTGTTAACTTTGGTTACCTTAACGCCATAGAGTTCCTCAACCAGAGCTTTGATGTCGGTCTTGGTGGCTTCGGGGGTAACGCGGAAGGTGTAGCGATTGAAGCGTTCGGAGATGGCGGTTGCCTTCTCGGTAACGATGGGTTTGATGCTGAATTCCATGATTCCGTTGAAGCTTGGGTTAGAGGTTGTTGACTGTTTCTACGGAGCCTTCGCTCAGGATGATCATGTTGTTGTTGAGGATAGCGTAGGTGTTTACGTCCTTAACGTTCATCATGTGCACCTTGTAGAGGTTGCGGCAGCTCAGTGCTACGTTCTTGTCGATTTCGGGCACGAGCAGGAGCACTTTCTTATCGGTGAGCTTGAGGCTGTCGATAACGGCTACGAATTCTTTGGTTTTGGGAGCTTCGAAGGTGAAGTTTTCCACTACCATGATCTCTTGGTCAGCTGCTTTGGCACTGAAAGCGCTCTTGCGAGCGAGTTGCTTCACTTTTTTGTTGAGCTTGAAGTTGTAGCTGCGGGGACGGGGACCGAAAACGCGGCCGCCGCCTACGAGTACGGGCGAGTTGATATCGCCGATACGAGCGCCGCCACCACCTTTTTGCTTGTGGAGCTTGCGGGTAGAGCCTGAAACTTCGCTGCGTTCTTTGCTCTTGTGAGTACCTTGACGGTTGTTGGCAAGGAATTGCTTGACGTCGAGCCAAACGGCGTGTTCGTTGACCTCAATGCCGAAGACTTCGTCGTTCAGGGTCACCTTGCGACCGGTGTCTTCACCTTTGATGTTGTATACTGCGAGTTCCATTTCTTACTTCTCTACGATTACGATTGAACCTTTGGCACCGGGAATGGAGCCTTTGATCATGAGGATGTTGTGTTCAGGGATCACCTTCAGAATTTGGAGGTTTTGAACAGTTACGCGTTCGTTGCCCATTTGACCGGCCATGCGCATGTTTTTGAATACGCGAGCGGGATAGGAGCAGGCGCCGATTGAACCGGGAGCGCGCAGACGGTTGTGCTGGCCGTGGGTGCTTTGACCTACGCCGCCAAAACCGTGACGCTTCACTACGCCCTGGAAGCCCTTACCCTTGGAGGTGCCGACGATGTCGACAAAACCGCCTTCTTCGAAGAGCTCAACGGTGATTACTTCACCGGGGGTGTGTTCGCCTTCAAAACCTTTGAACTCGGCCAAGTGGCGCTGGGGAGCTACACCAGCTTTGCTGAAGTGACCAGCCATGGGCTTGGTGGTGTGCTTTTCCTTCTTTTCCTCGAAGCCGAGTTGAAGGGCAGCATAGCCGTCGGTCTCAACAGTTTTGATCTGGGTAACTACGCAGGGGCCTACTTCGATAACAGTGCACGGCACGTTCTTGCCGTCGGCACTGAAAACGGATGTCATTCCGATTTTTTTTCCAATTAATCCTGGCATTTCTTTGTAGTTTTTTGGTTGTTGATTGTGTTGTTTGTTATTTGTTGGGAGGGGGAGGGGGAGCCGAGCGGGTCGGCGTCCCCCACCCCTTCGCTCATTGTGAGGTGTCAGACTTTGATTTCTACGTCAACGCCAGAGGGGAGTTCGAGCTTCATCAGCGCGTCGACGGTCTTGTTGGTGGCGTTGTAGATGTCGATGAGGCGCTTGAAAGAGGAGAGCTGGAATTGCTCGCGGCTCTTTTTGTTGACGAAGGTGGAGCGATTGACGGTGAAGATGCGCTTGTGGGTGGGCAGGGGTATGGGTCCGCTGATGATAGCCCCCGTGGCCTTCACGGTCTTGACGATCTTCTCGGCCGACTTGTCAACCAAGTTGTGGTCGTAAGATTTCAGTTTGATTCTGATTTTTTGACTCATATTGTTTGCTTGTCTTTTTGTTTTTAACGGGGGTTACTTGAGGAGGTCAACACGGCCTTGGCATTCGGTGAGGACGTTCTTGGCGATGCTGGAGCTCACTTCGGAGTAGTGGGAGAAGCTCATGGTGGAGGTGGCTCGACCAGAGGTGATGGTGCGCAGGGCGGTCACATAGCCGAACATTTCGGCCAGGGGAGCCTTAGCTTTCACGACGCGGGCGCCAGAGCGGGCAGTTTCCATGCCTTCTACTTGGCCGCGACGCTTGTTAAGGTCGCCGATTACGTCACCCATGCTTTCTTCGGGGGTTACTACTTCGATCTTCATGATGGGTTCCATCAGGACGGGACCGGCCTTTTCAGAAGCCTTCTTGAAGGCCTGAATGGCGCAGAGTTCGAAGGAGAGCTGGTCGGAGTCGACGGGGTGGAAGGAGCCGTCGATTACGGTCACCTTGAGGTGCTCTACGGGGTAGCCAGCGAGGATACCATTCTTCATTGCGTTTTGGAAGCCCTTTTGGATGGAGGGGATAAATTCCTTGGGGATGTTACCACCCTTCACTTCGTCAACGAATTGGAGGTTGCCTTCGAAGCCTTCGTCGATGGGTTCTACGCGCACGATGATGTCGGCGAACTTACCGCGACCACCAGTTTGCTTCTTGAACACTTCGCGGAGTTCCACGGGGCGGGTGATAGCTTCCTTGTAGGTAACTTGGGGACGGCCTTGGTTACATTCAACCTTGAACTCGCGACGGAGACGGTCGATGATGATGTCGAGGTGAAGTTCGCCCATGCCGGAGATTACGGTTTGACCGGTTTCTTCGTTGGTTTCTACGCGGAAGGTGGGGTCTTCTTCGGCGAGCTTTTGGAGACCAACACCGAGCTTGTCGAGGTCCTTCTGAGTCTTGGGTTCCACGGCGATACCGATTACGGGATCGGGGAATTCCATAGCTTCGAGCACGATGGGAGCGTTTTCAGCGCAGAGGGTATCGCCAGTACGGATATCCTTGAAGCCTACGCCGGCACCGATGTCACCGCAGCCGATTTTTTCCATCGGGTTCTGCTTGTTGGAGTGCATTTGGAAGAGACGCGACACGCGTTCCTTCTTGCCAGAACGAGAGTTGAGGATGTAGGAGCCAGCTTCTACGTCGCCAGAGTATACGCGGAAGAAGGTGAGACGACCTACATAGGGGTCGGTGGCAATCTTGAATGCGAGGGCGCACATGGGTGCGTCGGACGAGGGTTCGCGGGTTTCGATTTCGTCGGGGTTGTCTACGGAGTGACCTTCAACGGCACCAGAGTCGGTGGGTGAGGGGAGGTAGGCACAAACGGAATCGAGGAGGCATTGTACGCCTTTGTTCTTGAAGGAAGAACCGCAAATCATGGGAACGATTTCCATCTTGAGGGTAGCGGCGCGGAGGGCGCGTTTGATTTCCTCGATGGTGATGGTGGAGGGATCGTCGAAGTATTTTTCCATGAGGACGTCGTCGAATTCAGCGATTTTTTCGAGCATTTTATCGCGGTATTCTTCGGCTTCGGCTTGGAGGTTTGCGGGGATTTCTTCGAGGGAGTAGTCAGCGCCCATGCTTTCGTCGTGCCAGAGGATGGCCTTCATTTGGATGAGGTCGATTACGCCTTTGAAGGTTTCTTCAGCACCGATGGGGAGCTGAATGGGGCAGGGGTTAGCGCCGAGGACGTCCTTGAGCTGACGCACTACTTCGAGGAAGTTGGCACCAGAGCGGTCCATCTTGTTAACGTAGCCGATACGGGGCACGTTGTACTTGTCGGCTTGGCGCCAAACGGTTTCAGATTGGGGCTCAACGCCACCTACAGCGCAGAAGGTTGCAACAGCGCCGTCGAGCACGCGGAGTGAGCGTTCTACTTCAACGGTGAAGTCAACGTGTCCGGGGGTGTCGATGAGGTTGATTTTGAACTTTTCGTTGTTATACTTCCAGAAGGTGGTGGTGGCAGCAGAGGTAATGGTGATGCCGCGTTCCTGTTCCTGTTCCATCCAGTCCATGGTGGCTGCACCGTCGTGCACTTCACCGATTTTGTGGGTCAGGCCGGTGTAGAAGAGGATACGTTCGGAAGTGGTAGTTTTACCGGCGTCAATATGGGCCATAATGCCGATATTGCGGGTATATTTAAGCTGTTCGTCAGATTTTGCCATTTGAGTGCTTGGAATTGAGGAGGATTAGAAACGGAAGTGAGCGAATGCACGGTTAGCTTCGGCCATCTTGTGCATATCTTCCTTGCGCTTGAATGCGCCGCCTTGTTCGTTGAAGGCATCGACGATTTCAGCTGCGAGCTTGTCGGCCATGGTTTTGCCGCCGCGCTTGCGAGCGTAGATAATGAGGTTTTTCATCGAGATGGACTCCTTGCGGTCGGGGCGGATTTCGGTGGGCACCTGGAAGGTAGCACCGCCAACGCGGCGGCTCTTAACTTCCACCAGAGGAGTGATGTTTTCGAGGGCTTGCTTCCAAATTTCGAGGGCAGTTTTTTCCTCGTTGGGCATCTTGGCCTTTACGGTTTGGAGAGCCGAGTAGAATATTGTGAATGCGGTATTCTTTTTGCCGTCATACATCAGATGGTTCACGAACTTGGTCACTTTGACGTCGTGAAACATGGGATCGGGCAGAACTACCCGCTTCTTAGGCTTTGCCTTTCTCATCTTGAGGTTTACAGAATTGTGTCTTCTTATTTCGGGGTGGCTGTTTTGTTTTTGTTAGGTTCGCATCCCGCCTCGAGGGCGAGGGAACCATCTTCAACGTTGCCCGCTGGCAAGCGTTTACTCAACCGTATCGGATGATTTTATTTAGCCAACCAAACGAAACGAACGACTTGTTAGGAAATCTTTTCGGTTTGTTTGATTTAGTAAGGGTTTGCAGTCCGGGGCCTTATTTCTTTTTACCTTTAGCTGCGGCTGCGGGGGCTGCTCCGGGTTTGGGGCGCTTTGCACCATACTTGGAGCGACGTTGAGTGCGGTCCTTAACGCCCTGGGTGTCCAGAGTGCCACGAACGATGTGGTAACGAACGCCGGGGAGGTCTTTTACACGGCCACCGCGAACGAGCACGATGCTGTGCTCCTGAAGGTTGTGACCTTCACCGGGGATGTAGCTGTTCACCTCTTTGCCGTTGGTCAGACGCACACGCGCAACTTTACGCATTGCCGAATTAGGTTTCTTAGGGGTGGTGGTGTAGACGCGAACGCACACGCCGCGACGCTGAGGGCAGTTGTCCAGAGCGGGCGACTTACTTTTGTCGGTCAGAGCCACGCGGCCTTTTCTTACTAATTGCTGAATAGTAGGCATCTTAGTTTTTTTGCTGTTTGTTATATAAATTTAGTTGATATTGTTTGTCTTGGTTTGATTTTATCCACACATTGCACTTCACCCAATTCCCACTCTATCAAAGAGTTAGGTCCGGATGAAGCGTAATTTGCTTCCAATTTCACTTGCAAAGGTACGAATTTTTTCGCTAACTACCAAATTTTTTTTGAGTTAAGTGTTTTTTTCTTGAAAAAATTTTAAAAAATTTTGCGCCCCGAGGCTCGGGAGCTTCGGGACGCAAAGGTCAAGTGTGAGTGGGTTACTTGCGGAGGGTGGTGAGGATCGGCGTTTTGAGACCTTGGAGGGTGGTTTGGGGAGCGTCGTTGAGTTGTTCAAACACTACGATTTTGTTTTCGCCCTTTTGGAGCCATGCGCCAGGGAGGTAGAGGGTTTGTTGGGGACCCACCTGCCAGTAGCGACCGAGGTTGTGACCATTGACAAAGACAATGCCTTTGCCCCAGTTGGTCATGTCGAGGAAGGTGTCGCCGAGGTCGGTGAGGGTGAAGGTGCCTTCGTAAATCACGGGTGAGCCTTTGAGCTGGTCAGCTTTGTCGATGCTGATGGCCTTGCCTATACCAGCTTGGCCAGCTGCGGGAGCAGAGGCCATGGGCAGGGGGTTCATAACCCATTGACCTGAAATCGGTTGCTCGGCAATGGTGATGGGCGAGATGATGCCTTTGTTGTTGTGAACAATCTCGGAGCCGTAGTTGATGCGGCCCATATTCTCAACCAGGATTTGGAGGGTGGAGTTGAAGGGGATATTCACCTCTAGGTCGTAGGTCTTGGTGTTGCGGTTAAGCACGCCCACTTTTTCGCCGTTGACGTACACGGTGGCATAGTCGCGCAGGCCAGGCACGGAGAGGGAGCCAGAGATGGGCTGGTTGAATTGACGTGAGTAGAGCATATAGCCGTAGCCCTGATTGAGCTGCTCAAAGGTCATCGGTTCGTCGCCTTCGGTGCCAGGGATATTGTCGGCCACACTCAGCACGGGAGCCACAGTGGAGAACTTGATGGCGGGGATTTCAATCACGGGCAGGGGGGCAGGCACTTCGGGCAGGGGAGCGGTGATATACTTTTTAATCACGTTGCGCACGGAGTCGTATTTGGTGTTAGCCCAGCCTGCTTCAGAGATGAGCGTGCCGTAGTCGTAGGAGGTGAGGTCGGGCTGAATGTCGCGCTTGTTGTCGTAGTTGGCACCAGCCGTGAAACCGAAGTTAGTGCCGCCGTGCACCATGTAGAGATTGAAGGATACGTCGTTTTTGAGGTAGTTATCGGCTTGGCGGGCAATGCTGCTGTCGCTCACGCGGGGGAAGGGTTCGGCCCAGTGCATGAGCCAGCCGGGATAGAACTCAGCCACCATGTAGGGGCCTTTGCCGTCGTGGTATTGGTCCACCACTTTTTTGATGGTGGCAATGTTGCCTTCGCCGTTGCAGGTGGGGAGGGCGCCGGGGGTGGCACCGCCTTCGAAGAGCCAGGAGCCGTCGGAGGTGAACATGGGAATGTCAAATCCAGCGTTGAGCAGCTGCTGCTTGATTTTGGCGTTGTAGGTGCGGTGTTCTTCGAGGGGGATATCCTTGCGCTGCGACACATAGGAGCCAAATTCGTTCTCACACTGCACCATGATGATGGGGCCGCCTTTGGTCACCTGAAGGTCGCCCACTTCTTGGTAGAGGCGGTTGATGTAGCGCTCGGTGGCATCAAGGAAGGGCTTGTTGTCGCGACGCACTTCCATGCCTTCCACGTTTTGGAGCCACCAGGGGTAGCCGCCAAATTCCCATTCGGCGCACACGTAGGGCCCGGGTCGCAGAATTACGTTCAGGCCCTCTTCACCAGCGATTTTGATGTATTCGCGAATGTTGTTGTCGCCCTCAAAGTTCCATTTGCCGGGTTCGGGTTCGTGGGCGTTCCAAAACACGTAGGTGGCCACGGTGTTCAGGCCGAGAGCCTTGAGCATCTTCATGCGGTGGCGCCAATATTCGTGGGGAATGCGGGGATAGTGCATCTCGCCCGACAGAATACGGGTGGGCTGGCCATCAACGACGAAGTTACCGTCCTTGATTTCAAAGGTTTTGGCATAGGTAGCTTTGCCTTTTGTGGTTTTAGGCTTAGCGGCAAGGGCGCTGCCACCGCCAATCAGCGAGGCAAGCAAAAGCGCGGCGACACAAAGTCTTTTCATTCGATAAATAGTTGAATAAGGTTAGTTTTCCGCTCGCAAAGATACGCAAAAAAATTAAATATCAGTGCGCTTGGCGCATATTTTTTTCAGTGAGGGGGATTGGAATAATGGGCGAGGCTGAGCCTTATCACTAAGGTTCAGCCTCGGGGTTAGTACGGTATCAAACTAAGGTGTAAAAAAGATTGTTCGGTTTGGATGCTGCAAAGTTCACAAAATTTTCGCAGTCCACCAAATTTTTTAATATGTTTGAAAACATATTTTTTTCTTTCGTGCACATATATAGCGAGTTATGAGGGAGGTGAGGGGGGTTAGAACCAGTATTCGGAGCACATTTCGGTGGTGGTTTGCTCTGCAGGGGCAATCACGGGGGAGAGGATGTAGGAGGCGGCAATGTAGTTGTTCATAATAGTTGAATTGAGTTGGAGGGTGATTATATTCCTAAAACAAGCGCAGGCAGAAAAAGTTCACTCCGAGGGCAAAATCTATAAAAATAAGCCCAATTTAACACTCTTTAACATTTAGGCGATATAGTTACGGGGAATTATGAGTAACTTTGTAGTAATGAAACTACCTTTTCAACCTAAGGCGTTTCTGTTTGATATGGACGGAACGCTCTATGACTCAATGCCCAACCACGCTTCGTCATGGTATCAAATGGTGTGCGAACTGGGCATTGAATGTACTCCAGAGGAATTTTATCTGCTGGAGGGTGCTACTGGTGCCTACACTGTAAATCTGCTTTTTCAACGCGCGTATGGGCGCGAAGCGTCGGCCGAAGAGGTGCAGCGCTTATATGAACGCAAGGCGGAGATTTTCCGCACCAAGCCGCAGCCGCGCGTCATGCCCGGCGCGCGCCAGCTGGTGGAGCAGGTGATGAACCTGCCCTGGCATCCTCAGACTATTCTGGTGACTGGTTCGGGGCAAGGGTCGCTCCTGCAAAAGCTGGACGCGGACTTCCCCGGTGCCTTCCCCGAGGAGCGCCGAGTGACTGCGCTCAACGTCAAGCGCAGCAAACCCGCACCCGACCCCTTTATGCAGGGAGCGGCCGTAGCAGGAGTGAACGCGGCCGAGTGTGTGGCCGTGGAGAACGCCCCCTTAGGCGTGCAGTCGGCCCATGCGGCAGGCTGTTTCACCGTGGCCGTCAACACTGGCCCCATACCGATTGAGCGCCTCATTGAGGCCGGAGCCGACTTGGCGTTCCCTTCCATGCTCGATTGTGCCTCAATCCTATTAAATTAAACTGAAGTAATATGCAGGACCTTATTTTTACCAATCAGGTGGCTGAGCGGCTCGGTGAGTTGCTCGCGCCGCTGCGCTCCACTGGCGTGTTCTTTCTGGCCGATGACAACACGGCTGAGATTGTGAAGCAATTGGGTGGCGACCCGATAGTAATCCCCGCTGGCGATGTGAATAAGGGGCTGGAGAGTCTGGCCAAGGTGTGGAGCGCGCTGTCGGCCAGCGGCACCCGCGCTTCGACGCTGGTCAACGTGGGCGGTGGCATGGTTACCGACTTAGGCGGATTTGCTGCTGCCACCTTCAAGCGCGGCATACGCTTTTTCAACGTGCCCACCACCCTATTAGGCGCAGTGGACGCTGCCGTGGGCGGCAAGACGGGCGTGAATTTTGGCGGTCTGAAGAATGAAATAGGGGCATTTCGCGAAGCAGAGGCGGTGATTATCTCCACGCAGTTCTTTGCCACGTTGCCCGACCGCGAATTGCGCTCTGGATTTGCAGAGATGCTCAAGCACGGGTTGCTCGACTCGCCCGAGGCGTATCATCAGCTCTTGGCGTTCCCCTTGGCCGAGGCCAAACGCGATCTTGACGCGCTGCTCCCCTTGCTGGAAACAAGCGTGGAGGTGAAGCGCCGCATAGTGGCCGCCGACCCCCTCGAAAAGGGGCTGCGCAAGGCCCTCAATCTGGGCCACACCTCGGGCCACGCACTGGAAAGCCTGGCCATGGAGCACGGCTGCCCCATGCCTCATGGCTATGCCGTGGCTTATGGTTTGCTGATTGAGTTGCTGCTCAGTCACTTGCAGCTTGGGTTCCCCACTGCGGAAATCTACCCCTTGGCCGCCTTGCTGCGCGAGAATTATGCCGACGTGGCGCTGCCCGAGTGCAAGGATTACGACCGCTTGATTGAGCTGATGGCTCACGACAAAAAAAATCGCCGTCCCGACGAAATCAATTTCACCCTCCTCACTGCGCCAGGCCAAATAGAGCTGGACCAGATAGTAAGTCCCGAGCAGATACGCACAGCGCTGGACCTTGCGCGGGATCTTACATGCGGTTGATTGGTGCGAGCAGGTCGAGCACCTCAGCAGCCGGCATGGCGCGGCGCGAGGTGAGTTCGGAAGCCAGGCGTGCCGCCAAGGAGCAGACGCCCGAGTGATTGAATATGCGCGAGCAATGCTGGTGAATACCAGCGGCTATGCGTTGCACCTCATCGGGGTCTAACTGACAGAGCGCGGCTCCTTCTTCATTAAGAAATGTCATGATGGCCTCAAGCGTGCGACGCGATAGTTGGCCTTCGCTGCGATGCGCCAAGCGGCGGCAACATACGTTGGCCAGCGTCATGGCAGCAGTGAGCTGGAAGCGCTTGAGGTCTTGCTCCCAAGCGGCTTTGGCTCCAGTGCGACCGCTTTGGCCGAGGTAATAATCGGGTGTGAGGCGGATGGCCTCCTCAATGGGAGCATCAATATTAATGGAGGTGAGGAGTTCAGATGCGTCCCACACCACCAGGGAAATAGCCATACCGGCGAGACCGTATGATTTATCGGTCTCGTCGGTATATTTTAGGGGGTCTTTAGTGTCGGTTGATTTCATTTGATTAGTTTACCACAACGATCTTGGTGACTATGCCTTGCGAGGTGCCGTTGGAGGACTGTGAGGCGTAGACGAAGTAAATGCCCGTCTTGACGCGTTCGCCGGCGGGGGTGCAGCCGTCCCAGATTACGGAGCCGCCATCGCTCTTACCCTCAAAGAACACGTTGCCAGCAACGTCGGCAATCTTCACCAGGGAGTTGGCCATCAGGCCGCTGATGGTGATATATCCAGTGTAGTCGGGTGTGACGGGGTTGGGGTAGGCATATACGTCGTTGAAGCTGGGGGCAGCCGGTGCACTGGTGGAGTAGAGCAAGGAGAGACCAGCATCAGTGCCTACATATACCTTGTTGGAGTTGGGGTCGGCATAGGTGGCAAAGACGTTGTCGGAGGGGAGGCCAGAGTTGGAGGTGTTGTATTGCTGAAGGATTTCGTTGCCTTCGGCATTTACTCGATAGAGGCCCGACCCAAGGGTTGAAATCCACTTTTGATTGTTGGCATCAACGTGGATATTGAACACGTACACCTTGTCGAGGAGATAGTCGGCGAGGTTGGTGCCGTCATTACGCGCCACTTTGGGTCGATTCGGTTTTTGACCAGCAAAAGCCTCAGCGGCCGAAGTGTAGTAGAACACGCCTTGGTTGTTGCCTATCCATATTTTGCCATCTTGGTCGCGAGCTAAGGTTTGGTTGGAGTAGCCCACGATTGACATATCGTCGATGTCGTTCTCAGTGGAGTGCAACACCACTTCAGATTGGGTAAAGTCAGAGCCGTTCACCTTGACTATGGCAATGTTCCAGCAGGAGAGGAGGAAGAGGTAGCCATCGGCATAGAAAGCGCGAGAGTAGTGCTTGGCGCTAAACGTAGAGGGGAGATTGACGCTTTCCCATTTGTCTTCGGGGGCACCATTAGCCCAGTCGGCCGCTTTGATGCGAAACACTCTGTATTCGCCACTGCTCAGAGCCATTTTCTGCAAGAAGAATAAATCGCCCTCTGGACTGAAAGCTACACCACTGATTTGCGGTGTGCCAAGAAGAGATGAGCAGTTGCTCGGCTCATATGATGCCATTTCGTTAGTCGACAGATTGTAGCGTTTTAGTGAGCTCATCGATCCAACAGCTATCTCATCAGTATTTTGGGGATTAATTGCAAATTGATAAAAACTTTTTATGGCGCCTTGATTATTTCCTGCAGATGTTATAGCCCCTGTTGCCGCCACTCTATTGAAGTATGTGAGTTGGCTCGCTGCAAGGGTTACACTAATACCTTCTCGAATACCTACGGTTGAAGTAATTAAATTACCTTTGTTATCGGCACTAATTTGACCTACATTTGCACCGTAGATGCCATTGGGCTTAATATTATTATGTATATATGAGCCATCAGTTATTAATCGTAGGGCAAAACCATTAATAGAACACAACCATAACATATCGCGTTTATCGGAATTCCAATTAGCGGTGAGGACATTACCGGATTTAGCTTCTGGTATTGAGTTCAGACTCACCGTATCCATGAGTTTGCCTAATTTATCAAAGTATGAGGCCGATGTCCATGTAGACACATAAAATCCATTATATGTCTGCAACAAAGTTTCAGGTCGAGCAGAATTAATTGTTGGAGCGACATATTCCATTGTCCCAGTGCCAACACCTGTTATGGTAACTACTACTGGCTTGTTCTCAGCTTGTTTGGAGCCTCCAATCATAATAAATTTATCTCCTTCGACATAAAATAGAGGTGAGCCAGAAAAACTGTCAGCTTTACCACTGGACGCCACATAAATTCCGCCGAGCCATTTGGCGTTGCTGCGAATGTCGTGGATGGTGCCTTCGCGCTTCATGACGAAGAGACCGCCGCCGTCAAAGCGGCTGACTACTATGTAGTTGTCGGTCACTACGATGCGCTTGAGGTCGAGCTCGGGGTGGATGCCGCTTTGCTCCACCAGGCCAGTGCGGGAGTTAATCACCACCAAGGCGCGGGTCATAGCTAAGTAGGCGCGACCATCGTAGAAGCATACGTCGCGCACAGCACCGAGGTCGGTGACCGCGTTGAGCAGGTCGGCCACGTTGACCGTGCGACCGTCGTCAAAGAGGAGGTCGATATTATTATTGGTGTGCACCACCAGGAGATAACGCTCCTTGGGATCGTAGAATATTTTGCTCACTTGCGAGCCATTGAGGCGGTAGCCCACGTTGAAGGAGAGGACTTCGCCAGTCTTCTTGTCGTAGCCCGTGAGGGAGTTGTTGGAGAGGGCAAACAAGTAGTTAGATGTGTCGATAAATTTCTTGGGTATGCCGCTGCAGGGGAACACGTCCCAGCTGCCTTGGGTCATTTGGGCACGCAGGGAGCCGCAACCAAGCAGCATCATCAAGACGAAGAGAGTAGAGAGAAATTTATTCATAGCGATTTAAAGGATTGTCCGCAGTTGCGCCATTGCGCGTGCGCGGTGTGATATTTCGTTTTTTTCTTGGGCCGACATTTCGGCAAAGGTGCGACCGTCGCCATCATCGGGAATGAAGATGGGATCGTAGCCAAAGCCATCAATGCCTCGAGGGGCAGTGGCTATTTGGCCTTCAACAATGCCATTGACCAGCTGAAGCTGGCCAGAGCGCATCAGGGCGATGACGGTGCGGAAACGCGCGCGGCGATTGGTTTGGCCCTCCATTTCGTGGAGGAGCTTGGCCATGTTGGCAGCGGAGTCGTGGTTCGGACCAGCATAGCGAGCGGAGAATACCCCCGGAGCACCGCCGAGAGCCTCCACTTCGAGGCCAGTGTCGTCGGCAAAGCAGTCGCAGCCGAAGTGTTCGGCCACGAAGCGTGCCTTGATTTCGGCATTGCCTTCGAGGGTGGCGGCAGTTTCGGGTATATCCTCGTGGCAGCCAATAGCTTCCAGCGAGATAATTTCCATCTCGGGAAGTATTTGGCGTGCTTCGGATAGCTTGTGGGAGTTGTTGGTGGCGAATACCATATCTAACTAACGCAGAATTAGAGCGTGATAGTATTTATTTCACCACGATGTTGACAATTTTGCCAGGCACGAAGATGGTCTTGACCACCGTTTTGCCTTCGAGCCACTTGGCGGCTTGCTCGGCAGCCATGGCGGCGGCAAGCACCTCGTCCTTGCCCATGTCGGCGGGCACACGAAGCTCGAAACGAGCCTTGCCGTTGAAGCTCACGGGGTAGGTCACTTCGCTTTCCACCAGATATTTCTCCTCGTGGCGGGGCCATGCAGCGTCGCACACGGTGGTGTCGTGGCCCAGGGCTGAGTGCCAGAGTTCTTCGGCCACGTGGGGCGCGAAGGGGGCGAGCAGAATAGCAAGCGGCTCGAGCACTTCGCGGCTTTGGGCCTTGAGTGCCTGAAGCTCGTTGACACAAATCATGAAGGCAGCCACTGAAGTGTTGTAGCTGAAGTTTTCAATGTCGGCGGTCACCTTCTTGATGAGGGTGTGGATACTCTTGAGGGCTTCGGGCGAGGCGGGTTCGGAGGTCACGCCAGCGTCGAAGAGTTTCCAGAGTTTCTTGATGAAGCGGTTCACGCCGTCAATGCCGTTGGTGTCCCAAGGTTTGCTCTGTTCGAGCGGACCGAGGAACATTTCATACAGGCGGAGGGTGTCGGCACCATAGCGTTCCACAATGTCGTCGGGGTTGACCACGTTGAACATGGACTTAGACATCTTTTCAACGGCCCAGCCGCACACGTATTTGCCATCTTCGAGCAGGAACTCGGCTTGGGCAAATTCGGGGCGCCATTGGCGGAAGCTCTCGGTGTCGAGGATGTCGTTGCTCACGAGGTTCACGTCGACGTGTATAGCGGTGGTGTTGTATTGGTCTTTGAGACCAAGCGACACGTAGGTGTTGGTGTCCTTGATGCGGTAAACGAAGTTGGAGCGACCTTGAATCATGCCCTGGTTAACGAGCTTGCGGAAGGGTTCGTCCTCCACCACCTTGCCCAGGTCAAAGAGGAACTTATTCCAGAAGCGGGAGTAGATGAGGTGGCCAGTGGCGTGTTCGGTGCCGCCAATGTAGAGGTCGACGTTGCGCCAGTAGCCGTTGGCTTCGGGCGACACGAGGGCTTGGTCGTTGTGCGGGTCCATATAGCGCAGATAGTAGGCACTGGAACCAGCAAAGCCGGGCATGGTATTGAGTTCCAGAGGGTAGCCTTCGGCGGTGTGCCAGCCCTTGGCGTGACCCAGAGGGGGTTCACCACTCTCGGTGGGTAGGTAGCTTTCCACTTCGGGCAGGAGCAGGGGTAGCTGCTCTTGGGGAAGCATGCAGGGAATTCCGTCCTTATAATATACGGGGAAGGGTTCGCCCCAGTAGCGTTGACGCGAGAATATGGCGTCGCGGAGGCGGAAGTTGACCTTGACGCGGCCGATGCCTTTGTCGGAGATAAACTTCTTGGTGGCGGCGATGGCTTCCTTCACGTCCAGACCGTTGAGGTCGAGTTCGGGGCCTTTGGAATTAATCATCTTGCCACTCTTGGCGTCGAAACTTTGTTCGCTTACGTCGGCTCCCTCAATGAGGGGGATGATGGGAAGGGCGAATTTGCGGGCGAAGGCGTAGTCGCGGCTGTCGTGGGCAGGCACGGCCATGATTGCGCCAGTGCCGTAGCCAGCGAGCACATAGTCGCTTACCCACACGGGGATTTCTTTGCCAGTGAGGGGGTTGATGGCGTAGGAACCAGTGAATACGCCAGTCACCTTTTTGTCGATCATGCGTTCGCGCTCGGTCTTGTGCTTCACTTCGTCGAGGTAGGCTTCCACGGCGGCCTTTTGCTCGGGGGTGGTGAGCTGGGCCACGTAGGCACTTTCGGGGGCGAGCACCATGAAGGTGACACCGAAAATGGTGTCGGCGCGGGTGGTGAAGATTTCGAGTTCTAAGTCGCTGTTGGCCACTCGGAAACGCATTTCGGCGCCTTCGCTGCGACCAATCCAGTTGCGCTGGGTTTCTTTCAGCGAGTCGGTCCAGTCAATATTGTCGAGGCCGTCGAGCAATCGCTGAGCATAGGCACTCACACGCAAGCACCATTGGTACATCAGTTTTTGCTCCACGGGATAGCCGCCACGGAGGCTAACGCCCTCGCTCACTTCGTCGTTAGCGAGCACAGTGCCGAGCTTTGGACACCAGTTGACCATGGTGTGGCCTAAGTAGGCGATGCGCCAGTTCATCAGGGCATCGCTTTTCTCCTTGGCCGACATGTCGGCCCATTCAGCGGCGGTGAATTCGAGTTCTTTGCTGCCAGCGGCTTGTACGCCTTGGGTGCCGTTGGCCTCGAGGTGGGCAATCAGCTCGGCTATGGGGCGGGCGGTGTTGAGGGCGGTGTTGTAGTAGGAGTCAAACATTTGCTGGAAGGCCCATTGAGTCCATTTGTAGAACTCAGGGTCGCAGGTCTTCACTTCGCGGCTCCAGTCGTAGCAGAAGCCGATTTTGTCGAGCTGCTGACGGTAGCGAGCAATGTTTTCAGTGGTGGTTTTTTCGGGGTGTTGGCCCGTTTGAATGGCATACTGCTCGGCGGGGAGACCATAGGCATCATAGCCCATGGGGTGGAGCACATTGAAGCCATTGAGGCGTTTGTAGCGAGCAAAAATGTCGCTTGCGATATATCCTAACGGATGGCCCACGTGCAGACCTGCTCCAGAGGGGTAGGGAAACATGTCAAGCACGTAGAACTTGGGGCGCGATGCGTCCACATCCACTTTATACACGTTGTTTTGGCGCCAGTATTCTTGCCAGCGACCTTCAATATCCTTGTGATTATATTCCATCGAAAGAGTTTATTACGGGCGCAAAGATACGAAAAATCCGTGAAAAATCCAAATCACGCCTTCGCTTGAAAGCGGCGTCCAATCAAATTCCAGCTCAGCAGAGCCACGAGCCAGGTGGTGAAGGTGAGGGCCGCAACAGTGAGCCAGGGGGAAAGAATAGTGGTGAGCCCGAAATACACAGCGAGCTTAATTATCGGCATGTGATAGAGATACATATCGTAGCTGACGTTGTCGTGGCGGGATATGTGGTGCCCCCAACTGCCCACGATAGAGAGCCATAACACAAGGAGAGTGATGGCTGGCGCGCGAAGTATCCTATGGTAAATCTCTTCGGAAAGAATTGGACCGAGATATATGAGTAGAAGCGCGAGTAAGAGCATCGGCCATTTGTGGCGCATAATCCATGGCATGAAGTAGTTGAAGAGGGCACCGCAGTAGAAGTAGACTATCAGACCACCAAATTGCTTGGCCAACACGTCGGAATGAAGTTCATGAAACACATTAAAGCCAATCAACGATAGGAGTATCAGTACAACAAGGGGAACCCAACCCCAGCGGTCACATCGCTTGATAATCGGGAATATCAAAGGAATAGATAGGTAGCAGATCCATTCTCCTTTCATGGTCCAGAGTGCACCGTTAACAGCCTCGCCCTTGAACACTCCCGGCAGATCGGGATGGAGGAAGTTGAGGAAGGAGAGGTTGGCGGCGAGGTATTTCCAGAAGCCCGTGCTAGCAAAGTATTCGCTGGCCATTAGTGAGCTTACGCCCGCCATGCCAATCGCTGTCAGAACCACCACAAGGATATATGGCGGTAGGATGCGGCGCGCACGTCGACCAAGGTAGTCGCGCCATGTTGGTCGGCGCTGGAAGGAGTTAAATAGGAGGAAGCCCGATAGGGCGAAGAAGCCGCCCACACTGGCGCTGCTATGATAAGGCCACCAACAGTGCATACCGGCCATTTCGTTGATATGCGCCAAAATCACTCCAAAAGCAAGGAGATAGCGCAAAGCGTCCATATTATTGACGCGGGAGATGCTGTGAAATGGTTGGTGGGCCATACTGTTGAGAGGAATTGTTTAAGCCCAAAGGCCGTCAGGCGGATTAGAGTCGGGGTGACAGGATTCGAACCTGCGACCTCCTGGTCCCAAACCAGGCGCGCTACCGGACTGCGCAACACCCCGTACAGAGTTTTTTCTGTAACGGATTGCAAAGTTAGGTATTTTTTTTGAATTACCCAAATTTTTTTGCCGCTTTCGTAATATGCGTTTGATTATCAGGCAATTGCGGTATTTATGTTTTTAAACATATCTAAAAACTTTTTAAGTATCAAATTTTGTTTGTAAATTGCGCTCCGTAAAAACTACCAACCTTCTAATACCGACTCAGTATGAAAGTTTATCAAACTACTGAAATTAAAAACATTGCCCTGCTCGGAAGCAAGGGCTCCGGTAAGACCACGCTCGCTGAAGCTATGCTCTACGAGTGTGGAGTGATAAAACGTCGCGGCACCATCGATGCCAAAAACACAGTCAGCGATTACTTCCCCGTGGAGAAAGAATATGGCTACAGCGTATTCTCCACCGTGTTCTATGCTGAGTTCCTCGGCAAGAAGCTCAACTTCATCGACTGCCCTGGTGGCGACGACTTTGTCGGCTCGGCCATTACGGCCCTCAATATCACCGACACTGCGGTGATTCTCATCGATGCCCAATATGGTGTGGAAGTGGGCACTCAAAACATCTTCCGCATCACCTCGGCTCTGAATAAGCCCGTGATTTTCGCCCTCAATCAACTCGATGGCGAGAAAGCCGACTACGACAACGTAATCGAGCAAATGCGCGACATATTCGGCCCCAAAATCGTGCAAATACAATATCCGCTGCAATCGGGCCCTGGCTTCAACGCCATGATCGACGTGCTGCTGATGAAGAAATATGAGTGGGGACCCGACGGTGGCGTGCCCACTATCAGCGAAATCCCCGCCTCCGAGCTGGATAAGGCCCGCGAGCTGCACCGCGCCCTCGTGGAGGCTGCGGCCGAAAACGACGAAGGACTCATGGAGAAGTTCTTCGAGCAGGACTCCCTCACCGAGGACGAAATGCGCGAAGGCATACGCAAGGGCCTGGCCGCGCAGTCAATTCTCCCAGTGTTCTGCGTCAGCGCCCTCAAGGATATGGGCGTGCGCCGCATGATGGAATTCTTGGGCAATGTGGTGCCCTTCGTTGAGGAGATGCCCGCACCCGAGGCCGAAGATGGCACCGTGGTAGAGCCTAAGAGCAACGGTCCCTTGTCACTCTATGTGTTCAAAACCTCCGTGGAACCCCACATTGGCGAGGTGAGCTACTTCAAGGTGATGAGCGGCACGCTCAATGCTGGCGTCGACCTCAACAACGTCACCCGCGACTCTAAGGAGCGTCTGGCGCAAATCTACTGCGTGTGTGGCCAAATCCGCACTCAGGTGGATCAACTCTGCGCGGGCGACATTGGCGCTACAGTGAAACTGAAGGATGTGCGCACAGGCAACACGCTCAACGAGCGTGGCTGCGACTGGAAGTTCAACTTCATTCACTTCCCCCACCCCAAGTATTCACGAGCCGTGCGCCCCGTGAACGAGGCCGACTCGGAAAAACTGATGGAAATCCTCACCCGTATGCACGAGGAGGACCCCACCTGGGTGGTGGAACAAAACAAGGAACTCAAGCAAACGATCCTCGGCGGTCAGGGCGAGTTCCACCTCCGCACCCTCAAATGGCGCGTGGAGAACAACGATAAACTCCCCATCATCTTCGAGGAACCGAAAATCCCCTATCGCGAAACCATCACCAAGGCCGCGCGCGCCGACTATCGCCATAAGAAACAGAGCGGCGGCTCGGGCCAGTTCGGCGAGGTGCACCTCATCATTGAGCCTTACTCGCCCGATATGCCCGCCCCCGACTCCTATCGCTTCGGCAATCAGGAGTATAAGATGAACGTGCGCGACACGCAGGAAGTGCCCCTGAGCTGGGGCGGCAAACTCGTGGTGTGCAACTGCATCGTGGGCGGCGCCATCGACTCGCGCTTCATCCCCGCCATAGTCAAGGGGCTGATGGACCGCATGGAGCAAGGCCCCCTCACTGGCTCCTACGCCCGCGACGTGCGCGTGTGCATCTACGATGGCAAAATGCACCCCGTCGACTCCAACGAAATCTCCTTCCGCCTGGCTGGCCGCAACGCCTTCTCGGAGGCTTTCCGTCAGGCCAACCCCAAGGTGCTCGAACCAGTCTATGAAGTGGACGTAATGGTGCCGGCCGACTGTATGGGCGACGTCATGAGCGACCTCCAAGGCCGACGCGCCATCATCATGGGCATGACCAGCGAAAACGGCTTCGAGAAAATCAGCGCCCGCGTCCCCCTCAAGGAAATGGCCTCCTACTCCACCGCCCTAAGCTCAATCACTGGCGGCCGCTCCTCCTTCACCATGCGCTTCAGCTCCTACGAACTCGTCCCCGCCGAAGTCCAGGAAAAGCTCCTCAAGGCCTACCAAGCCACCGCCACCGAAGACTAATCCCCACCCCTTTGCCACAAATAACACGCAAAATTTGCGTGTTATTTGTTGTTTTTGTATATTTGCAGGCAAAAATAGCGTTATTATGTTTATTCACGAAGGTAAAAATTGGCCCAACTTCAGTTGGAATCATGAGCTGATCGACCCACTGCTCCAGCAGGGGCTGCTCGCCGTAGGCCGCTTGTCGGGACGCATGGAGGCCATCGGTTTCGACACTCGTATTCGAGCAATGCTTGAGGCGGTCAGCAGCGATGTAATTGCCTCCTCCGAAATCGAGGGCATCAAGCTCGACCTTGAGCAGGTGCGTTCCTTCGTGGCTCGGCGCCTCGGGGTGGAAATCACCGCGCCACGTCAGGCAAGCCATTACGTGGAGGGAGTTGTGGAAATGATGCTCAATGCCTTGGACCATCGCGTTAAGGGGCTGACTCAGTCGCGCTTATTCAAGTGGCACACAATGCTCTTCCCGTCGCGCTCCGACCTGACGGTGGGTGCTTATCGCCATGACGAAATGTCGGTGATTTCAGGAATGTTTGGGCGCGAACGCCTCCATTATCGCGCGCCCGCCCCGAGCCGTTTGGAGCAGGAGATGACGCAGTTTCTCAACTGGGCAAATTCGCCCTCTAATCCCCCAGGCTTGCTCAAGTCGGCCGTAGCCCACTTGTGGTTTGTGAGCATACATCCGTTCGACGATGGCAACGGACGTATAGCCCGCGCCATTTCCGACATGATGCTGGCCTCGATGGAGAGCAATGAGGAGGGCATGCGCTTCTATAGCTTGAGCCAGCGGATACTCAAGGATAAAAACCATTATTATAAGGTGTTGGAGCGCACGCAACGCTCCGAGTCGGGCGACATTACCGAGTGGCTACAGTGGTACATCAACGCCTTTATAGGGGCAATTGAGGACTCCGATACTCTACTGTCGGCCGTGCTGCGCAAGGCTAAGTTCTGGAATATACATGCCAGCAAAGCCATCTCTGAGCGGCAACGCAAAGTGCTGAACTGCTATCTCGATGGCTACGAAGTCAAATTAACAGCCAAAAACTGGGCGAAGGTGGCCGAAATATCCAAGGACACCGCCCTGCGCGACATCGACTCGCTGGTGAAACTGGGCATCCTTATCCCCACACCTGGACGTGTACGCGACATCCCTTACTCTCTTTCATATAGTAACGCCCCCAACGCTGGAGCCAACTTCAGCCAAGTGACACTAAATCATCACGAAGACGGCACCTACACCCTGGCGGCCCTATTTCGCGGCATCACCCCCGTGAGCGACCGTGTCAGCGACATCGACATCTTGCGCATGGAAAATGGCGAAATCACCCAGGAGTCACTGCTGACCAAGTACTTCGGCTATTTGCTTGAATAGCGAACAATCCCGCCTGAGCTTTTGTTATATAGGCAAAGAAGAGGCATTTCAGACTTTAACAAAAAGTCACCTCCACAATTACGATCGCCTCTTCATCCCCACGGCTTCTCTCCCTTCAAGCCGTGGGCTTCTCGCATCCCCCCAAATATGAAAGTTTTGCGCCCCCTGTTCCAAAAATTTTTTTGCACAAAATAACAATCGCCTATCCCCCAACACATTACCCCAACCCCAAAACTCCAAAACATGAAACTTTTTATTTGGAGATGAAACTTTTTTGTCGTAACTTTGCAGCGACAAACCAAACGTTTCATTTATCCCATGAAACTCAAACTTACATATGCGCTGCTGGCTGTGGCTGAGTGTTGCGGCTCCGTTTTTTTCTGATCATATGGATATTGAAGTGCAGCCCAATACTACTGGTAAATCTCGAAAGTTACATATCACTGGTTGGCTGCACGCCAGTAAGTACACGTCTATAAAAGTCGTGCAGAAGTAGCGCTGGCTTGGCTAGGGCAAAATTGGTGGTTTGGCTTTTTTTGCTTAACTTTGCGGTATGAAACAGGAGTATCGCACGCTCGTTAGGCTCGGAACGCCGGTGATGTTGTCCCAGTTGGGCGTCATCGCCGTCTCCTTTGCCGACACGGCCATGGTGGGCGCGTATGGCGTTGACCAGTTGGCCGCCGCTGCCTTTGTCAACTCGATTTTTATGGTGCCAATCGTGATGCTCATCGGGTTTGCCTCGGGCATTACGCCCTTGGTGGGTGCCCTCTTTGGCAAGGGCGACCACATGGGCGTGGGACATACGCTGCGCGCTGGATTGCAGGTCAATGCGCTGCTCTCCACGGTGCTGGTGCTCATCATGGGCGCAATCTATTTCTTCCTCGATTGCTTTGGTCAACCCGAAGAATTGCTGCCGCTCATTCGCGATTATTATTTGATAGTCCTGGCCTCGGTAATCCCAATGGCCATCTACAATTGTTCGATGCAGACGGCCAACGCCGTCAACGACACTGCCACACCCATGTGGATTGTGCTCGGAGCCAATGCACTCAACATCTTTGGCAACTACCTGCTGATTTTTGGCCACTGGGGCATGCCCGAATTGGGACTGAACGGCGCCGGATTGGCCACACTCGTGTCGCGCATACTCTCGGCGATGGTGATGGTGGGCGTGTTGCGCCATCGCCACTTCTGGGCTGGCGTGATTGACTCCGCGCCAGTGCAGGCCTTGCGCCGCCAGGTGTGGGTCACTTCCTGGCCGCTCATGGTGCAGACGGGCATGGAGATTGCCCTCTGGAGCCTGGGCGCGGTGGTGTGTGGGTGGTTTGGCAAAATTCAGTTGGCCGCCTATCAGGTGGTGAATGTGATTTCCCAACTCGGATTTATGATATTTCTCGGTTTTGCCACGGCAGTATCTATCCGCTCGGCCAACTACACTGGCATGGGCAACCGCGACGGCGTGCGCAGCATCACTCGCGCTGGCCTCCACGTCAACCTCATTCTCGCCGCCCTGGCCTCGCTGCTCTTCATCTTCGGCGGCAAGTATCTGATAGGGTTCTTCACCTCCGATGCCGACGTAATAACCTCAGCCACAGCGCTTCTGCTGCCGCTGGCACTCTATCAGTTTGGCGACGCCACACAGGTGACCCTCGCCAACGGGCTGCGCGGCACGGGCGATGTGAAACCCTTCCTCGTGGTGGTGCTCGTGGCCTATCTCCTCGTGGGCATGCCCGCCCTATTCACCCTTGCCGTGGGCTTCGATTTGGGCAACGTGGGCGTATACTATAGCTTCTCCTTTGCGCTAATTACGGCCTCCGTCATTCTCCTCCACTACTTCCGCCGCGCTCTGCGCCGCTTGTGAGGTTTGGCATTTTGGGGATTTTTTCGTAACTTTGCAGTCCCCAAACCACCCTTGAGCAAATGATAAGTGTTAGAAATCTGTCGGTAGACTTCTCGGCTAAGACCCTGCTCGACAATATTAACTATGTGATAAACCGGCGCGACCGCATAGCCTTAGTGGGCAAAAACGGCGCTGGCAAATCAACTATGCTCAAGATTATAGCGGGTATTCAGCGCCCCACAGCGGGATCGGTGGATGTGCCTCAGGGCGTGACTATCGGTTACTTGCCGCAGCACATGACCATCACCGACACCACCACCGTGGCCGACGAAGCCCGCAAGGCTTTCGGCCACATTCAGGAGATGAAGGACCGCCTCGACCGCCTGAACACTGAGCTGGCCGAGCGCACCGACTACGAAAGTGAGGCCTACGCCGAGCTAATTGACCGCGTCACCACCCTCACCGAGCGTCTGTCCATGGAAGATGGCTCTGGCGGTGAGGCCGAAATAGAAAAAACGCTCCTCGGTCTGGGTTTCACGCGCGCCGACCTGTCGCGCCCCACGGGCGAATTTTCAGGCGGTTGGCGCATGCGCATCGAGCTGGCCAAAATCCTCCTGCAACGCCCCGACGTGCTCCTCCTCGATGAGCCAACCAACCACCTCGACATCGAGTCAATCCAATGGCTCGAAAGTTTTCTGGTGCAAAAGGCGGGTGCTGTGGTGCTCGTGAGCCACGACCGCGCTTTCATCGACAACGTCACCACCCGCACCATCGAAATATCCCTGGGGAAAATCTACGACTACAACGTCAACTATTCCAAATACGTTGAGCTCCACCGCGAACGCATTGAGCAGCAAATGCGCGCCTACCTCAATCAGCAAAAGCAAATTGCCGACACTGAGGAGTTTATCGAACGCTTTCGCTACAAGGCCACCAAGGCCGTGCAGGTGCAAAGCCGCATGAAGCAGCTGGCCAAGATTGAGCGCATCGAGGTGGACGAGGTGGACACCAGCCACCTCAGCCTCCGCTTCCCGCCCGCGCCGCGCTCGGGCGACTATCCCGTGATTGTGGAAGACCTGGGCAAACGCTACGGCGACCACCAGGTGTTCTCTGGCGCCACATTCACCATTAAGCGCGGCGAGAAAGTGGCCTTCGTGGGCAAAAATGGCGAGGGCAAATCCACGCTCGTCAAGTGCATCATGCAGGAAATCCCCTACGACGGCACGCTCCGCCTGGGCCACAACGTGAAGATTGGCTACTTTGCCCAAAATCAGGCGCAATTGCTCGATGGCGAACTGACCGTGTTCGACACTATCGACCGCGTGGCCGTGGGCGACATACGCCTCAAAATCCGCGATATACTCGGCGCATTCATGTTTGGCGGCGAAGCCTCCGACAAGAAAGTGCGCGTGCTCTCAGGCGGCGAAAAGACTCGCCTGGCCATGATTAGGCTCCTGCTCGAGCCAGTCAACCTCCTCATCCTCGACGAACCCACCAACCACCTCGATATGTCCACCAAGGACATCCTCAAGCAAGCCATCAAGGACTTCGACGGCACGGTGATAGTGGTGAGCCACGACCGCGAATTTCTTGACGGCCTCGTGGAGAAGGTCTACGAATTTGGCGGCGGCCAAGTGCGCGAATGTCTCGGCGGCATCTACGAATTTCTCGAAAAGAAAAAGCTTGCCTCGCTTCAGGAACTGGAGCGCAAAGCCCCCGCAACCGCTGTCCCCCACCCCTCCTCCACCGCCCCCACCAAGGCGAAACTATCCTACGAGGAGAAAAAGGAACGCGACCGCGCAATCAACCGCGCCCGCAACCGCGTGAAGGATGCCGAAAACGAAATTTCCCAAATTGAGGCCGAAATTTCCGCTCTCGAAGCGCAACTGGCCGCGGGCAACGTCGCCCCCGACTCCTACACCCTCCACGCCTCGCTCCAAAAAAAGCTCGAAAATGCCCTAAGCATCTGGGAAATGGCCGAGCAAGAACTCGAACAACTTCAAAATTCTTAATAACTTATTACTAACAAAACCCGATGGACGTAGTTTTCTCACTATTCACACCCGGCAATGAGTCATTAGCAGCCACTCTGGTGCTATACTCCTTTGTGATTGCCGCTGGTATCTACTTGGGCAAAATGAAGATAGGAGGCATCTCGCTCGGTGTCACCTTCGTGCTCTTTGTGGGTATCCTCATGGGCCATTTTGGCTATGTGGTCAACGCCGAGGTGCTCAAATTTGTACGCGAATTTGGCCTCATTCTCTTTATCTTTGCAATTGGTCTGCAAGTGGGTCCCTCTTTCTTCGCTTCCTTCAAGGAAGGCGGCGTGAAGATGAACATTCTGGCCGTGCTCACCGTGCTGCTCGACGTGGTTATCGTCGTGGCTCTCTTCTACATCGATAATTGCAACACCTCAATCACCGCCCTGGTAGGCATCATGTCGGGCGCCGTGACCAACACCCCCGGTCTGGCTGCCGCCCAACAGAGCATCACCGCCCTCGGCACACCCCAAGAAGCCGACGTGATGGCCATGGGCTATGCCGCCGCCTACCCCCTCGGCGTGGTGGGCATCATCACCTCCATGCTCGTGCTCAAATGGATTTTCCGCATCAATATCGACCAAGAAAAGCAAAAACTTGAGGACGACACCGCAGCCCAAAACTCCGCACCCCTCAAGCAAAGCTACGAAATCACCAACGAACTCGTCAACGGCCTCACCCTCCTCGAGCTCCACAAAGTAATCCACTGCGACTACGTCATCTCACGCCTGCTCAACGCCTACAACGAAGTGATTATCCCCACCTCCCAAACCAAGCTCCACGTGGGCGACAAGGTGATGGTAATCATGTCGCCCCAGGACGAACAAGCATTCAGCACCGTGCTCGGACGCCAAATCGAAATGGAGTGGGAAGAAACCCAATCGCAAGTAATCAGCCGCCGCATCGTCATCACCCAACCCAAATACGACGGCGTATCCCTCGGCTCACTCCGCCTCCACACCGCCTATCAGCTCAACGCCACCCGCGTTAACCGCTCCGGCGTGGAACTCCTCGCCTCCCCCGGCCTGCGCCTCCAAATGGGCGACCGCATCACCGTCGTAGGCACCCCCAACGACATTGAACGCCTCGCCACCCGCCTCGGCAACTCCATGAAGCGCCTCAACGAGCCTAACCTCATCACCATCTTCGTAGGCATCCTCCTCGGCATCGTCGTTGGCTCCATCAACGTGGGCTACGGCATGAAGCTCGGTCTCGCTGGCGGCCCCCTCGTAGTGGCTATCCTCCTCTCCAAGTTTGGCTACCGCGCAAAACTCATCACCTACACCTCCACCTCCGCCTCCATGCTCATGCGCGAACTCGGCATCTGCCTCTTCCTCGCCTCCGTGGGCATTGCCGCTGGCAAAGGCTTTGCCGCAACAGTGTTCAACCCCACTGGTGCTATCTGGGTGCTTTGGGGCTTCCTCATCACCGTCATTCCCCTGCTCATCGTCGGCTTCATTGCCCGCAAAGTGTTCAAATTCAACTACCTCCACATTATGGGTATGATGTCTGGCTCCTACACCGATCCCCCAGCACTTGCCTACGCTGGCTCCAGCACTGGTAGCGATGCCCCCGCCGTGGCCTACTCCACCGTCTACCCCCTCACGATGTTCCTCCGCGTGGTCGCCGCCCAAGTCCTCGTCCTCGCCCTCTTTTCCTAATCCCACCACCCGCAATCCCACCACGAGCCGTGCCCCCGCACGGCTCGTTTCATTTTACCCAAAGCGCAAATATAGGCCTTATAGGCCCCACAGGGCTATAGGCAAGGCCGCATTAGCAGCAAGCACCAGAGCCGCCCCCATAAGCCCTATAAGCCCCACAGGGCTATAAGGCAAGCGCCGCATTAGCAGCAAGCGACAGAGCCGCCCCCATAAGGCCTATAAGCCCCACAGGGCTATAGGCAAGCGCCGCATTAGCAGCAAGCGACAGAGCCGCCCCCATAAGGCCTATAAGCCCCACAGGGCTATAGGCAAGCGCCGCATTAGCAGCAAGCGCCAGAGCCGCCCCTATAAGGCCTATAAGCCCTATGGGCCCTATGGGGCCTATGGGCACGCGCCTCGCTGAGTGGTTATGTTTTTTTAACAAAACTATTTGGGGGGGCGGGGCGTTATCTTTGCGAAACTATGATATATGGGTAGTTTTCAAGATTGCATCCCTCGTCCTCTGCAACTTAGTTGGGAAACCGGGTGCAGAGGCTCTCATAAATAAATAGTTGAAACGTGAGGGGAGGGGCCGACGCTTTGCGCATCGGCCCCTCCTTTCACGTTGGGTCAATTAAGTGGGGGAGATTAGTTGGCGAGCTTGAAGTTGACGGGGAGGGTGTACCATACGCGTACAGCCTGACCGTTCATCTTACCAGGGGTGAACTTGGGCATGGATTTAACCACACGTACGGCCTCTTTGTCGAGGTCGGGGTCTTTGCCACGCACCACTTTCACTTCGCCAATGGAGCCGTCTTTTTCAACCACGAACTGCACGGTTACACGTCCTTGGATGTTGTTTTGGGCTGCCATTTCGGGGTAGTGGATGTTTTCGCTGAGGAACTTGTACATAGCAGCGGTGCCGCCGGGGAACGAGGGTTGTTCTTCAACTGCGGTGAAGATCTTTTCAGGTTCGGGCTTTTTCTTTTCTTCTACTACTACTTCGTTTTTGATTTCGCGCACCACGGTGACGTCGTCGGTACCTTCGTCGAAGTTCTTAGCACCGAAAGCGGTTTCGGTTTGGGTCAGTTCTTCGCGGGTTTTGATTTCGTCGTCCTTGGTCACTTCGGAGTCGTCAACGATTGCAAGTTCGGTCACTTTCACGGTGTTGAGCACTTCTTCGGGAAGTACTTCTTCCACCTCGGGTTCTTCGAAGCGTTCTTCTTCCACTTCTTCTTCGGCTTCTTCTTCGGTTGCGGAGTCCACGGTCACCATTTCTTGTTCAGCCTCGGCAGTGATGGTTTCTTCGGCGCGTTGGAGTTCGCTAATACCGAGCGAAACGAGGAACGCGAGGATGATTACACCTACTACGGAGAGCATGGCGAAGTTGTGGCGGCGAGCACTCTTGGAGCGGAGCTCGTAGGCACCGAATTCTTGGTTCTTGCCTTCGAATATGAGATCAATCCATTCCGGGGATGACAAATCTACGTCTTTAGCCATATCTGTTTCAGAATTTTTGGTAGGTTAAACAATTTATCATTCAGGGTTTAGATTTTACCTTGAGCTTTGAGCCAAGAGAGAATCAGAAGGGAGTCGGTGGCGTTGATGTTGTCGATCTGATAACGCGAGATCTGGTTGATCTGCATTTCGTCGAGGGCGGAGATCACAGCTTCGTAGGAAGCTTCGGGACCAGCCTTGATGATGACAACAGGACGAGTGAGGTTGGAGTCGTTGCGGATTTCGCGCGAGCGAGCTTGGAACACAGAGTCGTTGGCTTTCTTGTCGGAGGCCAGTGTGCCAGCTTTCCATTCCTTTTTGAGTTCGTCGATCTTTTCAAGCACTTGTTTGTTGCGTTCGTGGAGGATAGCGCGAATGCCATTGGTTTGGCCGTCGGTATTGCCACGGAAGCGTTGTTCCTTGAGCTTGAGTTTGTCGGCATCGATGAAGTTGTCGCCGTTGAGGTCGTTTGCTTTGAAGTCGCCTTCGAAGGGTTTGCCTTCGTAGTAGTAAACGACGTGGAGGGGATGTTCAACACCGGTGACGGGATCGATTTCGGTCTTTACTCGGCCGTTTTCGTCGCGTTGGGTATCAATGATGAGGGTTACGGCTTCGGACTGCTTGGTTTTGTTCTGTTCGCTTTGCTCCACTTTTTCGTTGGAGGGGAGGGCGATTTGCAGAGTTTGCGATTTAATCATCGTGGTGCAGAGCATGAAGAACGTAATCAGCAGCATGTTCATATCCACCATGGGGGTGAAGTCCACGTGGATCGACATCTTCTTTTGGGCACCTTTTTTCTTTTTGCCCTTGTCAGCTTGTTCTATCTGTGCCATGATGATTATTCGTTTTCGGATTTGAGAGCAGTCATGAGGCTGAACTTGTTGAGCTTGAGGGTCTGGAGGTTGTCAAGCACGGTGTGGATAGTCTTGTAGGGGGTATCCTTGTCGGCTTTGACGGCAATACCTTCGCCGGTGCGCTTGATGGCGTCGTAGAGGCCAGCATTGGGTTCGGCGAGGTTGCCGCGACCATCGACGGTGCCATTGTTGCGGTAGTCTTGGGCTACGCGTTGGAGTGCGTCCATCCAGATTTGGAACTCGTTGAGCTTGGTGACGTCGCGGTTTTCGTTGATAGGAATACCAACCACAGCGGGGTTGAATTCCTTCATGATCTTATCCTGGTCGGCAGTGGGCAGATTGAGGAAGTTGGGGAGGTCCTTCATGGGGACGCCAAACATGCCGAGCTTGGAGAAAGCCGATACCTGCGAGGGGGTGAAGTTGACTTTCGCGTTGGGGTGGATCTCGTTGTAGAGCTTAGAGGCTTCAATCAGGAGGTCGCGACGCACCTTCTCGGAGGAGTAGATGGAGTCAACGTCGCCAGTGATGCCAATAAACACCTTGCCTTCAACGGAGCGGTTGAGCGAGCCGTCGCTCTTGGCCTCAGCACCAGAAATGAGCACGGTGACGAGGTTGGAGAGGGGCACCTTTTCTTCGCTGACGGAGCTCGGGGTGATTACCAGCGCGGGCTCTTTGGCGAGGAAGGTTGAGGTCAACATGAAGAAAGTCAACAGAAGAACGGTCACGTCACTCATCGCGGTCATGTCGATGAGCGTGCTCTTTCTTTTGATTTTAGGCTTTCCCATATTACTGTTGATGAGTTAGTTGGATTCGAGTAATAGGGGAATTAGTGAGTGGCCTGGAAGGTCTGAACGATCGAGAAACCGATTTCGTCGATGGCGTAGGTGAGGTTGTCGATCTTGTTGGTGTAGTAGTTGTAGGAGATTACGGCGAAGGCACCGGTGGCGATACCGAAGGCGGTGTTCACAAGTGCTTCAGAGATACCGGTAGAGAGGGCGGTGGAGTCGGGAGCACCAGAGGCGGACAGAGCTTGGAATGATTTGATCATACCGATTACAGTACCGAGAAGACCAACGAGGGTACCGAGGGTGGTGAGGGTAGCCACGATGGGGAGGTTTTGTTGAAGCATGGGCATTTCCATGGCGGTAGCTTCTTCAACTTCCTTTTGGAGGGTTTGAACTTTTTGTTCCTTGGTGAGGACGGTGTTCTTGTCCATTTCTTCGTAGCGGATGAGGGCTGCGTCAACAACAGCGGCTACAGAACCCTTTTGGGCCTTGCAGAGCTTGCGAGCACCAGCGATGTCGCCCTTGGCGAGGCAAGCCTTAACGCCAGCAACGAACTTGGAGATGTTGCCCGAACCCTTGGCGCTCTTGAGAGCGATGGCGCGTTCAACAGAGAGAACGATCACAGTGAGGAAGAGGGTTTGGAGGATAGGCACGATGATACCACCCATGAAGATGGTGCCGATGATGTCGGTGGGGTGGGCTTCACCTTCGAAGAACCACATGGACATGGGGGCTTCACCTTCGAATTCGAAGTGGCTGGGGGCGCCGAAGAAGAAGAGGAATGCGCATACGGCAACCACGAAGCAGGCGATGATCACCAGGAATGCGTTCTTTACGCCGGTCACGTTAGACTTAACGGGGGCGGAGCCTTGTGCAGGCTTGGAGTTGTTAGCTTCCATTGTTAGTAAAGTGCTAAAAGTTAAGTGATTATGATTTGTTTGTTAAATTTTCACAGCATACGGCACCCCGAAGGGAGCCAATAAAGTAGCAGCAAAGATAGTGATTAATTTCCAAACGTGCAAATTTTCAAGTGTTAAATTTGCATGAAAGGTTCATTCAATCACACGAGCAATTACATTATGCCGCGTTCGCGGAGCTTGCATTGCCATGCCCAGGCGGAGGCCATGGTGTCGGCCAGAGGGGTGTCGGCCACCCAGCCGAGCACTTCGTTGGCATGGGTGGGGTTGCCCCACACTTTTTCGATGTCGCCAGGGCGGCGGCCAACGATTTTGTAGGGTACTTTCACGCCAGTGGCAGCTTCGAAGGTGTTGATGAGTTCGAGCACGGATACGCCGTTGCCAGTGCCGAGGTTGAAGATTTCGATTTTGGGCGATTCGGGGTTTTCGAGCATGCGATCCATGGCCTTAACGTGAGCCTTGGCGAGGTCAACAACGTTGATGAAGTCGCGGATGCAGGAGCCGTCGGGGGTGGGATAGTCGTTGCCAAACACGCTGAGTTCCTTGCGGATACCGATGGCGGTTTGGGTGATGTAGGGGATAAGGTTTTGGGGCACACCGTTGGGGAGCTCGCCGATTTCGGCGGTGGGGTGAGCGCCTACGGGATTGAAGTAGCGGAGGATTACCGACTTGAAGGGTGCGCCAGCGTTGATTACGTCGGTGATTACTTCTTCGGAGATTTGCTTGGTGTTGCCATAGGGCGAGGTGGCCTTCTTGATGGGGGCTTGCTCGGTGACGGGGTTTTCGTCGGGTTCGCCATAGACGGTGCAGGAGCTGGAGAATACGATGCCTTTGACGTCGAATTCAGCCATGCAGTCGAGCAGGTTCATCAGGGTGTTGAGGTTGTTGCGATAGTAAAGCACGGGTTTTTCCATCGATTCGCCCACAGCCTTGGAGGCGGCAAAGTTGATGATACCCTTGATGCCGGGGTAGTCCTGGAAAAGTTTGCGCAGGGCGGGCATATCGCAGCAGTCGGCTTCGACAAATGCGGGGCGCTTGCCGGAGATGCGTTCAATGCCGTCGAGCACGTCGCGGTTAGAGTTGCTGAGATTGTCGATGATAACCACTTCATAGCCAGCGGCTTGAAGCTCTACGGTGGTGTGTGAGCCAATGTAGCCCGTACCGCCAGTCACAAGAATAGTGCCTTTGTTCATAATCGTTAAAAACAGGTGTAATGTAGGATATACAATGCCACAAAATTACGAATAAAAACTGACCCGACCAAATTTCCTTGCATAATTGTTTATTTTTTTGGCACTTTCGGATAAAATACGTAAATTTGCGCTATATTACAATCATTTTTTTTACTCTTTATTGATTACCATGAAACTGAAATCCTTGCTGATGGGTGTTTTGATGGTCGTAGGTATTCTCGCCGCTCAGGCCGAGGTTCCCTTCCTCAATCTCACTCCCACCCCAAAGAAAATCACCCAAACCGAAGGGCAGTATCAGTTGCCCGCCGGCTTCACAGTGTACGCTGCTGGACTGGACGCAAATATGGGCGCGGAGGTGACCACCTTTGTCGAAGCCATCAATCGCGCCACCAAGCTCCAGGCCGTAGTGACCCACACCGAGGCTAATGCCAACGTGCACGTGAGCCTCAACGCCTCGCTCCCGCGCGAAGGCTACACCCTCACGGTCAATGCCGAGGGCGTGAAAGTGGCCGCTGCCCACCCCGATGGCCTCTTCTATGCTTTCCAAACCATCAAGAAACTCCTCCCCACCAACGTCATGGCGGGAGTGGCTCGCACTGGCTCCTACGCCCTGCCCTACGTGGATATTGCCGATGAGCCGCGCTTTGAATATCGCGGTTTCATGCTCGATGTGTGCCGCCACTTCTTCACCGTGGCCGAAGTCAAGCGCATGCTCGACGTGATGTCCTATTATAAGATGAATAAGTTCCACTGGCATCTCACCGAGGACCAGGGCTGGCGCATCGAAATGCCCAAGTGGCCCAAACTCACCACCATCGGTGCCACTGCCCCCAACGCGCGCATGACCGACTATAAGGCCAAGAGCGAATATTGGTATAACAAGCCTTATGGTCCCTACTTCTACACCATTGAGGAACTCAAGGAGGTGGTGGCCTATGCCAAGGCACTCCATATCGACGTAATCCCCGAGGTGGAAATGCCCGGCCACTTCTCTGCCGTCAACACGGCCTATCCCGAGCTTTCCTGCTGGCCCACCGGCGCACACTCTGTGGCCGAAACGGGCGGCGTTTACTCCGATGTGCTCAACGTGGCTTCGCCCTATGCCGAGCAGTTCTATAAGGATGTTATCGACCTGCTCGCGGAGGTGTTCCCCTACGAACTGATCCACATTGGCGGCGATGAGTGCCCCACTTCGGCGTGGGTCAACAACGACCTCTGCCAGGCCAAGGTGGAGGAACTCGGTCTGACTGGCTCCAACAACGAGCAGAAGTTCCGCAAGCTCCAAAGCTGGTTCACCAAGCAAGTGGCCGACTATGCCGCCTCAAAAGGCAAGAAAATCGCTTGCTGGAACGAAACCATCACTTCGGGCGGCAGCGACCTCGACATGGTGAAGTCGACCGGCGTGACCATCTATGGCTGGTATCCTGCCGATAATGCAATGACTCAGGCGGCCAATCTCGACCTCCCCTGCGTCTATACCCCCTACTCTTCCACCGCCGCCGACAAGGGCTCGTTCTACATCAACCGCAAGCAGGACCCCAACGACCCCCCGGCCAACGGCAACACTTACGACACGGTGGATAAGGTGTACAACACCACCCCCTTCACCACTCAGGCGCTGGCCAAACCCGCGCTCTGCCGTGGCGTGCAAGGCACCTTCTGGACTGAGCGCGTGAGCGACCGCGAGTATATGGAGTGGCTGGCACTCCCCCGCCTGCTGGCCATAGCCGAAATTGGCTGGACCCCCCAGGCCAAGAAGAGCTGGACCTCGTTCCGCAAACGTATGAGCCTCGACCGCGAGCTGCTCGACTATAACGGTTATGCCTATTCGCCCCACTTCATGGAGGAAACCGCCCCCACTCAGCCCTCGGCCGTCCTCCCCGCCGAAGGCACATGGTATAACATCGCCACCAAAGCCACCAACCGCAATGGCGCGAAGTATGTGACCCTCGAAAGTGACCAATATATATATGGTCGCGACCCCAACGCCTCCGATGCCCAGCTCTGGACCGTGAAGCAGGACCCCACCAACCCCGGCTATTTTGCCTTGGTGTGCAAGTCGCAGCCCAATGGGTCGGTGAATGGCACCGCCGAGGGCGAAGGCGTCAACTCTAAGTTCAAGTACGACCCCGCTGCCATGCACTACGACTTCACTTTCGACACCGAGCGCGCTGGCTGCTACGGTGTGCACGAGGACTACCGCTTCTATGCACTCAAGTCGCGCCACAGCGATGCCTCAGTGTGGGTCAACATGGCTATGCCCGGCAAGAACTACATTATTAATCAGTACACCAACCCCAACGATGGCGACGGCGGTCTGTTCGTGTTCCGCGGCGGCAACCCCGTGAGCGGTGGCGGCGAAACCCCTTCGGGCTATCCCGCCATGCCGCAAATCAAGGCTGGCCTCTACGTGATTGAGAATGCCACTTCGGGTGTCCTTGTGGCCGATAATGGTCAGGCACTCTTGTCGGCCACCCAGTCGCCCTGGGATGCCACCATCTGGAGCATGGTGGATGCCGTGGTTAACTCCGACAATTCGCAGACTATCGTCCCCGTCAACAACGCCACCAACCGCGGCATCAGCGGCAATGCCGCCTGGGCCAATAAGGCCGCCCGCGCTGTGAATGTAGGCACGGAGGCCAAGTCGCTCGTGGCCATATCCATGGGCAACGGCTTAGTGCGCCTCACTCTCAACGGCAAGAGCATCTGGTCGCAGCAGGCCAACGCACCCGTCAATCCCTCAACCATCGCCGCTGGCAACTCTATCGACGATGCCAACGATGCCTCCGTGCAGCAGGACATCGCATGGAAGTTGGTGACCGTGGAGGCTCTCACTTATGTATGTAAGGACGAGGCTGGCACCGACCTCTTCAGCGGTGTGCGCGGCGTGCCCGTGAAGGCCAATGCTGCGGAGTATGCCCCCGAAATCAGCAACCACACTCTCGTAGCCTCCTCGCGCGAGGGCAGCACCGTCAACTGCGTGTATCGCCGCACCGCCTGCACCCTCACCGTCCGCTATAAGGCCGAAAATGGTGCGTTGGTTCTCCCTACCTCCGTCCTGACCAAGGCCCCTGGCGAACAGGTGACAATTGAGCACCCCACGGTGGAATATTACACCTATAAGAGCTGCTCCGCTGGCGAGGGTTCAGTAACGGTCAATTCGGATATGCAGGTAGATCTGATCTATGCCACTGAGTCTTACCCCGGCGTGGCTTCGCTCGGCAAGGCTGTGAGCGAAATCGAGCCTGGCATGGCTTATGCAATTCACGATGACCATTCCGCCCGCCACGCTTTCCGCTATGGCAACGCGTCGAAGAAAATCGCTGGCACCATCTCCGCCGAAGGCACCACCCCCTACCACGCTTGGACTTTCGAAACCTACCAAAGCGGTCTCGCAATCAAGAATATCGGCTGGGACCTCTATGCCGCACTGGTCACCCTCAACACTCAAGGCTCACTGGTCTCCTCGGCCCGACGCTACAATCCCACTTTCAACGGTTCGTTCTGGACCATCAAGAATGGCTCCAACGAGCTGTGCTGGGACGGTCAGGAAAACCTCAATATGGTGGGCTGGAATGCGCCTGGCCACCCCCACTCTATCTTTGAGTTCGTGGCCGACCCCTACTTCAAAGTCACCGTGACTTCGGTGGACGATGAAGGCAAGGTGTTGAGCACCACTTCGTCCTATGTCAAGGCTGGCACCCTCTTTGAAATCGTGCCCGCCGAGATTGCCGGCTTCTCCTTCAAGAGCATGACTGGCCACGACAACACCAAGCCCGTGGTGAGCAACGAGCAAGTGACCCTGCTCTACACTGGCACCACCGCCATCGTGGAAATTGAGGGCGGCACCGCCTCCACCGCTCGGACCTACGACCTCCAAGGTCGCCGCGTGGTTCGCCCCGCCAACGGCATCTATCTCCGTAATGGTCAACTGATTAAACTCTAACCCACCCCACTGAGGCGGCCGCAAGCAAACACACTCGCAGCCGCCTCAGATAAAAAAATCTAAAAAAATACCAAAAAAATTTGGTAGTCTCAAAAAAAGTCCGTAACTTTGCACCCGTAAAACAAAGCAAGGTGCCATAGCTCAGTTGGTAGAGCAAAGGACTGAAAATCCTTGTGTCCCCGGTTCGATTCCTGGTGGCACCACAAAAAGTCGCTGAAATTCAGCGACTTTTTTGTTTCTCAATCATTATGTGGATAACCCTTGCCGTAATCTCCGCCGTAGGGCTCGGCTTCTACGACATCGCCAAAAAAATATCCGTCCGAGGCAACGACGTACTCATGGTGCTGATGCTCAACACCATCTTCAGTGCCATATACATGGTGCCGTTTCTAATTCATGAAATTGCCGCCGGAGAGTCCGCGGTGCTCGGTTCGCTCCACAATCACCTCCTCATTCTCTGCAAGTCAATGATAGTGCTCAGCTCCTGGATACTGGGCTACTTCGCTATAAAACACCTGCCACTGACCGTGCAAGGTCCCATCAACGCTTCCCGCCCCGTCATGGTGCTCTTGGGCGCCGTCCTCATTTTTGGCGAGCAACTCAACGCGCTGCAATGGTGTGGCCTCGTGCTCGGCTTCGTGTCGCTATTTCTCAGCTCCCGCATCGGTAGCCGCGACAACGCCGTAGCCCACAATGCACGATGGGTGTGGATGTCTATTGGAGCCGCACTCATGGGTGCCGTCAGCGCACTGTTCGACAAATACCTCAGCCACCGCTTCTCCCCCATCGATGTCCAAGCATGGTATGCCATGTATCAGTGCATCATCATGATTATTGTCATCACCACCCTGCGCCGCCTCCACCGAGGCGAACAGAGCACTTTCCAGTGGCGCTGGTCCATTCCGCTGATTTCGCTGTTCCTCACCGCCGCCGACCTGGCCTACTTCCGCGCCCTATCCGCGCCCGATGCCCTTATCGCCGTGGTGTCAATGACGCGCCGCGGCAGCGTCCTGGTCAGCTTCTTCTACGGCGTCGTCATCCTGCGCGAACGCCGCCACCTACGCACCAAGCTCCTCGACCTCGCACTCCTCCTCGCCGCCCTCCTCCTCCTAATCCTCGGCTCCACCCACCACTAACCCCCCGCGTTTTTGGCAATTCCCCAAAAATTCCGTACCTTTGCATAAAACAAAACCAAGCAAAAAATCGCATTCCCACCATAATATGTTGAATATCAATCAATTACCCCCCCCCA
>QLIP01004832.1_pt1 | contig 62265 bp, 45 predicted proteins | sample 1769771 | NCBI WGS metagenome assembly QLIP01 (sample SAMN09428762, study PRJNA476227) | Gut metagenome, whole genome shotgun sequencing project. | isolation source: cecum | host: Rhizomys sinensis | place: China: Jinsha town of Minqing, Fujian Province | collected 2013-09-23 | reverse complement strand
CTTGCCAAGATTACTGAGGCTGTTAAGGATCCGAGCAAGGGTAACCTCCTTGACCTTGCAGTCAAGGCTGCCGGTCTCCGTGCATCTCTTGGTGAAATTTCAGATGCCTGCGAAGCAGTTGTTGGACGTTATAAAGCAGTAATCAAAACTATTTCTGGCGTGTACTCAAGTGAAGAAAAGGGTGATCCCGAGTTCGAGGAAGCCCGTCGTGTTGTTGCTGATTTCGCCGCTCGTGAAGGTCGTCAGCCACGTATTATGATTGCCAAGATGGGTCAGGACGGTCATGACCGTGGTGCTAAAGTGGTAGCTACCGGTTACGCTGACTGTGGATTTGATGTGGATATGGGACCCTTGTTCCAGACTCCCGCCGAGGCTGCCCGTCAGGCTGTAGAAAACGACGTACATATTCTTGGTGTGTCATCACTTGCAGCTGGTCACAAGACTCTTGTGCCCCAGGTAATTGAAGAACTCAAGAAACTTGGCCGTGAGGATATTATGGTTACAGCCGGTGGTGTAATCCCCGCTCAGGACTATGACTTCCTTTACAAGGCAGGTGTCGCTGCAATCTTCGGTCCTGGTACTCGAATTCCGAAGAGTGCAATTGAAATGATCCGTCTTCTTAATGAGGACCGCGCTGCCGAATAATTTAAATATGCGATATAATGAGAGCGGCGGCCTTTGGTCGTCGCTCTCTATCTATTAGTTCATTGCATAGCTAAGGGTATTCTTACGCTGTGCGTAATCTGAGAGGTATTTTGGGGTGAATGATAATTTATATAATTTAGAAGAGGATAAAGAATTTTCTTCTGAGGAAAGAGAGTTAGCTTCAAGCACAGCAATTAAAAGTGAAGCTAAAGATGTTTACGATGACGAAAAAGAATTAAAAAAGAAACAAGGAATTAAATCTGGTAGAGGGTATCTTTTGTTATTGCAACTTCTTTCTTCGTCGACCGAAACTTGGAAGAGTGTCAAACGTCGCCAGCTCTCACCGGAGCAAATCGGGAAATATATATTTTTTCCGTTGTGCGTATTTGCCGGTTTATCCGAATTTATGGCATTGATATATAATCCAGATACAACTGTATATGAATGTTTGGTAAGTTGTATACTGATATTTATTTCATTTTTCTTTGGCTACTTTACGTCATTGCCAATTATCAGCGCTCTTTTACCCAAGAGCGAAAGAGATAAAATGAATAGTGTTTTTGCAAAATCTTTTGTGATGCTTGCAATGTGCACTTTAATATTGTTTTATACAGTATATAATCTGATTCCCATGTTGGGACCTATCTTAGCATTTTCTCCACTTTGGACCGTATATTGTATATACAAAGGAGCGCGATTGTTTCGAGTCGAAGACAGGTACACGCTTCAGTTGTGGATTGTATTGGCTGTGGTTACAGTGGGTTCTCCGATGATTTGGGATTGGTTGCTCGAAGAAATTATCCCCAAAAATTAGAGATAAATTCTTCATGTATTACTTTAAAAAGGATAGTATAATTTATTTGAAATGAATTAATAGTATGAAAGCAGATCAAGTAAATATTAGAAATAAGCGAGCACGATTTGATTATGAAATAAGTGATACTTATATTGCAGGTATTGTGCTGACCGGGACCGAAATCAAATCCATACGTCAAGGGAAAGCATCTTTGACCGACACGTATTGTTTGGTGGAAAACGGTGAAGTGTGGGTAAAGGGTATGAACATCTCTGAATACTTCTATGGTTCCTACAATAATCATGAAACAAGACGGGATAGAAAACTTCTTCTTAATCGTAAGGAAATATCAAAAATTGCAAAAGCAGCTGAGGATACCGGATTTACCATTATCCCAATGAAGGTATTCATTAATGATAAAGGGCTGGCAAAGATGCAGATTGGCATAGGACGTGGTAAAAAGCAGTTTGACAAGCGTCAGTCCATACGTGAACGTGAAGATAAACGAAACATCGATAGAATGTTTAAGCATTAATAATCAAATTTTGTTATGAGGGAACTGGAACTTCTTGCACCTGCCGCAAATAAGGAAGTGGCCTTCGAGGCAATCCGGCATGGTGCAGATGCCGTGTATATGGGCGCTTCCAGCCACGGAGCGCGCAAGAATGCGGCTAACAGTATTGAGGATATCGCAGAGGTTGTAAGATTTGCACATCAGTTTAGAGTCAGAGTATATATTACTATTAATACTTTGGTCTATGAATCTGAAATATCTTCCGTTGAATCCCTGATAAGAGATTTATACGTTATAGGGGTTGATGCGATAATTGTGCAGGACATGGGTGTGTTGAGGATGAACATACCACCTATAGCACTTCATGCAAGTACACAGTGTGATACGAGGACTGTTGAGAAGGGGGAGTTTCTTGAAAAAGTAGGCTTCTCACAGATAGTGCTCGCAAGGGAGCTTACAATTGAAGAAATTAAGGATATCTGCGACCATGTCACGGTGCCGGTGGAATGTTTTGTTCACGGTGCACTATGTGTAAGCTATTCAGGTCGTTGTCGTGCCAGTTTTGTTGAGACTGGACGAAGTGCAAATCGAGGGGAATGCTCGCAGATGTGTCGCATGAAATATGACCTGGTTGACGCAAATGGACAGACAATAGTTAAGAATAAATATCTATTGTCACTTAAGGATTTCAATCTTTCGGCAAATATTGCAGAATTAATTGAGGCAGGTGTGTCATCATTTAAAATTGAGGGAAGACTTAAGGATGTGTCATATGTCAAGAATGTTGTCTCATATTACAGAATTGCAATTGATAAGGTAATAGCAACTAATCCTAATAAATACCGTCGGTCTTCATGTGGTAAGAGCGCGATTGAGTTTGTTCCTGTTTTGGACAAGAGTTTCAATCGTGGATTTACATCATATTTTTTCAAAAATCGGGAAAACGGAGGTATGGCGAGCCTGGATACTCCAAAATCAAAAGGGGAAAAAATTACAAACTTATCTCAAATCAACAATGGTGACGGCATTAGCTTTATAAATTCCAACGGAGAGTTTGAAGGTGTGCGAATCAATAAAGTCGAAAACGGCAAATTAATTGGTGCAACCCCTTTTGTAATTCCTCGAGGTGCAGAAATAAGACGTACATTTGACAATGACTGGCAAAAAAAACTTGCTAAACCAACAGCTAAGCGTTCAATTGCACTCGATTTGACAATCACCGAGAATTATCTGCGTGGGATAGATGAACGAGGAGTACTGGTTGTGGTTCCATTGGATTCTGATAAGATGGAGGCGGAAACACGTATGTATCCAGAAAAGGTATTGGGGAAATTAGGGAATACAATATATTATCTTCGCAATTTTGAAAACCATCTCTTCCCCAATACATATATTCCAGCCTCGCAGTTAAGTCAATTGAAACGTTCTCTTTTAGACGCATTGGATAATGCCAACAATGAGACTTATAAGTTTGATTACAGGCGTAGAGAAGATTTATCCCTCCCTTATTTTGAGATGGAACTTGATGAGGAGGGTAATGTATCAAATAGTTTGGCAAAGAAATTCTATGAGGATCATGGTGCACAAATAAGGGAGATGGCTATTGAGGCTACAGGTGACGATTCTGCAGGAAAGATTGTGATGCGAACACGTTATTGCATGCGACGCGAACTGGGAATATGCAAAAAGTATAAAAAAAGTGGCAATAATAATCAGAACTTTAGAGAGCCATTCATGATTGTGTCAGGAGTAAACATGTTTCAGGTGGAATTTGATTGTGCAAGGTGTGAGATGAGAATAATTAATACCGACAAGGGTTCTCGGGTGAATAATGAAACTCGATCCCCGATAATGGAGAAGCCTAAATGTAATGCCCGTCCAAGTCGTAGAACTCGTAATTTCAGGTAGCAATACGCATAACTCTTGGCTAAGTAGGTCTTAAAATAAAGTTGTTTTACATATTCATCTATTTTTGAGAGCCCCTAAATTGAAAAATTTGACTAATTTTGCAATAATCTTCTCGATTATTCAATTACAGGTAAAACATCATGATTCATATTGAAGAAAATAAAGATATAACCTCTTTCACTACATTTGGTATCAAGGTTAAAACCAAGTATTTTGCCGAGTATACTAATGAGCGAGAATTATTGGCAATCTCCAGAAGAGAGGAATTTCTCAACAATAGAGTCCTTCACATTGGTGGAGGAAGCAACCTTCTTTTTCTTGATGATTACGATGGATTGGTACTTCATTCTAAAGTAAAAGGTATTGTAGATTATCGTAAGGACGACGAAAACCTGTATGTTATAGCAGGTGCCGGCGAAAAATGGACCGATTTGGTGGAATGGTGCATTGAGCGTGGTTTTGCCGGGCTGGAGAACCTTTCGTTTATACCTGGAGAAGTTGGGGCTTCAGCTGTTCAGAACATTGGAGCATATGGAGTAGAAGCAGGCGACTACATACATCGCGTGGAGTGTTTCGACTCGTTAACCCGTAAGTTAGTATGCTTCTCAAAAGAAGAGTGCCGATTTGGGTATCGTGACAGCATGTTCAAGCACGAAGGGAAAGGGCGATACTACGTTTTAAGGGTAGCATTCAAGCTCATCCCCAATGGCACACCTGTAAGTCTTGAGTATGGGCCTCTACGGAATTTTAGCGACCGTCTCGGGCATGAGCCCACGTTAAAGGAAGTTGCAGAGGAAATAACTTCAATTCGCGAGTCAAAACTGCCGAACCCGGAAAAAATTGGTAGTGCGGGTAGCTTCTTCAAGAATCCGATTGTAACAGCTTCATATTATAAGGCATTTAAAGAGGATTATCCGGATATGCCGGGGTTTCCACAGCCAGACGGCACTGTAAAGTTGTCGGCAGCTTGGCTCATAGACAAATGTGGCCTTAAAGGTCTCAAAGTTGGGGGAGCCCAGGTTTATGAGAAACAGCCGTTGGTACTGGTAAATGCAGATAAGGCAACAGGTCATGACGTCCGCGCACTTGCGGATGAAGTTGTAACGGGAGTAAGAAGCAAGTTTTATGTATCTCTAAAACCGGAGGTTAATTTTATAGAGAGTGGCATAAACGTCACCGTACTCGGTTCCGGCACATCCAAGGGGGTACCAGAAGTCGGGTGTCGCTGCAGAGTCTGTTCTTCTTCAGACGCAAGAGATAAGAGATATCGGGCTTCGGTGCTGGTTGAAACCAATGGTATGAGACTGCTGATAGACCCGTCGCCTGACTTTAGAGAGCAGGCACTCAAAAATAATATTACAGATATAGATGCAGTGCTGATAACACATACCCATTACGATCATGTAGGTGGGATAGACGATTTACGCCCATTTTGCGGATATGAAAATATGCCCGTATATCTTCAGGATAATGTAAATGAGGATTTGCATCGACGGCTTGATTACTGTTTCCGAGAGGTTCATTACCCCGGTGTTCCTCGTTTCGAAACAATAGTGATCGACAAGCAGGAATTCATGATAAACGGAATGAAGGTTATTCCTGTCGAAGTGATGCATGGCAAGCTGTCAATAAGAGGATACAGAATAGGCTCTTTTGCATATATCACTGATGCCAAAACGATATCTGACGAAGAGCTCGAAAAGCTTGAAGGTCTTGATGTGCTCATAATAAATGGACTTAGGGACAAGGACCATTTTGCACATCTCACCATAAATGAGGCCCTGAAGATAATAGACAGGCTCAAACCTAACAGAGCATATCTGACTCATCTTAACCATGAGGCTGGGCTTCATCAGGAGCTTGAATCACGACTCCCGTCTAATGTGCATCCAGCTTATGATGGGCTTAAAATAAAGGTTTGTTAAAGAAAAAACATCCACTTGTCTTTGTCACATATGATAAAGAATAGTAAGGATTTGTTTTTAAAGCGATATATTACTAATTTTGTGGTATGAAAACGAATGTAGCAGTATTTTTCGGCGGTCGCTCAGTAGAGCATGAAATTTCCGTCATATCAGCGCTGCAGGCAATCAATGCCTTTGACACTGACAAATACAATGTAGTCCCTATATATATATCTAAAAAAGGGAAGTGGTATACAGGGCCAGCTCTATTGGACTTGAAGAACTACAAGAATCTTGATACTCTGATTTCAGAGTGCGATGAGGTGTTCATGCGTCCGGAGTTTGGAGATTATAAACTCTACAAAACCGGCAAATCTCTGTTTTCCAAGAGTCTTCCTGTTATTGCTGAACTCCACGTTGCCATCCCCGTTCTTCACGGCACCAATGGTGAGGATGGTGTATTTGAGGGGCTGCTTGAAACCATCGGTATCCCCTTTGCAGGATGCAATACCTTGTCGAGTGCTAACGGAATGGATAAGATTACCATGAAGATGATTCTCCGCGAGTGTGGAGTGCCTGTAGTGGATTACGTATGGTTTACCGACCATGAGTGGTTGTCTAACAAAGAGGCCATCATAAAGCGCGTTGAGGATAAACTCTCATATCCGGTAATCGTAAAACCCGCCAATCTGGGTTCAAGTGTTGGTATCGGCAAAGCCTCTAACCGTGCAGAACTCATGGAAAAGATTGATAATGCCGAGAAGTTCTCTCAGCGCATTATCGTGGAACACATGATAGAGCAGCTCAAGGAAATTAACTGTTCAGTTCTTGGTGATGCCGATGACCATCAGTCTTCGGTATGTGAAGAGCCAATTAAAACCGGAGATTTCCTTTCGTATGAAGACAAGTATATGGGAGGCTCCAAAACCACTGCGGGAATGGTAGCCAGCGATAAGAGAATTCCTGCTGATCTACCGGATGCAGTAAGTGAAGAAATTCGTCGCATTGCAGGTGAAACCTTCCGTGTCCTTTCTTGTCATGGAGTGAGCAGAATTGACGTGATGATTGATGAGAAGGATGGCAGTATTTATGTAAATGAGATTAATACTATTCCCGGCTCTCTTTCATTCTATCTTTGGGAGGCAACCGGTATTTCATTTACAGAGCTAATGAGCAAGCTGGTACAGCTCGCTCTAAAGCGTAAACGTGAAATAGAACGTAAGACATTTACCTACGACAAGAATATTTTCTCGTTGGGAGGTGGAGTAAAAGGTGCCAAGGGAGGCAAACTCAAGTAAAACAAAATAACAAAATTATAAGAACCTGAATATATGGGTAAAAAATTCAAAGAATATAACGGTCAGCTCAACCTGTCGGACATCAATAAAGAGATGCTCGGCAAGTGGGATGAGCGCTCGTTGTTTGAAGCGAGCATGAAGGAACGCGAGGGTTGCCCCACGTTTGTGTTTTATGAAGGACCTCCGTCAGCCAACGGTATGCCGGGCATTCATCACGTAATGGCTCGTACCATTAAGGATATCTTCTGCCGCTACAAGACAATGAAAGGGTTTCATGTAAAGCGAAAAGCTGGTTGGGATACTCATGGTCTCCCCGTGGAACTCGGTGTCGAAAAAACTCTCGGTATTACCAAAGAAGATATTGGCTCCAAGATAAGTGTTGATGAATACAACGCTGCATGTCGTAGCGAGGTTATGAAATACACCAAAGAGTGGACAGATCTGACACATAAAATGGGTTATTGGGTAGATCTCGACAATCCATATATCACATACGACAACAAGTACATCGAATCAATCTGGTGGCTGTTGCAGCAACTCTATAAGAAGGGTTATCTTTATAAGGGATATACAATTCAGCCTTACTCTCCGGGTGCCGGAACTGGCTTAAGTTCGCACGAACTTAATCAGCCCGGTTGCTATCGCGATGTAAAGGACCTTACTGCAACTGCGCTGTTCACAGTAGTTGACCCCAAACCCGGAATGGGAGAATGGGGTAGACCCTGCTTCCTGGCATGGACTACCACCCCCTGGACACTCCCTTCGAACACCGCTCTCTGCGTGGGGCCAAAGTTTGAGTATTCGGCCGTTGCAACATACAATCCCTATACTGATGAGAAAATCACCGTGGTTATGGCTACTGAACTCATCAAGTCTTATTTTAAGAAAGAGGGTGAAAATCTACCTCTCGAAGATTATAAGCATGGGGACAAGATTGTTCCTTACAAGATTATGGGTACTTATAGTGGCGAGGAACTTGTAGGGATGCGCTACAAGCAACTTCTCCCCTGGGTTAAACCTTGCGACAAAGTATCTGATCTTTCTGGAGAATTCGTGGTTAACTACGCGGAAAATAATCCTGATAAGATTTTCAGTGTCGGGAAAGATAAATTTGTAGAGATGGAGGATTGCGCATTCCGTGTAATCCCCGGCGACTACGTTACAATCGATGATGGTACTGGTATTGTGCATATCGCGCCCACTTTTGGTGCTGATGATGCCAAGGTTGCAAAAGCTGCAGACATCCCCCCGTTGTTTATGATTAACCAGCGTGGCGAGACTCGTCCAATGGTTGATCTTAAAGGTCGTTTTTATGTTATGGATGAGCTTGCGCCCGAATTTATTGAAAAATGTGTAGATGTCAAGCTTTATTCACAGTATGCAGGGGAGTATGTTAAGAATGCATACGATCCGAAATATACTGTTAATGGTAAATTTGATGAAGCTGCCGCAGCCAAGGATGAGGATTTAAATGTACGCATCTGCATGGAAATGAAGATGGCTGGTTCGGCCTTTAAGGTTGAAAAGCATGTTCACAATTACCCTCACTGCTGGAGAACAGATAAGCCGGTAATCTATTATCCTCTTGACAGCTGGTTTATCCGAACACCTCAGGCTCGTGAGAGACTGATTGAACTTAACGACACAATCAAATGGAAACCTGCAGCAACCGGAACTGGTCGCTTTGGAAAGTGGCTTGAAAACGTTCAGGATTGGAATCTTTCTCGAAGCCGCTATTGGGGTACTCCTCTTCCGATCTGGCGTTCAGAAGATGGTAAAGAAGAGGTTTGTATCGGTTCATACGACGAACTGTATTCAGAAATCGAGAAAGCGGTAGAAGCCGGTGTAATGTCGAGCAATCCTTGGAAAGAAAAAGGGTTTGTGCCTGGTGACTTTACAAAAGAAAACTACGACCGCATTGATTCTCACCGTCCATATGTTGACGATATCGTGCTCGTATCCGAGTCTGGAAAGCCGATGCATCGTGAACTTGACCTGATTGACGTTTGGTTTGACTCGGGTGCAATGCCCTATGCGCAGATACACTATCCTTTTGAGAACAAGGAACTTCTTGATTCCAAAGAGGTTTATCCTGCCGATTTCATTGCCGAAGGGGTGGACCAGACACGCGGATGGTTCTTTACACTCCATGCCATTGCCGGCATGGTATTCGATTCGGTGGCTTATAAGGCTGTTATATCTAACGGACTCGTTCTTGACAAGAACGGCAATAAGATGTCTAAGCGCCTTGGCAATGCCATTGATCCGTTTGGAAATATCGAAAAGTTCGGTAGTGATCCAGTGCGCTGGTACATGATTTCAAACTCATCTCCATGGGACAATCTTAAGTATGACGAAGAGGGTGTAGCAGAAGTTAGTCGCAAGCTATTCTCGACACTCTACAATACATATAAGTTCTTTGCGCTCTATGCTAACGTTGACGGTTTTACCGGTGAAGAACCGCAGGTGGAGTATGCAAATCGTCCCGAGATTGACCGTTGGATTCTATCCGTTCTAAACACTCTGATTAAAGATGTTGAACGAGATCTGGACGACTATGAACCCACCAAAGCAGCCCGTGCCATCGATTCATTTGTAAACGATAATCTGAGCAACTGGTACGTGCGACTTAACCGTAAGCGCTTCTGGGCCGGCGAAATGAATGAAAACAAACTGTCTGCCTACCAGACTCTCTACACATGTCTCAAGGTGGTGGCTCAACTCATGGCTCCGTTTGCACCCTTCTATGCAGATAAATTGTATGCCGACCTATGTAATACCCAGGGCGAGGATACATATGCATCGGTACATCTCTCTGACTTCCCGACAGCTGATGAATCATTAATAGACCCATCGCTTGAGAGGAGAATGGAGGTTGCACAGATAGCGACATCAAATGTCCTTGCTCTCCGTCGAAAGGTGAATCTCAAGGTTCGTCAGCCACTTCAGACACTTCTGATTCCTGTCATGGATGCTGAACAGAGAGAACATGTTGAAAAAATCAAAAACATTCTTCTTGATGAGGTCAATGTAAAGGATTTGAAGATAGTAGACAATGAAGAGAGCGGTCTGGTAAAGAGAGTAAAGGCTGATTTCAAAAAACTAGGACCCAAGTACGGCAAGCAGATGAAGGCGCTTGGTAAAGCCATTACCGAGATGTCGGCATCACAGATTGCGGCTCTTGAGAAAGAGGGTAAGTATGCCTTTGCAGACATTGAGGGTAATCCCGTTATTACTCTCGACGATGTTGAAGTAATTCCGGAAGATATTCCCGGATGGCTTGTAAGCAGTGACGGAAACATAACTGTAGCTCTCGACATCACTCTTACCGATAGTCTGAAGAATGAAGGTATGGCTCGTGAGCTTATCAACCGTATTCAGAATATTCGCAAATCATCTGATTTTGAGATTACCGACCGAGTACGTGTACGTCTCACAACGACTGAAGCTGTGACTGCAGCTGTTGATATGTTCAAAGACTATATCTCCGCACAGGTACTTGCAGATTCGATTGAAATTGTTGATGCTCTTGAAGGTGATAATGTCAGCGATCAGGAAATTGATGGTGACGTAATCAAAGTTGCTGTCGAAAAAATTTGATACATGAATAAATTTGCGCGTTGTCCGTAATATAAGCGGACGACGCGCAATATAACTTGTAGAAGTATTGATGAACAATAAATCGTCTGAAAAGTCATCCGGTCTCACGGCGGGATGGCTTGCTCTTATCATAGGGATTTCCGTGATATTAGTTGACCAGATTGTTAAAATATGGGTTAAAACACACTTTTATTTTGGAGAGGATTATGAAGTATTTCCTTGGTTTCAGATTAAGTTTATTGAAAACAACGGAATGGCTTTCGGCATTCAGCTCTGGAGTAAACTTGCCCTTACATTTGGTCGCATATTGGCAGTAATACTCTTTATTTGGTTTATAATAAAAGTAAAATGTCTGCCGGGTATCAAAAAAGGGTTTGTTGCAACGCTTGCGCTCATTACAGCGGGAGCGGCGGGTAATATCTTTGATTGTGTATTTTACGGAGAAATTTTTAACAATCCGTTTCCCCCAGCTGTAGCCCAATTATTTCCACCCGAAGGTGGATACTCAACATGGTTTGAAGGTCGAGTTGTAGATATGTTTTACTTCCCGTTCTTTGATTTCTATTGGCCCGAATGGATACCAGTAATAGGAGGGAAGTATTATGAGTTTTTTGCATATATCTTCAATGTTGCAGATGCTTCAATCTGTGTGGGGGTTGCCCTGCTTTTGATATTTTATTCCAAGGATGCATCGTTTGCATTCTCTGAAGTCTTTGAAAAGAAACAACGAGCATAAACCCGTTATAATAAAAAACTGACATTAAATCTGTTCATATATGAAAATTCTATCCCGGACATTTAAGATTGCATGTGCCGCACTCATATTGTCGGCTTGTAGCAAATCATCAAAAGGAAGATTGTCGGAGGGAGATATGATAGACATTATCTCTGACATAGAAATGGCTAATTCATATATGCAGACACATAGCGGTGCGTATTATAGCGATAGTGTACGCGATAGAGTTCTTGCAAAAATTCTTGATAGAAACGGTGCGACTAAACAAGAATTTGATTCTACAATGACATGGTATGGAAAGAACATCGACGATTACACTCTTTTGCTTGGAAAGGTCGAAGAGGAATTGGATAGGCGAAGAAAAACTGCTACTGGCAAAACCTCGGTTGATGAATCTCCCGACTACTGGACATACTCGCGCCACTACACACTCTCAAGGGATATGGTCTCGGATGGTTTAAATTTTAATGTCCCAATCAATGATATGGCTAAGGGGTCTCGTATCAATTGGAAGTTAAGAGCAAGCTCTGCACTTAATGGAACCTGCATGTTGGGCATGGTATTTGATGATGGTTCAATTGCTTACAATGCAATGCAGCTCTATGGTCAAAACCGATTGGACTTTTCGGTACAGTCTGATACAGCCAAGACCGTTAAAAGAGTATTTGGAAAACTTAAGTTGACAGATTTATATGGCACCCAGCTTTTGATAGACAGTGTGACTCTTAGGGCTCTCCCTCCGGATAGTACTCGATATTTTGAAATCGGTTCACTCCGTCGTTACTTTTCTCCCAAGAAGAAAATCGTCGTCAATATAGCCGAAAAAGATTCAATAGGCTCCGAATCTGCCTCGGCACGAACCGAAGAAATAGATATCAGACCACAAAGCGAAAGACCCACAGGTGTAAAGCCAACTCAGCTTAAGAAAAAGCCCAGACCGGAGAGACGTGCCAATGCGGTAATTAATGCAGTTCCCGTTTCATCGACTCCGTCTGTTAGACGTGAATCAGTGGGACGGCCAGGAAAGTAAATCGGCTATGGAAAGAAAGAACAATGTTCAATTGCTAACTCGTAAATTAAAAGTAGTCGGGTCAAAAAAAGTCGAGTTTACACCCGGTGAATTGGTAATACTTTCTTTTTATACAGATCCGACTTCATCTCAGCTCATTAAAAATGGGCTTCAAAGCACCACTTATTATAACGTGACAGGCGTGGAATTAATCCGTTTTACTCAAGAGTCGGAGGGTGTGTTATTTTTTGATTCAGAGATAGAATTACATTGCCATGATTCTGAGTTTCGACTCATAATAAAACAATAGACTATGAAATGCGAATTAATTGACTTACCAAGACACATGGACAGACGTGGGAATTTATCGGTGGTTGAAAGCGATATCCACGTTCCATTCGATATAAAACGCATTTTTTATATCTATGACGTTCCCGGTGGAGAAGGAAGGGCTGGACATGCCCACTATACTCTATACGAATTTGTTATTGCAGTAAGTGGCAGTTTTTCTGTAATAGTCGATAACGGCTTTGAGCGGGAAACTATTCTTCTGAACAAACCTTTCAGAGGGTTACTGTTACGCCCTGGAACATGGGCGCATCTTGTCGATTTTTCGTCGGGTGCGGTTGCGTTGGTTCTCGCTTCAGACTTTTTTGAAGAGAAGGACTATATAAGAGATTACGACAAGTTTATAGAACTTAAGCGTAATGGTTTGTTGTAGTTAGTATACAACACTTTATTCAAAACGTATAAACATTCTCTATTCGGAATTATAATATAATGATTATGGCACCCAAAGACCCATTTATGCTATATAGTTTTATTAACATGAAACTGAGAGATCAATATAAATCGATCGACGAGCTTTGCAATGCCGAAAATTTAGATTTATCGGAAGTCTGCGAGATATTATCAAAAGCTGGGTTTGAATATGTAAGAGAAATCAATCAGTTTAGATAATTTTATGGGAAAGGAAATAGAACGCAAATTTCTTGTCTCAGACAAATCATTTATTGAATTGGCAGAGGCCAGCTTTCATATAGTGCAAGGTTACTTGAACAGAGACCCGCATCGAACCGTACGAGTGCGTGTAAAGAATGATAAAGCATATTTGACCATCAAAGGTAAGAACTCCGGAATAGAGAGAACAGAGTTCGAATATAGCATCCCAGTTAAGGATGCTCTCGAAATGCTCAAAATGTGCGAAGGTGGAATAATTGATAAAACTAGATACATCATACCGTACATGGGATACAATTGGGAGGTCGATGTCTTTCATAATCTTAAATCTCCTTTGATATTGGCTGAAATAGAACTCGAGGATGTAAATTCCCAATTTTCCTTGCCTCCATTTATTGGAGAAGAAGTTTCAGATAACCCAAACTACTATAATTCAAATCTGACAGGAGGATAGACAGTCTCTACAATAAATATGGCTGATATGCGAATATTAACATTTAATTATTATGTAATCGCATCAGTATTTTTACTGATTTGCGCAACATCAGCATCGTCACAGTCAGTTCAAATGGGAACTGCGCGGGGAGGAAAAGTCAGCACCGCGCCGCAGCAAGACAAAGAGAAGGTCACAGACCTTGAACTTCTTATTGTCAATCCCAATAAGCAGAAATATCGTAAAAAAGGTAACCCCGCTGTTGAACTGATTGAAAAAATTAGAGAACAGTTGCCTCAGCAAAATCCAAGAGAATTGGACTATTACAGCTTTAGCCAATACGAGAAGTATGTGCTGGGTCTAAATGACATCAACATTGGGGTTTTAAATCCGAATAGTAAAAGCAGAAACTTCTATTCTCAGTTTATTGATACGGCTCTTTGGACAGGAAAACGAGTGTTAAATCTTTCGCTTAAGGAAGAATTAGCCAAAGTTTATGCCGGAAAACAATTAGGTGAAGATTTCAAAGTTGTCAATGCTCAAAGAAGTGTTGGTCTGGATGAAGATTTAAATCAGAATAATATCCGCAATGCTCTTGGTGACTTTATAAAAGAAACAGATATTTATGGTGGGGATTTAGTTATTCTTCAGAATCATTTTGTTTCACCACTTTCGGCACTTGGTCTGGACTATTATAAATACGAAATAACGGATTCGGTATTGATTGGAGATTCAAGATGTGTCGAGATTACCTTTGTGCCGCATAATCCTGAATCTTATAGTTTTAATGGTCGTATCTATGTCCCTGTTAACGACTCGTTAAAATATGTGCGGCGCATAGTGATGAGAGTTCCCAATGGCATCAATCTCAATTTTGTGAGATCCATGTACCTAAGCCAGAATTATGAAAAAAGGTATGGAGGGAAGGTGCATAAAACAATAGATACCTTTGTAGCGGAATTGCAACCAATGCCCAATTCGGCAGAGGTTTATGCTTGCAGACTACAAATGTACGATGATTTTAACACTGTTCCATTTGATAAAGACTCCCTTGTAACTTCGCGATTTGATAGAGTTTTAATTAAAAGAGGAGCAGAAGAAAAAGATTCCATTTTCTGGGAGTTGAGGCGTCCACGAGATCTAAGTTGGGCAGAACGCAATATGTCTAAATTAAGTGGAGGTGCCGGTCCATCCTTCAAGATGGATGCTCTTAAATGGCTTCTAACTGTAGGAATCAACGACCACGTACCAATTGGCAATCCAGCTAAAATTGAAATTGGTCCTGTTTCCACTGCAATCAGCTATAATGAAGTAGAGGGGATGCGTTTCTGTGTCGGTGGCATTACAACGCCTAAATTATGGAATAAAACTTTCGTGGGGGGATACATGGCATATGGAAATCACGACCATCGATTTAAATATATGGGTGAAGTTGAATTTTCATTTAGAGAGAAAGACTACTCATATAAAGATTTTCCTGTACATTCAATTAATCTCTCTTATCGACATGATGTTGATAAGATAGGTCAGAAATATGATTTTACGGGCCCAAGTGGTTTTTTAAGCTCGTTTACCCGCATGGAAAACAATATGTTTGTGTATGCCTCAGACATAAAAGGATTGTATACCATTGAAATGAGTAATAATTTCTCGGTTAATGCCGAGGTCAATGTTAAATCCCTTGAGTCAACGGAATGGGTTCCATTTGTGGACGGGTATGGGGTTGAATTCAGTAAAATAAGGCAACCGTCGGTAAAATTGACTTTGCGATATTCTCCCGGACAGAATTTTCTACAAGGAATTCGTAATCGAGGCCGAATTTCTATGGAAGCCCCGATATTTGCTTTATCGCAGGAGTATGCACCAGCGGGATTTCTAAACAGTCGTTATACTCTGAATAAAACTGAAGGTATGTTTTGGAAGCGACTCTGGTTTTCATCATTTGGATATTCAGACATCATGATTAAAGGGGGGATTGTTTGGGATAAAATACCTTTTACATTTTTACCCTGGCAAAATTCAAACATCACTTATACCGTGCAACCAGAATGCTTTAACTTGCTTAATCCAATGGAGCTTGCTATGGATAGATATTTTTCATGGGATTTAACTTACTATATGAACGGGACAATTTTGAATCGTATACCGATGATTAACAAGTTAAAACTTAGAGAAGTAATCGGATTTAAAGGATTTGCAGGAGAATTGTCTTCCAAGAATAATCCCTTGAATAATTCGGATTTATTGCAGTTCCCGCATAGCACTCAAACCAGAGCTATAGGAAAGAAACCTTATATGGAAGTTTCGGCAGGAATTGAGAATATCTTATCCATATTAAGGCTTGATTATATCTGGAGATTATCATATCTTGATTCTCCGGATATAAGCAGACATGGGTTGCGTATAGGTTTGCATTTTTCCTTCTGATTTTTTTTTGCTATCTTTGCATAAATTGAATGAAACAACTTCAATATAAGCCTTCAAAACACTGAACCGTAAAATAAAAATGATTATGAAGTTTAATATACATAATTACACTCGCGGCATTGCGCTCGCTCTCACGCTGGGATATAGTGTTGCCGTGTTTGCCGATAGTTATCCTAAGGTGGAGATTCTCGGTAAGGAGTATTATGTTTACGCATCCAAAAAAGGAGAAACTCTTTTTGGTATAGCGCGTGCAAATAATTGGGACCTTGCAACGCTCAATTCGCTAAACCCAAAAGCAGTATCTCCTCTTCAAAAAGGGACTAAAATATATTATCCGGTCAGTGAGGAAGCCACAAATCAATCTTCTCTGTCGCCAACTGTATCAAAACCGGTCTCCAAACCACTTACCCATAAAGTGAAATTGGGTGAAACTGTATACGGAATTTCAAAAATGTATTCAGTTTCAGAAGGGGAAATATACCGCCTTAATCCAAACAGCAAAAAAGGTATTCGAGAGGGGGAAATCCTCAAAATTTCAGAGACTCCAACCGTATCGAATGCAGAGTCTGATTCTTCTGAAATTTATTATACTGTCAAAAAAGGTGATACACTGTTTAAAGTAGCAAAAGAACACAGCACATCTGTGGCATGTATAATGAAGGAAAATCCCGGTGTGAATGAGAATAATTTTCAGGCAGGAAGCATTATTCGCTTACCTGAAAAGGGGGCTGGACTCAAGAAGGTAACAAAGCAGATAAAGGAAGAGAAGCTTACATCGTTTGATACCTATACGGTAGACAAGTCGGACACCTGGGAAACGATTGCAGCCAAAACCGGAACTACAAAAGACGATCTTATAAGAGCCAATAGCAATAGTGGCGAAAAGCCAAAACGGAAAAGCATCATCGCCATTCCGCGAATTGACACTATAGTTTCTGAAAAGGTGGTATTGGAGTCCGATCCACGTGAAATGACCAAGGAAGGTTTGGCAGATATATATGAGGATGTACATAATCTTACAGTTGTTGATTCGCTGCAGGAAATAAATGTAGCCCTTTTTCTGTCGGAGCCTTCGTCTAAGAAGGATATAGAATTTACAAGAGGGTTGCTCACGTCAATCAACGGAATGAAAAATTCCGGAATTCGGATTAAACTTGCTGTCTTGGATGGAACTAAAAATTCAACAGAGATTCTCTCTGAGGTTAGTGAAATCAACCCAAATGTCATTGTGTTAACCAATGACAAAGGGATTCCCGGCTGGTTAGCAGAATATGCCGAAGTAAGTCAAACCCCAATGGTAAATACATTTGATATTAAGAATGAACTGTATACTGAAAACCCATATATGGTTCAGCTTCTCACCCCATCAAACTATTTTAATGACAAGGTGGCGAAATATCTTACCGATAATTATTCAACCTACACGCTTCTTTATGTAGGAACGCCAGATACAAGCGACCAGTTTGCCACGGCATTAAGCGACCTTTGGGGGAAACGACCTTCATTGACTATTTCTCTTGACGAGTTTAAAAATATGGAAGTCAAGGATGACATGAAATATCTAATTTATGCGTACCCAACAAAGAAAGAAGAAATTTCAGAACTCTTGTCCGCTGTAATTGACAGAAAGGGAATGGCTCCTTTATCTGATATAAAAGTTTTTGGACGCCCGAACTGGATTATGTATGATGAATCGCTCATTGGAAAATTTCATGAGGCTGATGTAATGATACCCTCCCGCTTCTTCTATGACAAAGATGCCGCGCAAAGCAAAATCTTCGAGGACGGTTACAAGAATCTATTCAACAACTCACCTTATAAATCATTCCCGATGTATGCTGCATTAGGATATGACGCGGCAAATTATTTTATTAAGGGTCTTGTCAAGGGTAATATGGACCCAAATGCTTTGGGCACATCTACGGGTGGGGTACAAAGCGAGTTTGAGATTGTCAGACCCACTAACTGGTCGGGTATGCTAAATAATGTGGTGTATGTTATTCGCTTCACACCATATTCCACAATTGAAAAACTTTTAGTTCGATGAATATTTTGAATACAAGAATATTTCTTCTTTCATGTGTGTCTGCATTTGCCATAGCGGCAAGTGCAGACACTGCCACATTGGGAGAACAGAAGTTCTTTGCAGGTGCCAAAGCCGGGATAAATGGGTCAAAAGTATTCTTTACACCAACCGTAAAGCAATCATTTGTGACTGGCATGAATACTGGGGTTACATTCCGCTATATGGAAGAAAAACATTTTGGCATAATTGCCGAACTAAATTTTACACAGCGTGGATGGAAAGAGGATTTCGAAAGTTATCCTTATGAATACTCCAGGACATTAAATTATATTGAAATTCCACTGTTGTCTCACATCTATTTTGGTGAAAATAACAAGGTCTTTCTCAATCTTGGTCCTGAAATCAGTGTTCTTTTAGGAGAGTCAACCAGGAGCAACTTCGATTATAAGAACATTGATAATATCCCGGATTTTCCCAAAAAACTACGCACTACCTACCAATACCAACTTTCGGCAGATAACAAAATAGATTATGGTATTTCTGCCGGAATTGGAGGTGAGTTTTCCATCGGAAAGAATAATTCCATATATCTTGAAGGGCGCGGATATTATGGATTGGGGAATGTATTGAAGTCTGGCAGATCTCAGTGGTTTAAAGGCTCAAATTCTCTTTCCGTCATGATTAGTGCCGGTTATTGGTTAAGACTTAAATAGGATATGGTGCAGAATGCGTTGGTTATCTTTCTTGGTTGCGGACTTGGAGGAGTATTAAGATATCTTGTTTCAGATCTGTCTCGAAAAATTAATCCATTGTTCAATTTCCCTCTCGGAACTTTTATAGTTAACTTGACGGGCTGCCTATTAATCGGTATTTTTCTCGCTCTATGCGAGCAAAAAGGGATAATGTCTGATAGAACAAGGTTATTTCTAACAACAGGACTTTGCGGCGGTTTCACAACATTTTCAAGTTTTATAAGTGAGTTATACGGACTAAATGCGTCAGGGATGATGTTATCCTCACTTGCTTACGTAGCAGGAAGCTTAATCATTGGGTATCTATTTTTTTATGGTGGGTATTCTTTAATCCGTCTACTTATCCATTAAATCGTACAGGTAAAAATTTGTGGTTAGGTTAGCGAAGGAGTAACTTTCAGTTTCATTATTTAAGTTTATACATCAACATTATTAGAAAATAAGGTTAAAGATCTTTTATGACAGATAATTATTTTTCAACACGCAAAACCGTTCGTAAATTTTCGGACCGTCCGGTGGATATGGCTCTTGTACGTAATATGCTGGAAAAGGCTTCACATGCCCCCACCACTGGCAATATGCAACTCTATAGTGTTGTTATTACTCAGGATTCTGAAAACATCCAGCAGCTTGCCAAATCTCATTTTAGTCAACCGGCATCAACAGGAGCAAAAATGCTTGTGACTTTCTGTGCGGATTTCAACCGATTTGAAAAATGGTGTAAACATAGTAATGCTGTACCTGGGTACGAAAACTTCCAATCGTTTGTTGCTGCCATGCTTGATGCAATTATTTTGTGCCAACAGTTCAACACAATTGCTGAGATGAATGGTCTGGGATGTTGCTATCTTGGGACTACAACCTATAATGCAGATTCTATTGCATCAACTCTAAAATTACCAAATAGAGTTGTCCCTGTGGCGACGTTGGCTATAGGGTGGCCTGATGGAGAGGCAAACGTCACCGACAGAATTTTGCCGGAAGGATTTATACATGAAGAAACTTATAAGGACTATTCAGATAATGATATTGAAAATGTATTTGGATATAAGGACTTGTTAGCTGAAAACAAATCTTTCATTGAGCAAAACGGCAAGGAAACGCTCGCCCAGGTTTTTACTGATGTAAGGTACCCACGGGGCAATAATGAATTGTTTTCTGATAAGTTCGTAGAATACCTTAAAGCAAATAAATTTCTGTAAATAAGAAATTTATTTTTACTTTTATCCGATACGTCCACTTGTGTAGTTGAAAGTATATGAATGAAATAGAATTGAAATTAATAGACAGCCATGATGATTTTGCGTATTTATGCAAAATCATTGAAGACTCATTCCCCAAGGAGGAATATCGACCTCTTGTGGAACTACAATCCATATGGATGCATAATGCTAATTTCACCGCAAATACAATAGTTTATAAGGGGGAAAGAATCGGAATCATCACAAGCTGGAATTTTGATAAATTTACGTATATAGAGCATTTTGCTATTAGTGAGTTTAATAGAGGTAACGGTTGCGGAGGTCACGCCCTTGATGCATTCACAGGGCAATGTACTAAACCCATAGTCCTTGAATGTGAAATACCGGTGACAGATATAGCCCAGAGGCGAATATCTTTCTATGAACGTCATGGCTTCTCTCTCTGGTCCGAAGTTGATTATCTACAACCGCCATATAGAAAAGGGGATGAGTATTTTCCTTTAAAATTAATGTGCAAGGGGGATCTCACGGTCAATGCAGATTCCGAGACAGTCAAGTCTGAAATTTATAAGAACGTCTACAGGGTAACTACTGATTAACTGATATTGGACTCCATGAAGCTGTTTAAATAACTTCCAGAACTTTTTAATAAGACCAGAGAAGAACGGAAATTATTTTGTATATTTGCGTAGTTTTTCCACATTTGAGAATTAAGACAACATGAAAATTAAACAAACTATTTTAGTTTTGGCACTTATGACAACTTCGGCGGTATCTATACATTCGGCGGATTATAGCAATTTGAAAAATGTACACGCCCGTCTTAAAGATGGATTTAAGGAGTTGCGTACTGAGGTAGTGCGTCAGCCTCAAGGATTTATTAAATATCCCTATCTGATTCCGGCCGGTTTTTACTCTCAATTGTGGGATTGGGATGCATTCTTTATGGCAAACCATTTTATCTCAAAAGGGGAGCCTGAATATATGAAACACTGGGTAGAAACATTCTGTCAGGGAATAGATACTGATGGATATGTGGCAGGATGCATGACTAAAGATGGACCACGAAATGTATATAGTGGTCGATTTGCCATGAAACCATTCCTGTCGCAGGGAGCCTACCATTACAGCAAAGCCACAGGGGAATGGGAGTGGCTAAGACCTCATTATGAATCATTGAAAAAAGTTATCGATTACAGACGCAAAACACAGCGCGATTCTATCAGTGGTTTATACTATTGGGAGATTGCAATGCAGAGTGGCGCGGACAACAATCCTGCCCTCAATTACTTTAAGGATGACTCTCGCTCATTCCTCTGTGTGGATGCATCTGCATTCCAATATGGCGAACTCCTGGCTCAGTCAGCAATTGCCAAGAGGTTAGGTTTTGAAACTGAGTCTAAGGCATTTGCCCAAGAAGCAGCCGATCTAAAAGAGGCACTAAATAAAATTTTATGGAATAAAGAGGATAAGTGCTATTATAATGTTGACCGTGAAACTCGCGAGCAGTATAAACGTATCGGATATTCAACCTTCGTGCCACTTATGTACAAAATGGCAAGCCAGGAACAAGGGAAGCAACTGTTGAAACGGTATATGCTTAGCGAGAATCACATGAAGGCACCTTATGGATTCCGTTCCATGTCGAAGAGCGATGTGGATTTCAACAACAAAAACATCATTGTACCGTTCTCGAATTGGCAGGGACCCATATGGGGAATCTGTAGCTACATTTATTCAATCGGTCTTCATAATTATGGATTTGATAAAGAGGTTGCCTGGATGGCAACAAAAGTTGGAGGACTCATGGCAAAAGACTTGGACGACTATGGCACAATGCATGAAACCTATCATTCGGAAACAGGGGAACCGTTAGCTCCTTCAAACTTCAAGTACAAAACAGCAGACGGAAGAATTCAAGGTTTTGTAAGTTGGAATCTGTGTATGGAAAATATACTTGAAGGACTTCTAGAGAATAGATGGATGCTTCTTGAAATAGATTAAAATAGAACTTAAATTCCCCCATCCTAACAATATTGTGGGTATGTCGGTAATAAAGAACATTTATAGAGTAATAAGAAGTATATGTGTCGCCACGCTTATTGCAGTGGCGGCACTTTATCTGTTAATATACGTTCTTTTTTCAATCCCCTATGTTCAGGATAAGACAAAGAAAATAGCCGAGCTTGAAGTCTCAAAACTGCTTCACACAAAGCTAACTGTCGGGAGTTTGCAACTTTCTCCTTTTAATGAAGTAGTTCTTAACAATGTGAACATTCCCACTCCTGAAGGGGAACAGTGCGTTAATATAAAAAAAATAGGTGCTGGCTTTAATTTATGGACCTATCTCAGGAAGCAACGAATAGACATTACCTATCTGCAGCTATACGGATTGAAAGGGGAAATCATCCAGAATAAAAAGGGGGCTCCTCTCAATATTCAGTTTTTGATAGATGCATTCAAACCTAAGAACAAGTCATCGAAGAGTAATCTTAATCTCTTGATGCGAAACGTTGTTATCCGTGATTCTGAGGTAAGTTATGACCTTCATTGGAAACCACGGAATAATAGTAACATATTTGACCCGTCTCACATCAGAATATCAAATCTAAATATCGATTTGGAAATTTCTGAAATATCAAACAAAGTTGTAAATGTTAATCTTCGCCGTCTTGCTTTTGTTGAGAGCTCAGGTTTTACTCTTACAAAGGGAAGTCTGGACTTTATTAAGATTGACAACAGTCTTGCCTTTAAAAACATTCAATTTGCGCTTCCCAACTCAACGTTGAATATCAGTGATATAGAGCTACCGATAAGCGCATTCAAGTCATTGAAGGAGTATTTTTTCGTTCATAACTTAAGCGGATCAGTATCCTCTTCAAGATTAACCTTGTCCGATCTGGGTTCATTTTATGGTAAGCTTAATAAGATTAAAAAATCGGTTAAAATCAACTGTAAATTCAATGGTACTCTAAATAAACTTTTTTTAGATTATATTAATGTTGCAACACTCGATAATTCAAGTGAATGTGCCATTAGCAAATTGGTGTTGTCTCCATTAAATATCATAAACAAGGATATCAGTGCTTCCAATATATCTGTTAAACTTAACAGTGATGATATCCATGAGATAAAATCTTGGTTTCACGGAATATCCGAAAATGTAAGCAATAAAATAACGGCTGCCGGTAACATTAAAGTTAGCGGCAGTGCAAAAATGAATATAGGGGAGAGGTTTGCAAATTTTATAGGTGATATAAATACTGGTTACGGAAAGTTGCAATCTGATGCATCAATTGACTGGAAAAATCCCAAGTCAATCGAGTTGATTGCAAAGGCGGAAACCGACGGCTTCAAACTTGGCAATCTTCTGAGTGCGAATAAACTTGGAACAATAGCATTTAAAGTTGATTGCAATCTTTCTTTAGGAGCTGGATTGCCACAAGGGAGCTCAAACATTGAAGTTTCAAAGGTCGAGTTTAACAATCATTACTTCTCAAACATTATAATTAATCTCGAGAATAAAAACGATAAGGTTGAAGGGCATATCGAAATCGATGATAAATTGATCCGAGCCAACGTAGAGGGTTCGTCGATAGTGTCGGGCGAGCCCAAAAGTTTAAAGGTAACGGCAGATATATCACATTTTTATCCATCTATATTGGGGGTTTCAGATAATGGAATCAACTTGGTCTGCGGTGCTAAAATAGAAGCTGATTTAGAAGGGACAAATCTTGACAATTTATTGGGAACAGTAGATGTAAATAATCTCTACGTTACAAAAAACGGAGACACTCTATCACTTGATAATGTATTGCTAAGTGCATATAACGACAAACAAGGGCGAAATATAGCTCTAAGAAACAAATATATCAACGCAGACTTGAGCGGCGCATTTACTGTAGCAGGGCTAAATAATCTTATCCAAAAGATTGGGAGCACTGTTGCACCTTCTTATTTCAAGGAGTCTATATTTTGGACCGCTTCGGAGGATACGGCAAACTGTAGAATAGAAATTCTGCCTGACGAACCGTTTACAAAGTTCTTTAATTTGCCGCTTCATCCGGGAGCTCCTATCGAACTTTCTGCATTTCTGGATGCTAATAGTGGCTCTACCGAAATTAAATTAAATGCGCCATATATTATTCAGGGCTCAAATAAACTCATCAAAAACTCTACTGTAAGTCTTCAGGCATCGGTGCTTGGCGGGTTTTCGGGGGTCATTAAGAGTAAGATACCAATGAAAGAAGATTTGGTGGATATTACTCTGATCACAACCGGGCTAAAAGACCGTATGACACTGGTTAGTGACTGGCATTTTACTCAGCATCCTGACATATATGGCAACATCGACATATCATCCTATATTTCGCATAATCCATACAGCAATAAATTTGAGATGATAGGTTATATTATGCCATCAAAGTTTCATCTTAATGGGGCTGATTGGAATATATCACGGTCAACTGTATCATATGCCAACAATGCTCTTAATATAAATAACTTAAAGCTATGGCATGATAATCAGTTTTTAAAAATTAATGGACGGGCAAGTAATAACGCCTCTGATATATTGCACATATCTCTTGCTTCTATGGATTTGAGCTATATATTTGATACTCTTAATATAAGCTTTGTGGATTTTGGTGGGATTGCTACAGGTGAAATTCGAGCATCAAATGTATTCTCAAAATTACCGCTTTTGCGCACAGACTTGTTATACGTTAAAAATTTTAGCTACAACAAGGGTGTCGTGGGTAATGCCATGCTGAAAAGTTATTGGGATAATGCAGAACAGATGGTTTCAATAAGTGCGGATATCACCAATAAGAAGCAGCAGCGTTCGCTGATAAAGGGGGGAATCTATGTTACTAAGGATTCTTTATCATTTGATTTTGATGCAAACCATCTAAATATGAAGCTTCTGAAACCTTTTCTCTCATCATTCAGCTCGGATGTGGGTGGAGAAGCTTCAGGCAAAGTTAAACTTTACGGAACTTTCCGTGATATAAACCTCACCGGACGGGCGTTTGCAGATTCTTTTTATATGAGGGTTGGATTTACAAATGTCGAGTACAATTGCAGCGATTCAATATATTTTACCAAGGATAGAATAATCGTGCCTAAACTGACGGTGCGAGATACTTATGGGCACACCGGAAAGTTTGAGGGGCAATTGAAGCATAATAATTTTCGTGATGTCAGTTTTGATTTCAAACTTAGCGAAGCAAAAAATTTATTATGTTTTGATACCAATAGAAAGAAAAATACCAATTTTTATGGTAAAGTTTTTGCGTCCGGGAGTGGCACACTTCAGGGGCGACCCGACTATGTTGGGCTTATGCTCGATTTGACTCCTGCTCCATCAAGTGAATTTACATTTGCTCTTAATGAAGTCAAAACAGCGGCAGAGTATTCATTCCTTACTTTTAATGATAAAAGCAAACTGATTGAAACCGAAGAGGTGACAGAAGAATTTAAACTCGAATCGAAAATAAAGGAAGAGGCACAAAGCAAATATAGCGAACCTTCATCGCTTTTCAAACTTGATTTAAGATGCTCGTTAACTCCCGACATTAAGATAAATCTTTTGATGGATCGGAAAACAGGGGATGGCATTTCAGCGCGGGGGAGTGGTCCGATGACAATAATGTACAATTCCGATTCGAATGATGTAAATATGTATGGCAAATATACTCTGAGTGAGGGTAATTATAAATTTTCGCTTCAGGATATAATACTTCGCGACTTTAAGATTAACCCGGGGAGTAATATTACATTCAATGGGGATCCGATGCAGGGTGTTCTTGACATCGTAGCTTCTTACCGGGTAAATGCCAACTTATCAGAAATAGACCAAAGCTTTAGCTCGGACAAAGATTTGAGTAGAACCAGTGTTCCTGTTGATGCGTTGTTAAATGTATCAGGAGTTATTACCGGCCCGGAAATTTCTTTCGATATAGCACTCCCCACATTGACACAAGATGTAGAGCGCAAGGTTAGAAGCATTATTTCGACCGATGATATGATGAATCGCCAAATTATCTACCTTCTTGCACTCAATAAATTCTATACACCAGAATATATGGGCAATGTGGGCACTGGAAATTCAGAACTTGCATCGGTTGCTTCGTCAACATTATCGGGGCAATTATCAAGTTTTCTGGGGCAGATTACCGATAAACTTTCGGTGGCTCCTTCATTTAGAACCGATAGAGGTGATTTTTCAGACATGGAGGTTGATGTAGCCTTGTCGTCGAGACTACTCAATAATCGACTCCTAATTAATGGCAACTTTGGCTATAGGGATCGTTCCACATCTCAAACAACATTTATCGGGGACTTTGACATTGAATATTTATTAAATCGAAATGGAAATTTTCGACTTAAGGCATATAACCATTTTAATGACCAGTATTACTACCTTCGTTCAGCGAAGACGACTCAAGGTTTGGGAGTGGTGTTTAGACGTGATTTTGACAATATCTCCAACTTTGTAAATAGCCAGAAAGATAAATTAAATAAGCTTCTGCGCAAAAAAGAAGATGGTATGGGAGATAAAAAGAACGAAAAAAAGGATACTGTTGTCGGTGGTAGTTTTTATTACGATGATTTTTAAAATAGTCCGTTATTTTTGATCGAAGCTATGAAGGCAATATTGATATTGATTATTTTAATATCAAAGAGTAAGGCGGTCTTATAGTTTCTATATATAACGGAAATGATTTATTCGGATTGGATATGGCTATTTTTAATTTAAAAAACGTATCGGTTGAAGGGATGCTTGAACGCGTTGGACTCAAGAAAGTTCCCAAATATGGGATGGCTTTCGGTGGGGGAGGCGCCCGCGGCTTTGCACATATAGGCGTTCTGATGGCAATGGAGCAGTTTGGCATTTATCCGGAGGTTGTCTCTGGGGTGTCGGCTGGTTCAGTAGCGGCAGTTCTATATGGAGCCGGATTCAAGCCAGATGATATGATAGAATGTTTTGCGGAATCTCAAAAATTTGGTGATTACACACAATGGTCTGTGCCAAAATCAGGGCTTTTTAAACTTGACAAATTTGGTGCAATGATTGAAAGCTGGTTACCCGTCAAAAATCTTGAGGATCTCAAAATTCCCACTGTGGTGTGTGCTACTAATTTTGATAAGGGTAGTTCCGTGGGGTGGTGCAAAGGTGAAATTGTACCACGTGTACTTGCATCATGCAGCATACCCATAGTGTTTCAGCCTGTAATCATAAATCACGTGCATTATGTCGACGGAGGGGTGTTACGTAATCTCCCAGCCTGGGCAATAAGAGATTTTTGTAAGATTCTAATTGGTAGCAACTGCAGTCCACTGAAGCGCAACTATGCTTACAAGCCATCACTTATTGATATTGCTGACCGCACATTTCAACTCATGGCAAAAGCAAACGTCCTGCAGGATATTAATTTGTGCGATTATGTAATTATGCCACAGCCAATAGCAGAAAGCAAGACATTTGATTTGACTAGTTTACGAAAAAATGTAACAATAGGGTATGATGCTGCATGCCGCGTACTTGAAACTATGAAGAATTTAAGATAACAATGAATGAACGATTAATTATCTATCAACTCTTTCCGAGAATATTTACTAATATGAATGCCGCATGCGTTCCATACGGGACGTATGAGCAAAATGGTTCGGGTAAATTTAACGACATCACCGAAAAAACTGTAAAGTCCATTAAAAATCTAGGAGTTAATACTTTATGGCTTACCGGGGTGATTGAGATGGCGACAAAGACTGAATTTGAGGGAATCCCAGCAGACAACAGGAATGTTGTCAAAGGGGAGGCCGGATCACCTTATGCCATTAAGGATTACTATGATGTAGCCCCGTCATTAGCGGAAGATACCGCCAACAGAATGAATGAATTTGAGGCTCTTGTGAAGCGCATACATCAATGCGAACTCAAAGTTCTCATTGATTTTGTGCCTAACCATACTGCGCGAAATTATCATTCTGATCAGGTTGCAGGGGAGGGGCGTGATTTTGGCGCAAATGATGACATCACAAAATTTTTCTATCCACGTAATAACTATTACTATATCCCGAATCAAAAATTCTCACCCTCCTTCCCCCTTGATGCAGAAGAGGGGGAAGCATATAATGAATTCCCTGCGAAAGCGACAGGGAACGACTGTTTTACTGCTTTCTGCGGCCGAAACGATTGGTACGAAACGGTTAAGTTAAATTACGGATACGACCCGGGCAATGGGATGAGAGCATTTGACCCTGTTCCTGACACATGGAACAAGATGCTTGATATTCTCCTTTTCTGGTGTGGGAAAGGTGTTGATGGTTTCAGGTGCGACATGGTGTTTATGGTGCCTCAGGAATTTTGGCACTGGGTTATTCCACGAGTTAAAATTGCATATCCGGATGTGATTTTCATTGGGGAGATATACGATTTAAATCTTTACAGACCTTTCCTTGATTATTGTCATTTCGATTTCCTTTATGACAAGGTAAATCTTTATGATACTCTGGTAGGAATTGAAAAGTATAATCTTTCTGCAGCACAGCTTACCTCTTGCTGGCAAAGAGTGGATGGCATTGGCAACAAGATGCTTAATTTCCTCGAGAATCATGACGAAGTTAGATATGCATCCAAAGAGTATGCAGAGGACCCAAGAAAAGTGGTTCCCTCGTTAGTTGTGAGTGCAACCATGAGTTCAGGACCGTTTATGATTTACTACGGTCAGGAATTAGGGGAAAACGGATCGGATAATGAAGGGTTTGCCGGCAATAACAATAGATCAACCATCTTTGACTATTGGAGCTTTGACACAATGCGCCGATGGTATGATAATGGCAAGTGTTCGGTCAAGAAGCTGACGGCACAGGAAAAATGGCTCAGAAAACTATATTCCAATGTATTGACAATGTGCAATTCTGTCGATGCTTTCAGGTGTGGTCAGTTTTTTGATTTAATGTATTTCAATCTGCAGAATCCAGAGTTTAATCCTCATTCCATATTTGCATACATAAGATATTGCGCAAACGATGCTTATCTTGTTGTCGCAAATTTTAGCCCTAATTCTGAAACCTGCTCTGTAAAGATTCCAGAATTGGCATTCGATATGGTAAATATCGAAGAAGGGACTCGCCGTGCAATCGACTTGCTGTGGGGAAATGAATATGATTTCAACTGCAGTCGAGAAAATGGAGTCAAGTTGAACATCGGTCCGCACGATGCCATAATACTGCCATTAGGTGTAAAAAGCGTAGATTCTAAGAAATAATCAATAGAGTTTAGGGCTTAAACAAAGATTTTTCTAATTTGTGCAGATTATATGAAAAATATATTATAATTTTGCATAACGAAAATACCAACCATACTCAACATGAATAATAACCTACCACCCATTAAGGTATTTGCTGGTACCGCTTCAAGATATCTTGGAGAAGCAATCTGCAAAGAACTGGGTATCGAGTTAGGCAAAATGAATGTAGACCGTTTTGCCGATGGAGAATTTGAAGTAGGATTTGAAGAATCGATTCGTGGTAGCCAAGTTTATCTTGTGCAGTCCACATTCCCGAATTCAGATAATCTGATGGAGCTTCTGCTTATGATTGATGCTGCAAAGAGAGCTTCTGCTGCAAGTGTAGTTGCCGTTATCCCTTATTTCGGATGGGCACGTCAGGACCGCAAAGATAAACCCAGAGTTTCTATTGCAGCCAAACTTGTTGCCGATCTACTGAGCGCAGCCGGTATTGACCGCCTTATTACAATGGATCTTCATGCAGACCAGATTCAGGGATTTTTCAATGTCCCCGTAGATCACCTTTACGCATCATCTATCTTTATTCCTTACCTTGAAAGTTTGAAGTTAAAGGATATGGTGATTGCCTCTCCCGATGTGGGTGGTGCAAAACGTGCCAACTCTTATGCGAAATATTTTGATGTGCCTTTGGTGCTTTGCCACAAGCAGCGTGCAAAAGCCAATGTGGTGGCCAAGATGACCGTCATAGGTGATGTTGAGGGGAAAAACGTAGTACTCGTTGATGATATCGTGGATACTGCCGGCACTATTACCAAAGCCAGCGACCTGATTATGTCATACGGAGCTAAATCAGTTAGAGCACTCTGCAGCCACCCGGTAATGAGTGATCCTGCAACTGAAAACGTTAAAAATTGTGGTCTCACAGAAATTATTTTCACCGATTCAATCCCCTATCTCAAGGAGAATCAAAAGGCCACAGTTTTGCCGGTAGCTAAACTATTTGCAGATACTATTCGTCGCATACACAACAATCAGTCAATTTCTTCTCAGTATCTTTTTAAATAACTAAAAGATAGTGACTGAAAAACATCAATAATAAATAAGGAGGTTCAGATTTTTCCGAACCTCCTTATTTATTATTGATGTTTTTTGATTTTACCAGATGATGACACGTTCCTTGGCAGGACGGAACATCTTATCTCCCTCCTTGATTTTGAAGGCATCAAAGAACGGTTGCAAGTTTTTAAGTGATACATTAACACGGTTTATTCCAAGTGAATGTGGGTCACCGGTAGTTAGAGAGCGCATTTCTTCCTCGCGGATGTTATTAGCCCAGAGATTTGCATAATTCATATAAAATACCTGAATCGGATCGAGCCCGTCAATTTTTGCAGATTCTGATTTAATATCCACACCTTTCTTGCGTTGTGAATCCAAAAATGCAGTCATAGCTACACGAAGTCCACCCTGGTCGGCAATGTTCTCACCGAGGGTAAATTCGCCGTTTGCATTGAGACCGGGAAGAATTTCAATCTTATTAAACTGATCAACAAGACCTGATGTGAGTCTTTTGAAGGCTGCGGAATCCTCCGGGAGCCACCAGTTTATCATATTGCCGTCAGCATCAAAATTGCATCCCTGGTCGTCAAAACCGTGTGTGAGCTCGTGACCGATTACAACACCAATACCACCATAATTCTCGGCGTCACTGGATGCAGCATCAAAGAAAGGAGCCTGCAAAATACCAGCTGGGAACACTATTTCATTGTTAACGGGATTGTAATATGCATTGATGGTCTGCGGAGTCATACCCCATTCACTCTTGTCTACAGGTTTGCCCCACTTGGCAAGATATTCATTTTGCGCCCACATGTGTGCGTTGTGCATATTTTCCCAATAAGATAAAGCAGGATCTATGTTGAGCTTGCTATAATCCTTCCATTTATCAGGATATCCTATTTTCACAGAAATAGCGTTGAGTTTCTTGATTGCATTCAACTTTGTGTCGTCGGACATCCATTCCAGATGCATTATGTGCTTGCCCAATGCAGTACGCAGATTTTCAATAAGACCTGCCATGTACTGTTTGGACGATTCGGGGAAATATTTCTCTACATACAATTTGCCAATTCCTTCGCCCATTACCCCTTCGGTAGCTGCCAATGCTTTTTTCCAACGGGGCTGAGGTTGCTGAACTCCGCTCATTACCTTGTTGAACTCGAACGTAGCATCAGCAAATGCATCGCTTAGATAAGGAGCAGCAGCGCTTACATACTCCCAAAGATAAAGGTCTTTTTTCTCTCGGTCAGAGAGGGTATTGTAAAGTTTATACCCCTGACCAATGGTGTTAAACTCTGTTACAATTAGATTCTCAGGAGCTGCAATGCCCATACCCTCAAAATACTTATCCCAAGGGAAAGCAGGATAAAGCTCCTTTACCTGTGCCAGTGTACGCACATTATACATGGCTGGGATATTACGTTTCTCTTCTTTAGTCCAAGTTGAATCGGCAATAAGAGTTTCGATTTTGAGAACATTATCTGCAATACGCTTAGCATCCTTTGTAGAATACCCGGCAAGCTTCATTTCAGTCTGTATCAGTTTCTGATATGCCTTGCGCACATCTTTATTGCGCTTATCGTTCTTAAGATAGTAGTCACGGTCGCCTAATCCTAAACCAGCTGCTGATACATACATAGCATATGCCTTGCTATTGCCAAGGTCTTCGCCTGGAGAAATAGCAATAAACGGTGATGAGTAGTTTTTGTGAAGCCACAAAAAGAGATTTTCCATCTCTGCAGGGGTTGTCTTCTCTATCTTTGAAAGATCTTCCTTGATTGGAGACGCACCAAGCTTATTTCTTCTCAAGGAATCCATAGCAAGCGAATAGATGGATGCTATCTTGTAAGCATCTGTCCCAACTTTGGGATTAGTTGCAGACAATCCATTCACAATTCTGCGCACTCTGTTATTGCTTGAATCGTTTAGTATGTTAAACTGTCCATAGCGGGAATACTCAGGAGTTAGGGGATGAGAATCGAGCCAACCCTTGTTTACATAGTTGAAGAAATCTTGATTAGGCGATAAGTCCTTGTCTACCCCTTTGATATCAAGACTTTTCAGGTGTTCTTGAGCAGACACCCCAGTAGCAATGACAGAAACCATGGCTACTGTTAGAATAGATTTTGATAACTTCATAAATTATTGAATATTAGGTTAATCTTAAGTGATTCAGCACCGATTCACTTTTGCGCTGTGTCTCAGACCATTCGGTTTCAAGCACTGAATCGCAGGTAATACCTCCACCCGCATAGAAACACCATCGATGAGTCGTGAATTTTAATGAACGCAGAATAACATAAAACTTAAAGCTGTCATTGCCGTTATAAGGTCCGCAAAAGCCGCCGTAATACTCTCTGCTGAATTTTTCGAGTCGCTGTATTCGAGACTTTGACTCATCTTTTGGCATCCCGCACAGCGCAGGCGTGGGAGACAGTTCACAAAGAAGCTCTTGCAAGAAATTAGTATTTTCTATTTCCCTACCGGTAGACTTGAAAGCCTCAATTGCCTCCGTATAATCACCGTTAATTTCAGTGAGAAGATGATCAATGTTTCCTGCATTTCTCGATACTGTTCGAGATACTTCAGGGTTAATTCCCCATTTAGACAGGAGTGAAGATATATAACTTACCACAATTGCATGTTCATTTAGGTTCTTGCTATCCCATGCACCAGTTATTGCAGCACTCCTTGTGCCTGCCAATGCGTATGTTTTCAGTTTCTTTCTATCCCCTTCAAGAAGAAGTTCGGGAGTTGCCCCTAACCACGCACCCGAGGAAGGTGTATAGAATACAAACCTGAAAGAATTGGGCAATTTTTGGCTCAATTCTTTCAGGCTATCTTTAACAGAGATGTTACCATCACCGACAATGCGTCGGCAGGCTATGGTTTTTTCATGAATACGACCTCTCAACTCTTTGATTATCGTTTGTACTTCATTGGAATAATCCGCATACGAAGTACTTGCAAAATTAATTTCGTGAATTCCGCTTTTACGACAATTTAATAGAATTGAAGCTAAAATACTTTCAAACTCAGCCCAATCAAGGTCATAACTTTTTACAATTGTAGATAATCGGGAGTTAACATCGAATGGAGATATAACAAAACCACGATGAAGCCCAGATGCCAACTTTCCGGCAAATATGGTGAAGTCGGACGAACCGGGGAGTGAATATGCAACTATTGAATCAATTTCCATACAATATTTAGATCTCTCCGAACAATGACACTATCCTCACTCTTCAATAGGGGAGGCGAAAAGTTCAAATTCTGAGGCATCCTCAACTCTAACCTTTATAAAGTCTCCGGGCTGTGCATCCGTGCCATTGACATAGTAGACCTGGTCTACTTCCGGACTGTCCCATTGAGAGCGGCATAGACGAGTGCCATCCTGAATCTCATCAACTACAACTTCCACAATATCTCCAATCATTGTGTTATTTAATTCTGATGAAATTTCCTCTTGAACTGACATGAGCTTATCAAGTCTTTCCTGCTTTATATCCGCGGGGATGCTATCTTCGTAATTTCGCGCTCCATAAGTATCCTCCTCCTCACTATATGCAAAGGCACCCATACGATCAAACTTTTGCGTCTTGACAAAATCAATAAGTTCTTCAAATGCCTCGTCATCTTCTCCAGGGAACCCGACCATCAGAGTAGTACGAATCTTAATCCCTGGTACTCTGCGCCGCATTTCTTCGAGAAGCTTTTCAGTCTCCGCTTTGGTAATGTGTCGGCGCATATTTGATAGAACCTTGTCCGATGCATGCTGCAATGCAATATCCATATACTTGCAGACATTATCGTGCTTAGCCATAACATCAAGGATATCGTAAGGGAAATCGGACGGATAGGCATAATGCAGGCGAATCCATTTAACTCCCTCTATTTGTGCCATTCTGTCCACAAGCTCAGCCAATTTATGCTCTTTATATAAATCAAGACCGTAAGACGACAAATCTTGAGCTATGATATTAAACTCCTTGACACCCTGTGCGGTCAGCGATTTAACTTCATCAAGAATTTCTTCAATTGGACGCGATTTATGTCTACCTGTAATTAGCGGGATTGCACAAAATGCACACATTCTATTGCAACCTTCAGAAATTTTCAGATATGCATTATGCGGGGCAGTTGTGATTGTTCGTTCCCAACCCTTAAGTGCGGCATGCTGTTTTTTATCCGGCAGCTCCTGAATAAATTTTGTCCAGTCAAATTTTCCGTAAATTATATCAATTTCCGGTATTTCAGTGGCCAGTTGATCTCGATATCTTTCGGTAAGACATCCCATGGCAATAATTTTGCCGATGTCGTGACTTTCCTTTAGATTTGAAAGTTGAAGAAGAATGTCAATCGACTCTTCTTTGGCATCTGCTATAAACCCACAGGTGTTCACTACTACATATTCTCCAGTAGGAGTTTCCGGATTATGGCTCACGGAGTACCCCTTTTCATTTAGCTGACGAATGAGACGTTCAGAGTCTATCAGATTCTTGGAACATCCCATTGAAATTATGTCTATATGATTTTTTTTCACAATATAAACTAATTAAGGAATCCAAGTTAATTGAATTATATTATTCATAAGTATCGAAACATACTGTTTCTTATTGATTAACTTGCAATTCACCAATAAAACCTAATGTATTACTTTAATATCTTAGGATTGATTGTTTAAGAAATAGCGTCTCCGAAAAGTGTTGATACAAATTCACGTGGGTGAAATATCTGAATATCTTCTTTCCCTTCGCCAAGACCAATGTATTTAACGGGAATTTTAAATTGATCGCTTATTCCGATCACTACACCCCCTTTGGAAGTACCGTCAAGTTTCGTAATAGCCAGTGTATTAACTTCGGTGGCAGCAACAAACTGTCGAGCCTGCTCAAAAGCATTTTGACCTGTTGAGCCATCAAGCACAAGAAGAATTTCTTGTGGAGCATCTGGCACTACTCGTTGCATTACTTTTTTTATCTTGGTAAGCTCATCCATCAACCCTTTTTTGTTATGAAGACGTCCTGCAGTATCGATAATCACCACATCTGCACCTTGTGCTTTGGCTGAGGAGATAGTGTCGAAAGCTACCGAGGCAGCATCACTTCCCATTTTCTGCTTGATAACAGGAACATCAATGCGCTTTCCCCATATATCAAGTTGTTCTATAGCGGCTGCGCGGAAAGTGTCGGCAGCGCCAAGCACCACCTTATTACCTGCTTCCTTATATCGGTAGGCAAGCTTACCAATAGTTGTTGTTTTACCAACTCCATTTACCCCAACAACCATTATCACATAGGGGTTTTCTGATTTGGGCACACAGAAGTCGTCTAACTCCTCTTGATTTGCAGGTTTTTCAAGCATATCGGATATTTCATCGCACAACAATGATCTTAACTCTTCATTTCCAACATACTTATCTTTGGCTACTCGTTGTTCGATTTTCTCTATTATCTTCAAGGTTGTATCTACGCCTACGTCGCTCATGATAAAAGCTTCTTCGAGCGCATCAAGATCCGACTCGTCAATCTTGCTTTTACCTGCCACGGCACGCGTAATCTTGCCCCAAACACCTTCTTTAGTCTTTTTAAGACCATTGTCGAGGCTTTTTTGATCCTCTTCTTTTTTCTTTCTTGAAAATAACTTATTAAATATCATAACCTTTTTTATTTCCGAGTACTGTATACCCAAATTCATTACAAATTTAATCATTTATCCCCGTATAATAAAATGAAATCGAGCTATTATTTAGAATTTCACAAGCGAATAGCAATATAGAGAGCAATATTGAGAGCATAATCAACGACATGTTCCTGTTTCTATATGCATCAAATGGTTCTATTACAATTTAAGAATCTGGGCATGTAGAATAAAAAAACAATCACATGTCTCTTAATTGAAAGGGAACATGTGATTGCTTTATTTTTTTGTTCTATTTTAAGAAGCTGGAGCAGGAACGTAGTCGTCGTCGAGTGCAATAAAGTGCTGGAAAGGATGGTTGCATCCAGGACATTTTGCTGGAGGCTCAGTCCCCACATATGTAAAACCGCAAACAAGACATTTCCATGTTACCGGCTTTTCACGTTTCCAGAGTGTACCTTTCTGGATATGATCAAGCATCATATTGAAACGCTGATAGTGGAACTTTTCCACATCACCGATAGCCTTAAAGCGGGCAGCAATGATTGGAAAACCTTCTTCACGTGCTGTTTCGGCACATGCGTAATAAAATTCATATCCGCCAACGCTTTCTTCGTGAATAGCACACTTCAAGTTATCTTCAGTGCTGCCAAGAAACCCAGCATCTGTTGGGAGAGAAGATACCAGTTCGGTGTTCTCAAGCATTTTCAGGAATACCTTAGCATGGTGTAACTCGTTGTCAGCAGTTTCACGGAAAATTACGCCAATCGGGAAATAGCTTTCCTTATCGGCAGCTTTTGCATAGAATGTGTATCTTGCAAAAGCCTGAGACTCTGCCAAATAGGAGTTTACAATATTTTGCTCCGTCTTTGAGCCTTTAATACTCTTTGTGTTGTCCATAATATAGAATTTATCAATTCTTGATAATGAGTTCTATCTATATCAACGATGTATTTGAGTATTGGTTCATTTATTTTTTACATCCTAAATCATTAGCGACCGAAGGGCTGCTTAATACCTAGGAATACGGAATTCTAAAGGAATCACCGTTTTCGTCTTATCGCTTTTTGGAGGGACAAGATCTTAATCTTCCCACAAAATTATTTTCCCTTCTTTCAAAGAATTTTTAATATTTATTATTCTTTGATTTGCCGACCCTTTAAATCTGAGGTTTTGTTGTTTCTGAGTCTCTTCAAAAGGTGAGTCAACTAAGACATCCGCACTTTCGATGGCCTCTCTGAGTACGACTTCGGTTACTATCTCTTCCCATCTAAAGCCAGTGTATATCCACACCGAATACCCGAGCCGAGAAATTTCTTGACACAGTAATTTTACAGCTTGCGGTTGGTATAACGGATCACCTCCCGACAAAGTGACATCAAAGTCTTCTTCTTTTATAACATCCAATAGCTCTGTTAAATTAATGTTTTCACCGGCACTAAAATCCCAAGAGTCTCGATTATGACATCCAACGCATCCGTGTGCACACCCGGCAAAGTATATGGATGTTCTGAACCCTGGTCCATCTACTGTGGTTCCTTTTACAATATCCAGTATTCGGGCACTCAATTTGCTGGTCATTTCCTTGCTCAATGTTACACTACTTATGCACAACTCTATCTCGCAATTCCGCAAGTTTCCCGGAGTTCCATCGATCTGTTGTTCCGACAAGATAGCCAGTAATGCGCTGGATTGTCTCAAATTGCGTTTCGCAATTGGGACATACTTTCATTTCAATATCCGCGTTTTCGAATCCGCACTTGGGACAATGATTACGGTTGTGATTCACAGAACCGTAACCCATATTATATTTATCAAGCAAATCAACTACTTGCATTATTGCCAACTCATTGTGACTGGCATCTCCATCAATTTCGACATAGAAAATATGTCCACCTCCGGTAAGCTCATGATAAGGGCTTTCGATTTTAGCTTTGTGACGAGGAGAACACTTGAAGAAAACAGGGATATGATTTGAATTAGTATAATAATCCTTGTCTGTTACTCCAGGTATTATCCCGAATATTTTTTTGTCTTTTTTTGTAAAATTACCAGAGAGTCCCTCGGCAGGAGTGGCAAGTACCGAATAGTTGTGTCCATACTGTTCACAATATTCATTGACTCTGGCTTTCATGTGCTGCACAATTTTAAGACCTAAAGCCTGCGATTCTTCCGACTCACCATGGTGTTTTCCTGTAAGTGCAACCAACGCCTCGGCCAGTCCGATAAATCCGATACCAAGTGTGCCCTGGTTTATTACTGATTCTATCGTATCAGTAGGGGAGAGGTTTTCTGCTCCAGTCCAGAGTGTTTTCATCACTAATGGAAACTGCTTGGCAAGAGCTGTCTTCTGATATTGGAAACGCTCATCAAGTTGTCTTGCGGTCAGGTCTAAGACATCATCAAGTTTTCTGAAGAATGATGCTAAACGTTCTTCAGTATCTTTAATTTGCATAACCTCGATGGCGAGTCTAACAATATTGACGGTTGAAAATGAAATATTCCCCCTTCCGATTGAGGTCTTGTCACCATATCTGTTCTCAAAGACCCTGGTCCGACATCCCATTGTCGCAACTTCATATTTATACCGTTCTGGGTCGGCAGCATCCCACTTCGGATGCTTATTGAATGTAGCATCCAGATTCAAAAAGTTAGGAAAGAATCTGCGGGCAGAAACTTTACATGCTAATTTATATAAATCATAGTTGGGATCGGAAGGAAGGTAATTAACACCCCGCTTCTTTTTCCAAATCTGAATTGGGAATATAGCCGTTGAGCCACTTCCAACTCCCTCATATGTTGAATTCAACAATTCCCGTATAACGCAACGCCCTTCGGCAGATGTATCAGTTCCATAATTAATGGATGAGAATACTACCTGATTTCCTCCGCGGGAGTGGATGGTATTCATATTGTGGATGAAAGCCTCCATGGCCTGATGAACCCTTTTTACAGTAAGATTAATTGCGTGTTGAAGTATCCGTTCTTCACCCGAAAGAGTTTCGAGGGATTTATTAACATAATCCGGAAGTTCTGTCTCATACAGATGAGACAGAGTAGTTCCAACTATTGCCTCCAATTCTTTTAATTCTTCTATAAAAGTGGAACGGACAAATGGAGCAAGATAAAAGTCGAAAGCGGGAATAGCCTGACCACCATGCATTTCATTTTGGGCTGTCTCAAGGGATATGCATGCTAAAACACTTGCTGTTTCAATTCTTTTTGGGGGACGGGACTCGCCATGTCCTGCGTAAAAACCTTTCTCCAGAATTTTATTCAGAGGATGCTGTACGCAAGTCAAACTTTTGGTAGGGTAGTAGTCCTTATCGTGAATATGAATATAATTATTATTCACCGCATTTTTAACATCAAGACTCAACAGATAATCATCAACAAACGGCTTAGTTGTCTCGCTTGCAAATTTCATCATCATTCCAGCAGGGGAGTCTGTGTTCATATTTGCATTTTCACGCGTTATGTCGTTGTTTTTGGTTTCTATAATTTCCAAAAACAGGTCTTTGGTCTTTGCTCTCCGAGCGATTGACCGCTGATCGCGATAAGCTATATATTTTTTAGCCACATCCTTGCGAGCTGATTTCATTAACTCAATTTCAACTCTATCCTGAATGGCTTCGACAGTCATCTGTTCTTTGGAGCTGACACCGATTCTATCAGTTATCTTCTGAATTAGCCCCTCATCTTCACCCCCCTCTGTAGTAAGCATTGCTTTCCTTATGGCAGCTTTGATTTTTTCTTCATTATAACCGACAATTCGGCCATCTCTTTTAACAACTGTCTGAATCATATTTATGGATCTGTTATTTAGTTGTAACTGATGATAAACGCATTTTTTATGTGGAAATGTACTGCAAAGGTAATAGATTTATATGAATAATCAAATATATTTTCTATGATACCTATGAATGCAATTAATATTTTTGACAACTTTTTTAGTCAACTAAATTTTTATTATACTAATAATCAGATATATATAAAATATTTTGGAAAACTTTTTTATATTAAGTTGTCTTTAAAATATTATTATATATATACAGCTGGATATTTTTATATTGAAACTTCCAACTGATAGTTGCATATATTATTGTCTTTTTATATATTTGCCGTAAATGCACTCAAAGCGAGAATAATTCATGATGGAAAACCAGATAGTAAGCAAAATCAAGAAAATTACACTTGTGGGATTTTGGATAAATCTCGCACTTGTCATGCTTAAACTTTTCTTCGGGTATTGGGGACAAAGTGATGCACTCGTAGCCGATGGATATCACTCTCTAAGTGATTTTTTTACCGATTTTATTGTTATATTTTGCGTTTCGATTGCCTATAAAAAGGCAGATTCTACGCATCCATATGGCCATGGCAAGTATGAAACACTCTCAACATTAATAATTGGAATAACACTTTTATTTGTAGCTTTTTACATAGGATATGAGGGTATTGCAACTATTTGGAAATTCATGAATGGTGTCGAAATTCCAAAACCAAATTTCTGGACAATAATTATAGCGTTACTGTCAATTGGAGCAAAAGAATTTTGTTACCAATATACAGTTAAGGAAGGTAAAAAAATAAATTCAAGCGCACTTATGGCTAATGCATGGCATCATCGAAGCGATGCATTCTCTTCAATAGCCACATTGATAGGTGTGTCAATTTCTTACTTCTTTGGGGAATCCTGGAGAGTAATGGATCCAATAGCCTCGGTATTAATAGCCGTGTTCATCGGCATAGCAGCCATGAAGGTTACAAAACCATCGTTCAGAGAACTGCTTGAGGGATCATTGCCCGAAGATGACAATCAGAAAATTTTAGATATCATAAGCTCAGTTAACGGTGTGAATCACATACACAACCTGAGAACACGCAAAAATGGCTACAATCCAGTAATCGACGTTAACATTCATGTTAATCCCGAGATGTCGGTATTAGCAGCCCATGACATATCAAATCAAATTGAAGAGAAAATAAAGCAAGCATACAATATCAACAGTATTATATATGTTCATATTGAACCGGACGTATAGCATCCGTGATAATCCTCATAATTTTAATGGATAACGCCTATTTAACATAATGCTAATTATATATAATAATTATCCATATAATTGCATTATCTATTAAATTTGATTTAACGCCCTATCCCACAATTGCTTACCTATGCATTGTACCAAGCTATATGCTCCCTAAAATGCAATGTTTTTAGTATATTATTAAGATACATATAAATTTGAAAAATAATCCCGTGGATGCAATTCTCATCCACGGGATTCATTATTATTTTATTCATCTTTCTGAATTTTCTTTTTCCCCTTTGCTCTCGGTGATTTGCTTAACTGCTTTTTGGAATGATTTGGTATATATTCTTGGATATACGGAGCTGTGGGACTCTCAAGACGAGCAACCTCTTCGGGGGTTCCTTCAGCAATGATGCGACCCCCCTCTCTGCCGCCACCGGGGCCCATATCAATTACATAATCAGCAGCTTTGATTACGTCAAGATTATGTTCAATCACAACCAGCGTATTCCCCTTATCCACAAGTTTGTTCATAACCTTCAAAAGAACTCTAATATCCTCGAAATGAAGACCAGTGGTTGGTTCATCAAGAATGAACATCGTTTTGCCGGTATCTTTCTTCGCAAGCTCAGTAGCAAGCTTAACACGCTGGTTCTCACCACCACTCAGAGTACTTGACGGTTGGCCAAGCTTAATGTAACCAAGTCCCACTTCTTGAAGCACCTTTATCTTTTTTATAATAGAAGGTATATTTTCAAAGAACTCAACAGCCTGGTCAACTGTCATTTCTAGAACATCGGCTATTGACTTTCCCTTATATCTAACTTCCAGTGTTTCACGATTATAGCGTTTTCCATGGCACTCTTCACAAGGAACGAGGACATCGGGTAGAAAATTCATTTCTATTGTACGATAACCGTTACCTTTACAAACCTCGCACCTTCCGCCTGATACATTAAATGAAAATCGCCCTGGCTTATAACCTCTGATTTTAGCATCTGGTAACTCTACAAACAGTTTCCGTATATCTGAAAAGACTCCGGTATAAGTTGCAGGATTAGAACGGGGAGAACGCCCCAACGGAGACTGATCAACAGTCACAACCTTATCAATGTTCTCAATTCCGATAATTTCCTTATAGGGAAGTGGCTCCTGAGCCGAACGGTAAAATTTTTTGCTCAGGATTGGTTGCAAGGTGCCATTGATCAAAGACGATTTACCACTGCCACTTACACCCGCCACACAAATCATCTTGCCCAATGGGAGCCTCAAATTTACATCTTTTAAATTATGTCCAGTCGCTCCTTTTATTTCAAGGAATTTACCATTCCCCTCTCTTCGAGTTTCTGGCACAGCAATTTCCTTAAGACCATTGAGATAATCTGAGGTCATAGTATTAGTTTCAAGCATTTTTTCTGGGGCTCCCTGATACACTATCTCTCCGCCGTGTTTCCCCGCTCCGGGTCCGACATCTACTATGTAGTCAGCACTTGTCATTATATCCTTGTCATGCTCAACCACAATGATGGTATTACCGTTATCCCGTAGCTGTTTCAAACTATTTATCAAACGAATATTGTCTCGCTGATGAAGCCCTATTGATGGTTCATCAAGAATATAAAGAACATTGACAAGCTGAGAACCTATCTGGGTTGCAAGTCTGATTCGCTGGCTTTCACCACCACTCAGACTCCCGCTGTCGCGATTCAGGGATAGATAATCCAAACCAACATCCATTAGAAATGCAAGTCTTGACCGTATCTCTTTGAGGATTTCCTCCGCTACTATTCGTCGCTTTGGATCCAGTCTATCTTCAAGTCCCTGTGTCCATTCATAAAGTTCAGCAATGTCCATCTTTGCAAGATCGGCAATATTTTTGCCATCAACAAAGAAATGCAGTGATATATTATTAAGGCGCGCCCCATTGCACGCTGGACATGAGGTTTTTGAAAAAAACTTTCCGCTCCACTTATTTGCATCTGCCCCGGCATCCTCATCCTGTTGAAGTTCGAGATATTTCACCAAACCCTCGTACGACACCGAATAATTGGAGGTGGACATTGTTTTGTTTTTGATATCCAGTTTGGCATTGGTGCCGTTCAGAATGTCATTTATAGCTTCAGCGGGCAGTTCTTTAATGGGCGTTTTTATGTCAGCTCCATACAGCCGACATATAGCCTCAATTTGCCAGAATACCAGAGAATTTTTATATTTTCCGAGTGGCTCAATCCCTCCGTCATAAATTGACTTAGATTTATCGGGAAAAATTTTATCCTCATCTACGGCATATACATATCCTAAGCCTTTACAGGTTTCGCAAGCTCCCTGTGGAGAATTGAATGAAAAATTATGAGGGGCTGGTTCCGGATATGAAATCCCACTCTCGGGGTCCATCAGCAACTGGCTGTAGTATTGAATCTCCCCTGTATCGGCATCCATTATCATAAGTTGCTTACCACCCTGCTTCATGGCATTCTTGACTGTATCCTTAAGCCTGGCTATATCCGATGAACTTGCTTTAAACCTGTCTATCACCAATTCAATTGTATGATTTTGGTAACGGTTAAGTTGCATGCCGTATTCTAAGTCTTTCAACTCACCGTCGATTCGGACATAGAGATACCCTTTTTTGCGCAAGTTTTCCAAGAGTTCTTTATAATGCCCCTTTCTATTTTTCACTATCGGAGCAAGTATATAAATCTTCTTCCCTTCGTATTTACTCAGCACAAGATCAACAATCTTATCCTGAGTATATTTTATCATGGGCTTTCCACTTACATAGCTTCTAGCCTCACCCATTCTCGAAAACAGAAGTCTTAAAAAATCGTAAATCTCGGTTGTTGTGCCGATTGTGCTCCTCGGATTCTTATTTACGGTCTTCTGTTCAATACTTATCACTGGGCTTAAACCTGTAATCTTGTCTACATCCGGTCTTTCAAGAGAGCCAAGCATGTTTCGTGCATACGACGAGAACGTTTCGATATACCGACGTTGACCTTCAGCAAAAATAGTATCGAAGGCAAGCGAAGATTTTCCGCTGCCACTTAATCCCGTTATTACAGTCAGTGAATTATGAGGAATGTGTACATCCACATTCTTAAGATTGTGTACCCTGGCTCCATATACATCCACCGCTCCGGTTTCTGCGATTTCAGACTCTAAATCTTTATCTATGTTGACTTCCGTAATATGTTTCATCTTTAATAATTCTGATTATTTGACATCTTACGATATGTTATAACGTTGATGTCACCACCCTTCTTATAAACCTTCCCATCCGCACCTACTGCTTCCAATACATAATAATAAACGCCTGAGCCTAACTTTTTCCCTTTGTATGTGCCATCCCAACCTCCCGAAGGAGTATCAAAATAGTATAATTCTTTCCCTTGCTTATCAAAAATTGAGCATTTAAATTTAACTAATGATTTAGCCGAAACTTTCCATACATCGTTAACGCCGTCCCCATTGGGAGAAAAAGCATTGGGTATTTTGAGGTCGGACGGATCAATATTTATTGTAAACACATCACTCTCTGCCTGACATGATCCATTTGCATTACTTCCTACAAATCTTACGAAAAGCCGTCCTGATTCTGTAAATGTAAATTTTAGATCACGCTCATTAAAGCGATATTTAAGTTCGCTAAAATTTTCATCCGCAGCTATCTGCCATTCCAGATGTTCTACACCATCCGTGAAATAGCTTTTAAATTCCACCTCAATTGGTGCTGAGCCGGATAGGTCCGTCTGCACCGAAGTTTCGTCACCTTCATTTGCTCTCTCCGCCATTGCTTGAACGGAAATTCCATCGAAAGCAACGACCTTTGAAATCTTAGAAAGCTCATACCCCCAGTATTTCAGAAAACGATCCCCCTCTATCTCAATCTCAGAATTGCAATATAATGGTGGTACAATACTTAAAATGTGTTCAAGTGACTCACTCTCCTTTATAATCTCCTTAGTAACATACTCGCATAAACGATCATCCCAAACCAAATTTGCATATTTTATCTGTATCCCTCTGTTGAGAACTTGTGCTCGACCATCAATAGTGTAATATTTAATTGCAGGTGCGCTTCCATCAATATTGATAATCGTTCTATCACAACCCGAATCAGCACTCTTGGACATCAAGGAAAGACGAATTGCATATTCCGAGTAGTCCACAAGCCAGAAGCATTGTGTCTCCCCCCCGCACTGAATAATATACCCCATATTGCTCTTTAGATTTTTAATGAAATAATCCCCATTATCATAAGATACGGGGATCGATTCACTAAATCCACCACCTAAGTTAGAATAGACCTTTGCTGTGACTTCATTGTTCCCTACGTTTCTAATATTAAGAATCATATCGGAAGGCACACTCTGTGATACATAGATTTTATTCAATCCTGTTGATGTCGCGGGGACTTCTTCCCACAATTTATTGGGGAGTCCGGAAAACGACAGCTCAAATGCCATTGCATCAAAAGCATTGAAAAACAAGATACCGGTTAAAAGAAATATATAAGATAGAAATCTGTTCATTATCAGTTTATTATTATATCATTATTAAACTGTTTCATTAATTTTTATCAGTAGTATCCGAGTGACTGATTGAAGGCCACGGAAAGTTTGATGGGTTGACAGTGACATGAATATTGCTTCTCTTCAACCTGACCTCAATATAGTTGCGAAGCTTTTCCTGTTGTTCAACATTAAGCCCTGAAGGAGCATTAACGAAGACCATATTAACAGTGTCTGTATGTGCACCCTCTATATTTGACGCAACCATCTGTGAAAGTGCAATATCCTTAACAGATGGGAAAATCACTTTAATCTCGGGCGCAATCCTCACACTTTCGTCCGAGAAAAATTTATGCATCGCGATAAGTTGCGTTAACGAGTCTATAGTAGTTTGGCGAGTTGCAATTTCAGATTGCATAAGCTTATAAAACTGGTCAAAGTTTCGTTCATCAGACATCTCCTTAGGCGACATGGAAAACCCCTGTTTTATATTTATCACGGTTCCACCCAACCCTACAGAATCAAGTTTATTCATCATGGCCAACTGAAGTGAATCTTTAGGCAATGATGCTCCTATAAGTGTAACATTTATAAAACGCTTTCCGTTACGAATATATTCCGAATGGTTAAGCACCTGGGTATTGGGGAAAACCATCTCATTTTCAACAAAATTAGTTGCCTTATTGATAAAGATATTTGTCTGAATCATTATCATTGTCAAGTAGGCGCTTACTGCGACGGTTGCCCCTACTATACAATAAACGATAGTTTGTACCCTCTTAGTACGTTTAGTATCGTTATATACAACTTTCTTGTATCCTAAAATCTTAATTCCAATCCATGTTGCAAATAAGATAAAAATCATGTTGGTGAAAAACAGGTATAAAGCGCCCACAAAAAATTTCATCTGCAACGTGGCAAGCCCATATCCTGCCGTACATAGAGGAGGCATGAGTGATGTAGCAATTGCGACACCAGGAAGTACCTGACCCTTATTTTTACAGGCTATGCTTATTATCCCTGCGCCACCTCCAAACAATGCTACGAAAACATCATAGATTGAAGGTGAGGTTCGAGCCAACAACTGACTGGACCCCTCATACTGGGGTGAAATCAAAAAATAGAGTGCCGATGCTATGAGCGACCCTATAATGGCTGCCAATATGTTTTTGAGACCCTTCTTCAACAAATCGAAATCCTGAATGCCAATGCCAAGACCCATACCAATAATAGGTCCCATCAATGGCGAAATCAGCATGGCACCTATAATTACAGGAACACTATTAGTATTGAGTCCAAGCGATGCAATGAATATGGCAAAAATCAAGACTATGAGTTGCGAACCTTTAAATGAGACCCCACTACGTATTGACTGCTCAACATCGAGTTGTGGCTCCAGATCATCTTTTAGGCTTAGATAAGATAGTACACCTTTCCACGCTGATGAAATTTTTGCTTCGGACGACTTTAATATTGACATACTAATTTTTTGCGTTGAAAATTAAGTAAATACAATTTATGTCTAAACTTATAGACATAAATATTCGGAAAAATGAATCTATTTGATTAAATTTGCAGTTGAAGAAGGGTATCTGCACATCACAAATGCTTTTCGTCTTCAACACACAACAATTAATCGGTGTTATTTGTGTATAAACAATTTTAACAACAAATTTCATGCCTATTGATTGGAAAAAATGATTTAACATGACTGAATTCCATCTCAAGGGGCTTGGCGTAGCTGCTGTGACTCCATTTAACCGAAACAATGCAATCGATTTTGATGCGTTAGGCAGATTGCTTGATTATCTTATCGACTCTGGAGTTGACTACATTGTAATGCTCGGCACAACCGCTGAAACCCCTACATTATCAACTCAGGAAAAAGAGAAAATTAAAGATTTTGCTGTAAAACACGTCCAAGGCAAAGTGCCTCTGGTTTTAGGTCTAGGTGGGAATAATACAGCTGCAATTGTATCTGAATTAACCACCTCTTCATTTGAGGGATACAGTGCCATTTTGTCCGTGGTGCCTTATTATAACAAACCCACACAAGAGGGCATTTATCAACATTACAAGGCAATTGCCGAGGCCTCACCCCTACCCGTTATCCTGTATAATGTTCCCGGACGCACGGGAGTAAATATGCTTGCTGAAACTACACTTAGAATCGCTCGGGAGATTCCCAATATTATGGGAATTAAGGAAGCATCTGGAAATATGGAGCAGATTCTTAATATCATCAATAACCGACCTGATGGTTTTCAGGTAGTATCAGGTGATGACGGGCTCACCTACTCCATGATTTCACAAGGTGCTGATGGTGTCATTTCTGTTATTGCAAATGCTTTCCCTGCAAAATTTCGCCAATTGGTTTCAAGTTGCATGGCATTTGAGACAGAAAAAGCAAAAGTGATTCATAACGAATTTGCCGAACTGTTTTCTTTAATGTTTATCGACGGTAATCCAGCAGGCATTAAGTGTGCTCTTAACACGCTTGGATATGTGGAAAACATCCTTAGACTTCCACTCGTCCCTGCCTCTCAAAACACCATGATGGCTATTAACAAGTTAACTCACCAGATCCTTGATTGATTCTGTTACTGTCCAAAAGATTAAAGATGCCGCCGACATCGTAGATGTTGTGAGCGACTACGTACATTTAGTTCGCCGGGGTGCGAACTACATGGGTTTGTGTCCTTTTCATAACGAAAGGACACCATCATTTTCTGTCAATAAGTCAAAAAACTTCTGTTACTGCTTTTCCTGCAAGAAAGGTGGCTCGCCAGTCAACTTCATAATGGAGAAAGAAGGTCTCTCCTATCATGAGGCCTTGTTGCATCTTGCCAAAAAATATGGTATAGACGTTGTTGAGAAAGAATTAACAGATGAGGAGCGACATGCGCAATCTGAACGCGAGGCTATGCTCGTTGCCAACGAGTGGGCACTGCAAAGAATGCATGATAATCTTTTCAATACAGAAGATGGTAGAAACATTGGCCTCTCATACCTTTTTGGACGTGGTGTGACCGAAGAAGCTGTCAGGAAATTTAAACTCGGATATGCACTCGATAAAGGGAGCGATATGGTCGATGCAGCCCGCAAGAAGGGGTTAGATCTTGAGATTCTCAAAAAATTGGGTATTATTGGCACCTCACAGGATGGCAGAAATTATGACCGATTTAGAGGGAGGGTTATCTTCCCAATTCTAAACAGTGCAGGCAAGGTTATTGCTTTTGGTGGTCGTGATTTAAAGGGGGGACTGGCAAAATATATCAATTCACCCGAATCACAGCTTTACAAAAAGAGCAATGAATTATACGGCATTTATCAGGCTCGTGCCGAGATGGTGAAACAAGACCGTTGTTACTTGGTTGAAGGGTATCTCGATGTCATAGGAATGTGGCAATCGGGGATACAGAATACAGTTGCTTCATCCGGAACAGCACTAACCGACGGGCAAATTGCGTTAATTCATAGATTTACTGAGAATATTACTCTTATTTACGACGGTGATGCTGCCGGAGTTAAAGCATCCCTGCGAGGCATCAATATGCTCCTTAATCACAATATGAAGGTTAAGGTGCTCCTGTTGCCCGACGGTCACGATCCTGATTCTTTCGCAAAGGAAAAAACGCCTGAAGAATTTCGCGAATATATCAAATCTCACGAGACTGACATTGTTCAGTTCAAGGCAAAAGTATTGCTCAGCGACATAAAGGACCCTGCCAAACGCATCGAAGCTGTCAATAGTATGGTCGAATCGCTGGCTCACATTAGTGATCCCGTTTCGCGCGATGTGTATATCCAGGAATGCAGCTCTATAATGTCAATTCCGGAGGCTACGATTGCAAAATCGGTAAATCGCATGCGCGGAGTTCTTGTCGAAAAGTGGAAAAAAGAAAAATCCCTAAAGTCGCTCCAGCCTCAAACTGCCGATAGCATTCAAACAATTTCGCCTGAAATACAAAATGCACAGGCTGAAATTGCCAATGAATTGAAAAAAGAGATTCCATCTCAAAAATCGCGAGAAACTGCTACCACCACAATTGTATATGACTCTCACATACCACTTGAGCGGAATGTTATTAAATATTGTATCCGTTATGGATTTGTTAAGATGTGTACATTGTTGGATGATAACGGCAACGAAATTCCGCTATCCGTTGTAGAATATATTAAAGAGGAACTCGATGCTGACCATTTAACTTTTAAGACGTCCGTATATAATTCCATTTTTCAGATACTTGTGTCTCTTTTACCCGTTTTTGAAGCGGATTTTGCCCAGCAAATTGAGATACTCAAGCAGAATATGCAAATATCCAAAAGAAAAGGGATTGAAGAAATTGCAATGCAGGATTTAAGCGTTTCGGAAATAAACAAAGCGGAGAAAAAACTTAATGAATCATTGGAACACGAGTTGGAAGAGCAGATTCTTGAATTCTCAAGAGATTATGCCGGACGTCAGTTGGCAAGTCATGAGATTTCTGAGGTGCGCAATGTTGCGATAGAACTCCTTCAAGAGAAACATCATCTTAGCAATATTTATCTAAAGGATAATAATATTGAACGCGTTGAAGATAAGCTTGAATTCCTTGTTCCAAGAGCACTTACAGAATGGCGTAGCGAATTGCTAAACAATAAGCTAAAGGAAATCCTTGACAAACTTAAGCAATTATCAGGCAAAGGGGATGTTGATGCTGAATTAAAGCTTCAGCAGGAATTTAATGCTATCATGAATGTTCGCTCTCGGGTGGCAAAGGCGATTGGAGACCGTGTACTGCAGCCTGCCAGATAAAACAGATTTCCTACTTCCGTACCACGGTAACGAAAGACTTCTTCTATGTAAGTACATTCACAATATTGACGAATATGAATACTATTATGAATATCGATGCGCTACAGATTAAGAACCTGAATAAAAGTTATGAGGAGGTCGATGCGCTCAAAGATATATCTTTTTCAATTCCTCAAGGAAGAATCTTTGGCCTTCTTGGTCCTAACGGTGCTGGTAAAACAACTCTTCTGAGAATTGTCAATCATATTCTTACCAGAGATTCAGGAGAGGTTTTAATATTTGGAGAACCGGTCTCTTTTAACACTTCAAAAAAAATAGGATACCTTCCGGAAGAACGTGGTCTGTATGAAAGCATGACAGTTGAAAAACAGATCTTCTACTTCGGCGAGCTCAAAGGGAAAACAAAGCGAGAAATTCAACCTCTTATGGATGAATTTTTGAGGCTTTTCAATATTTATGATTGTAAAAAGAGAAAAATTAAGGAACTGTCAAAGGGGAATCAACAAAAAGTGCAAATTATAGCATCACTTGTTCACAATCCTGACTTAATAATTTTTGATGAACCACTGAGCGGCTTTGATCCTATAAATGGAATTTTATTCCTTGATTTAATAACAATGTTAAAATCGAGAGGGAAAACCATAATTATTTCCTCTCACAACATGCATTCAGTAGAAGAGATTTGTGACTCGGTAATCATTATTAACAAAGGTAAAATAGTATTGAATAACACCATCCAAGCAATAAAACGACAATTCAGTACAGATGAATATTTGATTACGTTAAATGCACAGATTGATAGATATCACCCTAATCTTTCTGCTTTAATTAAGGAATTGGTTGAGATTCAAATTCCAATCCCCTCATTAGAGGGTGACTCAGACTCATTGGCATACCAGTATCAATTTATAAAGAGTGATAATTCAGTCAAGAATAGTGAAGTCATAGCAGCCTTTGCTTCGATGGCAGATATTGTTTCATTTTCAAAACGAATCCCAACCCTCGCAGAAATTTTTGTAGCGTGTGTTGGTGAATAACAAATGGCGAATAAATCGGCTCTAAACGACAATTCGTATAACTCAACCAGATTAAAGATATGTCAGCTCTCAAAACGATTCTAAAATACGAATATATAGATAGTTTGAAGGGGAAAACCTTTTGGATTCAGACCATACTTTTTCCAATCCTTATTATTGCATTTACATTCATCATGGTCTATCATTTGTCGGATGGTTCAGAACAATCACAAGTAATGTATAGCGAACCCTATAGTACGACTGTTTTGGATGGGAAATCACTTGGAATTGCCATAGCATCCGCTCTTGATTTGTTTTTGCTGATATACGGTGCCCTCATATTTAACAGGGTAAAGAAAGAGAAAACGAGCCGACTTGCAGAAATTTTGGCATCCTCCGTATCGGGCCGAGATTTAATGCTTGGGAAAATAATCTCTTCCGGTTTATTAGGACTAACACAGATATTTGTTTGGTTTTTAATAACAACAGTTGCATTACTGATTATAGACCATAACCAGGCCGTAACATTATTAAATTCCGAGTATGTAAGTCTAAGCTTCAATGACTTACTTTCCATTCTTTGGATTATTCCGTTTTTTATTGCAGGGTATTGTTTTTATGCAGCATTATATGCAATCTGCGGAGCTATCTCCGGTAGCGACAATGAAAATCACGGTTATTTAAATTTTCTTACTGTAATAATTCTTATTTCTTATAATGTGTGCCAGGGTATAACCTCGGAGCCTAACTCTTTGCTTGCAAATGTTTGCTCATTCATCCCGTTTTCATCCCCTATGATTGCTCCAATCTTTGCCATACAGGGTAGTGCTTCGACATGGCTCACTATTATAAGACTCTTGGTTCTATCGGGATTTGGAATTATAAATATTAAGTTTGCCGGAAAGATATATATGGCCACATTAATGATGAAGGGGAAGAAACTCTCCCCCTCCGATTTAATAAAGCTTTATAAGATGCAATAATTGCTCTGCGGCAGAGCCTGACTGAAGCAATATCCTGATTACTCCTTAAATGAATTGAAATCAATATTAAGAACTTATTCCATACTTAGCTTTTCAACTTCTTTTAAGAAATCTGATGTTGACAAATCATACGGAAGCCAATTAATCCTTAGCCCACGCTTCTCCATGCCCCGAAACCAGGTCATTTGTCGCTTGGCAAACTGATGTATAGCCGTTTCAAGACCTTTGTACATTTCCTGGTATGACAACTCTCCTATTACAAATTGAGTCACAAATTTGTACTCAAGTCCGTAGTAAATCAAATCTTCAGGTGATACACCCGTTGCAATAAGAGTTCGAATCTCCTCAACCATACCCTCCTCAAGTCGGCTATTCAATCGCTGAGAGATCCTTTCTCGCCGTTTCTCTCTTGGTATATCAATACCGATTATTGTCGAGCAAAGCGGCGTGGCATTTTCAAGCTTAGCGTCTGCGGCAAAACTCGGATTATGCCTGTAAAATTCTTCTATCTCTATTGCCCTGATAGCACGCTTTTCTGTATCAATATCAGTCGTATTGTGAAGAGTTTTATATGTTCTCAATATCAAAGCCAACTCCTCAAGACTCTTCCCTGCCAATCTTTTACGAAGCTCGGTGTTGGCTGGCACGTCTGGCAATTTCAAACCTTTAATAGCCGATTCAACATATAATCCTGTGCCTCCACAAATAACCGGAAGTCTCCCTTTTTCTATGATCTGTCCATACGATGAATTAAAATCCTTGAGATACCTATGAAGATTATACTTCTCCCCGGCGCTAGCAATATCAATAAGATGATAAGGAATATTTCCGTACTCTGCTAAATCTTTTCCGGTTCCGATATCCATACCTCGATATACTTGACGGGAATCTCCCGATATAATTTCTCCGTCAAAACAAGAAGCGACTTCTACTGCCCTTCTGGTTTTTCCACAGGCTGTTGGTCCAACAATAACTATCGGCTTCATAACCATTCATCTTCATCATTGGCGTCATCACCCCCTCTTGACAAGAGATGATTAAACCACATCTTTAATCTATATAATTTGGAATCGGAATTATAAACCGATATTTTTATCCACTTGTCATCCTGAAAATCGTAACTTCCGTCTCTTACTTCTTTGAGAGAAAATGTAGGTCTATAGGATTTGACTTTATTCTTTCTATATCCTCTTTTATCAAATAGCTTTTGTGTAAGAACAATTGTAGCCATCCTTGTTATATCCCCAACGAAAATAGGAGACATCAGATAAGGTTTCTCCGAATAAATCACTTTTAAATCAGCAAACGATATCCATACCCCCATCGATTCTAAATCGGGGTAATCACCTGGGGTACCTTTCAAAAAGTAGAAATACCTCAGTAGAGACTGGTTATTGATGTGCTGTATCTTTCTTCCAAAGAAAAATCTCAATTCACCATCGTTTATGTGTGTAATATTTTTTATTATTCCAGCCACTTCGGGCGCAGTAATACCATTAACCGATTTTTGTGACACTATGGGAGTGTCAACAAGAGTAGACTCCTTATCGCTAGGGAAATGATTAATGAGTACCATTTCGTTACAAACAACATAAAAACGGATATACGTTTTCACTGTCATGTCCATAAGCTCCTCCTGGCTCAATATCTCATCACTTTCCTTTAGATCAAGGTATAGATTGTAGTATCTACTCATGAAATAAAGTTCGTCGATAACAAACGCTATTACCACAAGCCAAACAAATACATACCAATCTCGATGGTTTACGTTTGTATCAATATAGAAATAAAGATAGTATAACCAGGTTATTGCTGAAAGAAATCCAAAGAGGTAAATAAGATTCTTTAATTGAAGATGCGACTCTCTTGTCAAAAGATTGCCCATCTTACCGCGTTCATACGAAGCACCGTTTTGTATCCTGCACTCCATGCATATCTTCAATCTTTTTCTCCTAAAGTAAATTGTCAGGATTGTTAGAAAACAAACCGGACATAAAATAAGACTGGGAATATACGGGTCTGTCAGAAAGAGAAATTCATGCGGAACTTCAACAACCTGCCAAACATACAGAATATTAATCAGTATAGTAATAAATGAATATACTATTAAAGAAGATAAGATAGAATACAGTAACAATAAGCAGGTAGTACTTCTCTTAAGTTTATGATTATATATTACCGTATACAAGGCGGCAACAACAAATAATGCAAGAATTGGAGAGATATAAAAGGGTACAATGGCAGAGAAGGCAATCAACATCGCCACCGACAACAGCCCCATTGAAAGATTCTTCCAATAGTTATAAAGCTGTCTGCTGCTTATTTTCCCTAATTCTTCCATTTTGTATTAATCTGGTTATCAGGTAGGTTACTTCAAATGAGTCGAGAGAAAATCATTGATTTTCTTAAAGAGCATTTCGCGGGCATTACACATCGGCAATGAATGTTCAAACCCTGTGAGTGCCATCATATCAAACACTTTCCCCTCGCTAAACAGCTTGGAAGAATATTTAAGAGTGTTGTAGAAGTGCACATTATCATCGCTTGTTCCAGACATTATCAGCAATCTCCCCTTTAGATTGGGTGTGCGGGGAAGAGCTGACGATGAATTGTAACCGCTCTCGTTCTGCTGCGGAGTGCTCATATAGCGCTCTGTGTAGATTGAATCATAATAACGCCAATCGGTAACTGGCGCCATTGAAACCCCGGCCTTGAATGGTGAATTCTCAGCAGAAAGTTCCATTAGAGTCATATACCCCCCATAGCTCCATCCGAAACAACCCATGCGATTTTTGTCTACATACGGGAGTGTTGCAAAGTAATTTGCTCCGGCAATCTGATCTTCAGTCTCATATTTGCCAAGCTGACGATATACGCAGTTTGCCCATTCACGATTCTTATAACCTGTGCCACGACCATCGACTGCAGCAACAATATAACCCTGTGAGGCAAGATAGTAAATACCCTCCATCTTCCAACGATTGGCACATTCCTGCGAATCAGGACCATTATACTGATACATCAGAAGGGGGTATTTTTCGTTAGGATTGAAGTTTACCGGCTTGATTATATATGCATTCATCTCCTCTCCAGCAGCATTCTTCACCTTAAGGAGTTCTTTCTGCGGAGCAGATGCATAATTAGCCGCATAATCCTTATTATCCTCAATCATCTTCAGCATCGAACCGGTAGCAGTACAAACCGAGTATTGAGGTGGAGTAGTAACATTGCTATAGCTTCTTACATAATAATCCTTGTTTGCGCTGAACGAAGCAGATTCGGTGCCATCTATCGGGTTTAATACGGTCATCGCCCCCTTTGCATCAATTGCAACAGTATTTCGGTTTTCAGCACCCCTGACAGTGGTCTGCATATAATGCTTTCCTGTTTTGGGAGACTTCCCATAGTAATTGGTTACGTTCCAATTACCTTTTGAAATCTGACGCAGCATGTTACCATTGTAGTCATATTCATACAGATGACAGTATCCACTACGTTCACTTCCGATTACAAACGATGTTTTACCGTAAGTCACCATCTGATAGGCAGAAGGAAGCAACCATGTTTTGCTGCGCTCTTCCAGAACCTTCTTTGCCAACGTCGATCCGACATTAACCTTAAAGAGCTGAAGAAAATTTTGATCACGATTCAAGACCATTGCCATCAGACTGTTCCCTTCTCCGTCAAATTCAAGAGAGGGTACATAATCTTTCCCTATAGGCAAATCCATTTTCTTAGCTTTCCTGTTGTCAAGATTGTATGCAAACACAGTCACCTCTGAATTTGGATACCCGGGGAGTGGATACTTATATCGGTACTGCGCTGGATAGGGATCCGAAGTCGGATTCTTGTCACACCAGCTCTTATAGTCATCAAAAGAATATACCGGCACCTGAGACTCATCAAAACGCATGTAAGCAAGAGTATTGTCATCACCACTCCAACGAATTGTGTTCACAACACCAAATTCTTCCTCATAGCACCAATCCGACACACCATAAATCACCTTGTTAATCTCACCGTCGGTAGTAATGGCAATATCCGTACCATATTCCAAATTGGAAATGAAAAGATTGTTATCTCTAACATATGCGACTTTGCGTCCGTCATGACTGAGCACGGCGCCCCGCTGTGCCCCCTTATCAGAAACACGCTTTAAAGTGCCTCGCATAATGTCGTAAACGAAATACTGCGCTGTAAACGAATGACGATAGATTCTATTTACATCATTCCAGAGAAGAATCTTCTTTTCGTTGTCACTTAACTTATAACCACTGAATGAATCTATCTTCAAATCTCCCTTTACATTGTCTAGGCTAAACAATGTACCAGTTATCTTCCCCGTTTTGTAATCGAAGGTTTCAATTGATCTCCCATTAGGGCTGATTGCCGAATAGCTTATGCCGTCAGCCATGGGACGAATCTCCTTAATCCCTCTTGGAGATGTATGAGATATTGTGCAATAATCCTGTATGGTAAGTGCATACGTGGACGATGCAGTGAATGTTACAGCACAGGCAATAAGCAATCCACTTTTTATGTTTGAAAATAGTTTCATATTGAATAGATCTGTGAGTCGGTTTAGTTTTTAGGCTTAATTTCAGAAAGATTCCGAATATGAAGATGCTGTGTAGATAAAAGAATCTTATCCGATTAAGGGAGAGAAAAGCGAGGAGAGAGGGGGTAAATTAGTAGGATCTTGCAATAAGCACACGCTGGGCTGAAGGTTTCCCTGTCACCATGCACACACCGGGTGTTTTATCACCTTCCAACGGGATGCAACGAATCGTGGCCTTAGTTTCCTCTTTAATCCTCTCTTCTGTTTCCGGGGTACCGTCCCAATGAGCCAAAAAGAATCCGCCATCCTCAATTTTTTCTTTAAATTCATCGTATGAATCTATAACCGTAGTTTTAGACTCACGCAGTGCCAATGCTTTTTTGAACAGGTTGTCCTGGATATCTTCAAGCAAGGTCTCAACCTTATCAACAATTCCGTCAAGTGCCACTACTTCCTTTTCGAGTGTATCACGGCGCATTACCTCGACTGTGCCCTGTTCAAGGTCGCGCTGACCAATTGCGAGACGAACAGGAACACCCTTCACTTCATAGTCGGCAAACTTGAATCCGGGACGTTTATTGTCGGCATCGTCATACTTTACACTGATGCCCTTGGCACGCAATGCCTTAACAATAGGTTCTACCTTTTCGGATATCTGCTTTAACCCCTCGTCGTTCTTGTAAATTGGAACGATTACAACCTGTATGGGAGCCAACTTAGGAGGCAATACCAAACCATTGTCATCACTGTGAGTCATGATAAGTGCTCCCATCAAACGAGTAGAAACACCCCATGATGTAGCCCAAACATATTCCTGCTCATTATTCTTGTTGATGAACTTTACATCAAATGCCTTAGCAAAATTCTGACCCAGGAAGTGTGATGTTCCGGACTGCAATGCCTTCCCATCCTGCATCATCGCCTCGATTGTGTAGGTATCCAATGCTCCGGCGAAACGTTCATTGGCCGACTTAACACCCTTTACAACGGGAACAGCCATATACTGCTCGGCGAAATCGGCATATACATTGAGCATCTTCTTTACCTCTATCTCTGCTTCTTCTTTTGTAGCGTGAGCAGTATGACCTTCCTGCCACAAGAACTCAGCGGTGCGAAGGAACATTCGAGTGCGCATCTCCCATCGCATTACATTTGCCCACTGATTTACCAAAATAGGGAGGTCACGATAGGAATGAATCCAGTTTTTATACGTATTCCAGATGATAGTTTCTGAAGTGGGTCGAATTATCAACTCTTCCTCAAGGCGAGCAGCAGGGTCAACTACAACTCCATTTCCATCAGGATCGGTTTTGAGTCTGTAGTGTGTTACAACTGCACACTCCTTGGCAAATCCCTCAACGTGATCTGCCTCGCGGCTCAGAAATGACTTAGGGATGAGAAGTGGGAAATACGCGTTCTGATGACCTGTTTCCTTAAACATATCATCAAGCTGACGCTGCATTTTCTCCCAGATTGCATATCCATAAGGTTTGATAACCATGCAACCTCTCACTGCCGACTGTTCTGCAAGGTCGGCTTTTATCACAAGTTCATTATACCACTGTGAATAATTGTCTGATCTTTTTGTAAAGTTTTTCAGTTCCTTTGCCATAACTGACTGCTCTTGTGTCTGCCTCGAAAATCTACACCGAATCTGTTACAAGCACCGATGCCAATTACATCTCCGTCTTATGCAAACTATTTCCAGGCTATGTTTATAATTATTAGAATCCTTCTTAAATACACGCCGGTTCATTATAATACATTGACGCATACCTAATGCAAAGTTAATAAAAAATAGTTAAAGAACCGATGAAAATAATATAAATTATATCATTCCCATCGGCTCTTTGTATATTTTATGGCTAATCAGAGGTTTTTAGCAAACTTCATTCGCTCGCGCAACTCCTCGTTGTATGCTTCCCAGTCGGTGATAATTCGTTTTGCAACCCCCGACTCGATTGCTCCTTTCACAACTGCTGGTGCTACTGTGTAAAGCAATCTCGGATCGAATGGGGTTGGCAAAATATACTCTTTCCCAAACTTGAAATCTCGACCCCCATATGCAGCTTTCACTGACTCGGGGACTTCCTCACGGGCAAGTGCTGCAATTGCGCGGCATGCACTTATCTTCATTTCATCGTTAATTTTTGTTGCCCTTGAATCGAGTGCACCACGGAAGATATATGGAAATCCCAGAACATTGTTAACCTGATTGGGGTAGTCACTACGACCTGTTGCCATAATGATATCGTCGCGTGTTGCAACGGCAAGTTCATAGGCAATTTCGGGATCTGGGTTGGCAAGTGCAAATACAATTGGATTGGGGGCCATTGAAAGCACCATTTCAGGTGTTACTACATTGGCAACACTAAGTCCCAGGAACACATCTGCTCCAACCATTGCTTCAGCAAGGGAGTTCACTTCTTTGTCGGTTGCAAACTCTCTCTTCTGGGAATTAAGGTCCTGACGGCGATCTGAAATTACACCTTTTGAGTCGCACATCACAATATTCTCCCGTTTTATTCCCAACATCAAATATAGACGTGCGCAACTGATTGCAGCCGAGCCGGCACCATTTATCACAACACTCACATCCTCCGCCTTCTTTCCTTGAATTTCAAGAGCGTTTATAAGCGCTGCCCCAGATATAATGGCTGTGCCGTGCTGATCGTCGTGCATAATCGGAATGTTACACTCCTCTTTAAGCACACTTTCAATTTCAAAACACTCAGGCGCCTTTATATCCTCAAGATTAATTCCTCCAAAAGTGGACGAAATACCTTTGACAATCTCAATTACTTTCTTAGGGTCTTTCTCGTCAATTTCAATATCAAACGCATCGATACCTGCGAATATCTTAAACAAAAAAGCTTTCCCCTCCATCACTGGTTTTCCAGCCAAGGCTCCGATATCACCCAAACCGAGTACCGCAGTACCGTTTGAGATTACACCCACAAGATTTCCCTTGTTGGTATATCTATAAGAATCTGCTTGATTCTCTTCTATCTCTTTACAGGGATAGGCCACTCCCGGTGAATATGCCAGAGAAAGATCTTGCTGCGAAGAATAATCTTTGGTAGGAAGTATTTCAATTTTTCCCGGCAGAGGATATTCATGATATCTCAGCGCGGCTTGTTTTAGTGTATCTGACATTTTTCGATAAATTTTCTTATTTAATCTGCCTACTATAACAGAATATATTTGTAAAACAATTTCAAATTTAAAGAGATTTTGCGAACTGTCAAAATTATATAGACTGCTTTACAACATCAAATTTTTAAACTCCTCCGAGTCTAATCACCCATCGTTTATCACAATGCAGACAAAATTTAGGGAATAAATAGCAATCTTTTTGCAGTATCTTAAATAATAACTAATTTTGTACTCAAATATTCATTTTTTAGCGAGTCACTCAAGTCTCAACAAAAAATAGTATAAACAATTTCCTATCAAAATTAATTCGCTTAGTTCTTCCTTTTGGATGACAAAGTTACTCAAGCATATTATCAAGCATGAAAAAATTGGCAATTCGAACTCTCTCCGGAATTATTTACGTAGCAGTGATTGTGGCTGCAATTTTATACGGTTCATTATCAGTTACTATCCTGGCCTCGGTAATCGGTGCATTGGGGATTTTGGAATTTTCAAAACTTGCACGCAAAAATGCATCTACCAATATTCTCGTAAAAATATTTGATGTGGCAAGTATCATAGCACTTGCAATGAGTGCAGAAAATATTGAATCTCTCGCACTCTGGCTTCTGCTAATACTTGGGCGCCTTATTAGCGAATTGTACATAAAAGAGAAAAAACCTATCGAATCGCTGGCTGTTTCACTTGCTGGACAAATATATATAGGTATCCCTATGCTATGCATCGGTATCATTGCCGGGTTATTTTCTCCCAAGTTGCTCCTTGCAATGTTTATGTTCATTTGGATTAGCGACACAGGGGCATTCTGCGTAGGTTCACTAATCGGAAAGAACAAATTATTCGAACGAATATCACCCAACAAATCATGGGAAGGCTTCTTCGGAGGGATGGTTTTCAATATTATAGCAGCAATCGCAATTAACTACACCTGTTCTTCATATTTTGGAATAGATCCGAATCTGGCACTTTGGATTGGATTGGCAATTGTAATAACAGTATTTGCCACTTTGGGAGACCTTGTCGAATCACTAATGAAAAGGTCTGCGGGAGTCAAAGATTCCGGAAATTTAATACCTGGACATGGAGGCATTCTTGACCGTGTTGATTCTCTTCTTCTCGTAGCTCCAGCTACAACAGTTTATATGTTTGCATATTTGTACATGTCTACCCTACTTTAATATTTTTTGCGTACAATATTCTGTACGCATCAGTAGATTGCGAGTCCGTTAACGCTGTTCCTCCTGGTTCAGCGAGCTCATCCGATTCTCAAACAGATACGCATTCTGAGCATCCGGGATATCCTCTATCTTGCGAGGCTTACTGCTGAATCTGCTCCCTTTCTCAATAGCCTCATATGCAGCACGCAGACCCAGCATCGAATCCTGAAACGCCTCCTGCACCTGATACCCTGCAGTCCGAACGCGCGACTCATACACTGCCGCTGCAGCCACTGCCGGCACACCCGTTATCCGGAACTGCGTCCGCGCTCCCCGATGGGTCCCAACAGCCTCACGCGCTATAGCCATATCGGAACTCAGTAGGTCGCCATCTATGTCATTCTCCCGGAACTGAGTGCCGCGGGTCTTCACACCCTTATACTCCGCAAATGGCTTCGTCTTGCGCTTGCTTGAACGCACCCACTTCTTGAACTCCTCTCGGGTAACTCTGGTTATATTGCCGAGACCCTGCCACCCCTCTTCATAATTCGAAAGGTATGCCGCACGAGCCTCTTCCTCCGAACCAAATCCATACATCACCTTGTGCTCGTCGAAGCTCTCATCTTTGTTGACCTGGTCCACTACATACACATCCCCCTGCTCCGGAGTCGCTGACAGGAACACATCGATATGGTCCCCGTCTACACCCTCGGTGCCGCGGATATAACCGTAGTCAAACTTCATCTCCGTAGCCCACCCCTTACCCTCGGCATCACGGCCACGACGAATCGAGCCAGCCTCGTTCTCGATGCTGATGGCATGCCCGTCTACTCGAACATGCTTCTTCCGATAATTCCCTGCCTCCTTCTGTGCATCCGTCGGCT